>Ga0114933_10003259_pt1 | contig 16012 bp, 18 predicted proteins | sample 4SBtaG_FD_89691 | JGI IMG/M metagenome (GOLD analysis project Ga0114933, IMG submission 89691) | Deep subsurface microbial communities from Kolumbo volcano to uncover new lineages of life (NeLLi) - 4SBTROV12_W25 metaG | ecosystem: Environmental > Aquatic > Marine > Volcanic | place: Kolumbo... | reverse complement strand
ATTTAATATGAGATAGACATGTCACCGTTCGGACTGATACTGTAAAGAACACCGAATCTTTTAACAGTGTATAATTGATATGGTCCTGTAGCAGATACAGCAGAATTGACTTGTAAGGTGCCAATGGTTTCCATAGTAAGTTGAGAAGTGTCCATACCATCAGATTCGGCTTGGAACTGAGTAAGATTGACTCCTACAGCATTAACTTCAGTAGATAAATTAGGTGGTGCTGAGAATCTATTACGATTAGACCCAAGTTTTCCCTGTAGGCGATTACTCATGGTGGTGTATGAATTTTGATTATAACAATCTAAACAATGTTGAGCCATCTCTGCTCTGTTAGACATTTCACGAGGTGGGTGTAATTCTGCTCCAAGTCTTATCTGGAATGAGTCAAAAGGATTAACAATTGCCCAGGGATCAACATTGCCAGTGGTGTTTGCCCTACAAGCAAATTGGCAAACATTTAGGAGTTTACGGGGTCGGACTCCAGTAATTAGTTGAGTTTTTTGGATGGAACTTGTGGAGTTTAATTCAGCCTGAGTGAGTGAGTTCATACTTGCTCTCTGCTGAGTGTCGGACCATGAGATGGGTCCCTGTCCAAAATCACAATATTGTTCGATTTTCCTTAAACTATTATCAGAAACAATATCAATCTGTGCGGATAGTGAGATTGTTACTTTTGCTGTACCGCCAGTAATAGTAGCACTCGCATTAGTGGAAAAAATTGCATTCCTTATATCATTAGTTAACACGATTTCAATAGCAGAATCACTGGCTAACCAAGTAAGTGGGAGATGTCTGACACCAGAGAAAAGACCCTGTAATGAGGGACTAAAATCTTCTGCTGAGCCAACTTGAGCGGTAGCAGTACCACCAGATGCTATGTTAACTGGATTTCCTAATATATCTAAATAGTTATCATAAGCAACTATTTTCTGACCAGTATTTAAGTTAACCATAGCAGTACCATTAGTGACAGAATTGCTCATATTATTGCTGTAGTCTGTGTTTTGTGTTAAATTTAAAGCCGTAATAGCCTGATAATTAGGCATTTGTTGAATATATGTCCCTGAATTGCCGAGGAAGTTGACCTGGTCGAACAGAGCGTTGACACCGATGTGAGACCATCTAGTATTTGATGTAGCCAAGTTAGTTCCTGTAATAGTAGGGAATTCGACTTGTACTTTAAGGAATGTATTTTGAAGATTCATAAAACCTTTATTAATTGGTGGGATAGGAATTCTTACACGATCACCAAGACCATAATCAGCACCTTCAGATAAAAATTGTGTTCTATACTGATAGCAATCAAGAGATCTTTTGTCTGTCTCGTAAATAAAATTGTCTGATACTACAGATTCCATTTTGTTTATATATATATAAAATATTTTATTTATTGAAAATTAACGGGATCACTATAATCAATTGGGTTGGGTGTCAATAAAATACTTTCTTTTTTTTCTTTTTCCTCTGCTAATTTATTTGCTTTTTCGAAAGTCTCTATAATAGATTGTGGGAATAGTCTTACAAATTCATCTTTAAAAACTTTAGAATGTCTCTGAGGTCCAGGATAAGTAAGAGCAATCGGTAATTTTTCTTTATGTTTCATTTATAATAATTGTAAAGAAAAATTTTTTAAAATTTAAACTATTCTATGAATTGTTCCAGTTTCGGGGTCGAGATCAAATCTACAGCCTACCACTAATGTAGTGAAAATAACATCATCATCAGCAGAAGATGGTATAGTATTCTGTCTCTGGTAATTAATTACACACTGGCGACCTCTTAAATCAGTTCCTACAAGTCTTCGTGACTTGTCAGTAGACCTAAGCATATTAACTCCCCAATATACATAAGGACCTCCAGCATTTGATCTGCCATATACTGTATCTGTGATTGATCCTATAGAACTGGATTCACAAGTAGGTGCTGAAGATGGTCCAGTAGCAGAATCAGCATCCGTTGCATTAGCATCCCATCCTTTTGCACCTACTACTGATCCAAACTGACTCTGTACACCAAATTGGGTGTCACATTGGAATACTTCACTTGCGTTTCTAGATAATGCTACAAGTCCCATTACTGCTTCAGATCTTGAGCCTACTAAATTAGAACCATCTGGAGTTCCAATAGACCGTCCGTTCCAATAAGTGTCTCCATTCACCAAAATATTGCCTTTATACCAACCTGCTTGTAAGGAGGCAAAAGTTACAGTATTTGATGCGATGCTGGAGTAATAAGAAGAAACAACAGCACATCTGCAATCTCTATAATTAGTATTAGGCATTAAAAGATTTGCATTATTATTTCCTGGAGCCACATTAGAAGCATTACTCATATATTGTACACCATTCCATGAGACTAATCCTTTACCACAATGTCTTTTAATTTGTTCGAAAGCAGGAATTGAGAAAATAAGTGCTTTAACTTCTAAAGACACATCTGTAACTGAATAATCAGAACTAGAATCCAAAAGACCAGTACTGGTGCCATCACCAGCGATCGTGTAATACATTTCTGGAATAACATCAGTAAGAGTGAGGCGAACAACAAGTCCTTCTCGAAGCATACCTGATGGAATTGCTTTATTGGCTCCTGGTCCAAAGAGGGAAGATAATGAGATAGGAATACTTATTTTCTCTTGGATTGGAGTAAAAGCAGTAGTACCAGTTGGGTTTGTTGAATCAGTAAGTTTCTTCCCTGATATAAGAGCACCAGGCATTTGCTGGAATGTATTGGCATATAAATCAACAACACTTCCAGCCCCCTGTAATTGATTAGGGTTCATAGAGCAAACGGATAATGGATAATATTGACGACCATAATCGTGGCAACTTTCGAGGACCTCTCCATTATGTAAGACCTCCCACTTTTTGATCGCATTTTGGAAGGATCCTGTAGCATAACAACCAAAAGCAACAGTATTAGTTGCTGTTTTAACTGGTTTAATGTCTAAAGTTAAATTTAATTTAGTTTGAGTACCATCTATAAAACCATGATGAAACTTAGGAATACGGAATTCAATCATATTACTACTTTTTGAAAATTTATTACCATTTGCTGGAGTAATTTTAATATGTTTAGAATTAATGGCTTGTAATTGTTGATTGGCAGAGAGGTATTCTACAGATTGATTAATAGTCTCTACTGGTGGCTGTGGTAAATATTCAGCGGTTTGTGATAATACACTTCCTGACATTTTATTTTATATATTATATTAATATAATAATTTTTGAGATTTTTCTCAAAGGCTTGTGAATAATAATTCTGGATTATATTCTAATAATTCACCCAATCTTTCTGCTTCATATTCTAAATTCCTAATCCCCTGTGCTAGACCGTCTATATTTCTACTTGCTGTACCTACAGAATCTATTATTTCTTCTGCGTTCATAGGTGATGCCTCTACCTCATCTGTTTCTAATCCCTGTGCTAATCTTGCTGTGCTCCCAATAGGTGCTGGAGGTTCAGGGACAGGTAATCGAACATTATTAATTTCAGGTGGAGTATAAGTCATAGAACTTGTTAAGTTTCTAAATCCCCTTGAGATATCTTTAAGTTTATTAATTGCTCTGTCACTCATTCCTGCGGTTAAATCCTGGAATTTCGATACTGCTCTATCTTTTAATTCTGATTTACCTGCTCCTACCACACCACCTATTATTGCTCCAGTTACACCTGCTTTTACAGCCCTATCCACTTTTCCTGATCTTTTATCTTCTCCAATTAATTTTGATTTTGCATTATCCGTAACAAAATTTTTACTTTTATGAGCCAAAAATTTTTCCATTAATAAATCTCCACCTACACCAAGTGCTGTCCCTGTAACTAAACCTCCAACTGCTCGATTTTCTGCTACGTCTATTGCAAGATCTTCACCTTCCTCCCACCAATTTTCACCTGTAACTTCTTCTGAATCTGCAATCAATTGTATATCATTCATTGTTAATGCCATCTCATGATTAGTTCCTTTACCTAAAATAAATTCACTTACTCCTTCACTATTAATTGTTGGAGTAATTCCAGACCTCCGTGCAAATTCTTCAACATCAGGTACACCCTCTTCCTGCTGTAAAGCCCACTCCATAGCATCAGCCTCTCTTCCTCTGTTTTGATTTTTTAAAAATTTTTTATAGGTGCCATATCCTTCTTTAATTAAGTGTCCTGTAGCAATTAAACCAACGGCTTTTTTATATCTACTTAATTCTTCAGGATCTTTAATATGTGTTTCAGCCCAACCTACACCTCCGTGATATTGTTCTTTTACATCAGCAATTAAATCTCCTGATGTCCGAACTGATTGAAACCGTGGGTCTCCTGCTCCACTATATTCTGGATTAATCCATCCATTAAATGCATATCCTTTTAATTTATTATCATTTAAATTATTTTTTAATAATTCTAATATAATTGCTCCACCTAATGAATGACCTCCTACTACTATTTGGGCATTTGGATTTCTTTCTCTAACAGTTTCATAAGCCCTTTGTAAATTAGTAAATCTATCAGAATTTAAAGCAATTGATGATCCTACTCCAAGACTGGCATCAGTTAGCCAATCTTTAATAGAAGTAGCCCGTGTACCTGCTACTCCTAATAAAATACGCTTTCCATCAATTGATCTATATCCAACAATATTATCAGTACCAATATCTTGTATTTTTGTGTAACCTTGAATATCTTGTCTTTCTCCTAAGTTTTCATAGGCCATGTCTTGAACTAACCCTGCTAATTCTGGCTCTGTTAAATTATTAAAAATACCTGTTGGTTGTAGAGGATTAAGAGCACGTCTTTGAACAGGAGTAGGTTTTAATCCTGTATTATTCTTAAGATATCTTCCTGATAATTTTAATAACTCATCTTTCTGACTTAATAATTGATTTAATATATCATTTTTAGAATCTAGTAAAAAAGGATTAGTCCACCTTGGTTGATTAACAGGTGGTATGTAAAAATTCCTTGCTTTTACCTCTTGTACGTCCTTATTAAAATTTCGAGTTGATCGCTCGTAGTTATTCATATATAATAATTAAATAAATTATTTTAATAAATTATTTAATAATTGTTTTACTTTTTAACTTTTACTTTTTTATATATTGTTGATTTTTTTTCAATCGACGCTTTGTTAACTTTTTTAATACTTCCTTGAGTACCAATTCCTTTCATATATAATAAGTAAATATTTTAAAATCCACCTTTTCTTCTAGAATTTCTGTCACGTCTTCTTTCAACACGGTATTGAGCCTGTGAGCCATCTTCCACAGAGCCAACTCTAATCTGGTTAGCATTATTGGAGAATTGTACACCAGCAGATTGTTTACGAGTGTCAATTGGGACTTCCATCTGTCTGCCACCACCTGCTAAGAGTTTACCAATTAATCTAGATTTACCAACAGCAACAAGATCAGCATTGTTAGATGAGGTTCTTGTAACATGATCTAAATATGTTGGAGCGAATCTTTTTCCAAGTCCATCACTTTTTACTAAATAAGGATCAAGCATTTTATATATTATTACTATATATTTTATTTTGGCAATTTAAATTCGGTATTTCCTCGGCATCCTAAAAGTCTGTAATTTATTATAAACTTTCTTAGATTTTTGTACCACTTTAGGTTGTTCTTCTTCAGAAGAATCAGAATCAGTATCACTTGAAGATTCAGATGTTTCATCAGAACTAGATGGAGGAGGTGGTGGAGGTTTTTCTTTTTTCTTTTTTTCCTTTTTTACCTTAAGTTTTACTGGTTGGTGATCTTCTCTTGTTACTTTGTGACTAATAATATTTTCAGGTTTTTTTTCCTCTTTTTTTTCCTCGACAACAGGTTTACTGGCCTTTTCTTTTTTTTCTTTTTCCTCTGCTTTAAGTTTAGCATTAAATTCCCTTAATGCTTTTGCTTTATCTCTGAGTTTTTGATCATTTGCTAACTGTTTTGCTGTTCTTGGTTTTTTAACTTTAACTGGAGCAGGTTCAGGTGCTGGAGCAGGAGCAGGTTCAGGTGCTGGTGCTGGAGCAGGTTCAGGTGCGGGTGGAGGTGCTTCAGGTTCAGGTGCTTCTTTTTCTAATTCGCTTTTTTTTCCCATATTATTATATATGTATATATATAGATAAATAAAATGAATCCTGCACGAGAACATAATAAAAAAATAGCAGAGATTAAAGCCAGAAACTTTTATCAGAGACCAGTAAATGAACCAAGATTTATTAATCCCTATTTATTGAAAAATGATACAGAGGCATTAAATGATATATTAACTCAATTAATGAAAAGAGGGGGTAATTCATCATAAATATTTTATACTATATATATATATAAACTATGTGTGATTCCCGAAGTCATAACCAAGCAATTGCCCGTATTAAGGCAAAAAATTTTTATACTCCTCCCGTTAATGAGCCTAGATTCATTAATCCATTTTTATTAAAAACAGACACTCAAGCACTTAATGAGATTTTAACACATTTATTAGAAGGGGAAGCAATAGAAACTGAAGCACTCGCAACCACCCAAGCCCAAGATTCAACAGTATATCCTAACCAACAAACTGATGACTACGACCAATCTTTTAGAGATGCTGTTACAGATTTAGGTGGAGCAGATTTTTTAGGTAGTATTCCTAATTTAAATCCTACAGGTGTTACTGCTACAGGTGGTACAGGTAGTAGTGCTACAGGTCCTAGTGCTACAGGTGTAAATTCAGCAGGAGGTAATGAATCCACCACAGATGATAATAAAACTCAAATACCAAGTGGTACTCCAACCACGGGAGTTGACAGTGGGGATGCTAATAATTCACCTGATGATGATGCTACTAATCCTCTTGCTTTTGATCCCAGTGCTACAACAGGACAAAATCTTGATAGTACAGGTGGAATTACTGAAGATCCTCTTGATAGAACTAATACTAATAATAATGATAATCTCGCAGGTTTAACTCAAAGTGGCGATACACCTGTAACTGGTTTAACTCCATCTGATCAGAGTGGTGATGGATCTCTACCTGATGATCCTGGTGAATTTTTTTATCCATATTATAGCGACACACCTTATGAGCCAACTCCTGGTGATAATTTAATTCCTGCTGACCCCGATAAACCAAATGAAAAAACAGATGAACCTGATCCTAACATGGTGGACCAGCCCAGTAGAGAAGTTGAACCTACTGGACCAAGACAACCCCCGGCTGGTGTAACACCTACTCCACCGGCTGGTGTTGATACTGGTAGTGCGAATGATTCACCAGATGATCCTACAAGTGTTGCTGACTTCCCAGATGCTCCACCTGATGATACAAAAGACACTAATTTAGATGAAGAAACAGGTGGTAATACAACTTTTACTTTACCAGATGGCTCAACAAGACAAGTAAATATGGATTTGAATGATCCTCGTGGATTAGAAAAAACAGCAGGACAATTACAACCCAACGAGCAATTTACTTATGAAGGAGTTAGATATTCTAAAAACGCAAATGGAGGCACAGCAATTACTGCCTCTAATTATAATCCATCAGATGTTAATTCTTCTATATTAGTTCAAGATAGTGCTGGTAATTATAAATTCCCAAGAATCTCATCTATTAGAGAGTGGACTACCGATAATCCAGCATTTGATGCTGATGGTAATCCAGCCACAAAAATATCATTAAGTTCTGATGGAAGTAGATACAGCATTTATTATGGTGGAAGTAATATTCCTACTAAATATATTGATAGACCCATGGACGGAAGAGCAGGAACGAATAATGTTAAAACATTTGCCAGAACACCTGTTGTGGCTCCAGGTGACGAACACCCAGGACCTGTTACTACTACTCAACCTGCTACTACTACTCAACCTGCTACTACTACTCAACCCGCTCAACCAGATATACCTTCAGAGGCTTCTGCTGGTGAAGATAATGCATGGATGATAAGAGCAGATGGTTCTAAAGAAAAATTGATATTAGGTGGTTCTTCAGTTAGAGAAGGTAGAATTAGTTCAGCAACCAGAGATTTAAATAGAGGCGATCAATTTACCAAGGATGGTGTAACATATTCTAAAGATAGTGATGGCAATCAAATTGTTGCAGGTTCCAATGGTATACTTGATCAATATGGTCGCATTCCTCCAATTTATGACTTAAATGCTGAAGAAAGAGAGTCCAGTTTATATACATGGACTTGGAAAGGTGAGACTTTACCACTTACTAAAATTGAAAAAACTCCTACTAAAACTACCTACTTTTATGGTCCTGATATGGAATGGGGTAATATCATATATGCTCATGGACATCAACCATCAGCCCAAGATCCTTCTTTAACACAACAAATTGAGGATGGTGTTAGAAAAGCAGATGACATACTTAGTGGTGGTCAGACTAATTTCTCAGGTGGTGGAAGTGGATTTAGTGCTAATAGGTATGACCAAGGTTCTCCTGAGGACCAATTTTTAAATTATATGTATCCTCCATAATTTTATTAAAATATAGTTAAAATTCAATTGAATTATAAGTATATTTGTTATACTAAAATTGCTCTATGTAGCATCCCATTATAAATAAAATAAAGTCTTAACATTATTCTAAATGCATTTCTAAATTTAAATAAAGTAGTAAAAAAATTCATTATTTCTTTTCTATAGTATCTTTTTTTTTTATAACTTCAGACAAGTTTTTATTAATTCTAGTTTCAATTTTTTCTTCATTTACTAATAGACATTTTGAAACTAACTCGTGAATTGTTTCTGGAGTATAAAGAGACATAAGGTGTTTAAGATTGTTGCATTCTCTACAGAAGTGGCCTAGGTAGGTCTCACGTGGTTTTTGGCACATATAGCAGGGCATTTTTTTGTATATGTTTATAATATATTTTTTTTTTCTAAATATTATTTATATGACACAATACTCCATTGTTAAATTATTAGATAATAGATATAAAATTTATGACTCCCAATTAGATTCTTTTGTGAGTCGTAATTTTCAGAAACTTCAGTTGGCGGAACAATATCTGGCTGAATTAAATATGAAAGACGGCCATAAAAGACGTACAAAAATTGAATTTATTAAAAAAAATCAAACTTTAACATTTGATTGATCTTTATCATTTTCCTCACATTTCTCTGTTTCTACATCCATTAGTTTACCTTCTTTTTTGGTATATTCTAATGGGCAAAAATTAACATGGTAAGAATCACTTCTTCTATTTGCTATAATAAAAGAATATTTCTCACGATGACAGTAATCCCAGAAAACTTCAAATTCTTTCCTGTCGAACTCCCCGAACCACTCGAACATCAGTCTTTCTTTTTCTAATTTATTTGACGTATTGTACTGTATGAGGTGACTAATATTATCTCTGGTAGGTTTTGGTAATAAAATATAATTCTGTGATACGATGATGATTAGAAGTCGGAGGTGCCTAAAATTCTTGCCGATTTTTCCAATTATGGGTTTGATTCTTGGACTTGCTAGTTCACTGATCATATCATCAAATATAATGCAAGAATATTTTGGATCTACTTTTCGACCCCACTTATCCTTCATCTCAGGTGGATTCAAATCTTCAACTTCTTCAATAACGTCTAAAAAATTATCGACGTTTAATTCATTATAAATTCGCTCTGGGTCGAGGTCTTGAACGAAACTCTTTTCGTAACTTCCTTCACTCGTCTTAGGTGTAAAATAAAAAACTCTATCAAATGCAGTCTGCTTTCCTTTGCCAATACAGTACTGTTTAGAGAATAAACTCTCAAGCATTAAACTCTTTCCGGAGCCGGGGCGTCCTACTATATACATGAAGGCGGGGGAATTAGGTAACCCACATTCAGGAAGCGATTCTAGGTTTTTATGAAACACGTCGTCCCTTAATGATTTTTTAATTAATAATTCTGAACCTTTTTTTCCAGTTTTAAAGTTTGACATCTTATAACTATATACTGCGATTATTAATAACAGGATTATATTTGAACTCCAACTCATAATATATATTATCATAACCATACATTAATAATCCATCAGGTTGACGTAATTGTAAAACTATATCTGTAACATTTTCATCTTCACATAATTTATGACTTTCATTTACATTATAATTAATTTTATGAATTGTAGCAGTTGTATCCAAAAAGTTAAGACTTTCAGCAGTATTTCCTGTTGGTGCTAGAGATCTCCAATTTGCTCCTTCTGTTTCATTTTCCCATTCCGTATCTCCAACGACCCCTGTATTACCACCTCTCGCAAAGTTCCCGTTCCAACTCGACTTCCACCTTAAATTATTATCGTCGTTGGGATCTATATCATAAACGTACCATCTCGCACCACCATAGAGTCTCGGTTTCTCAGTTAAATGAACCTCCCAATTAGCAGGGTCAGGATCTGTAATTATATCAAAAATGTAGTTATCACCATTATATGAATAATTAGAAGTTGAATTTGGAGGTCCATTACTTGCTGGACTTGCTGATGTTGTTGGAGCAACTGCTCCAGAAGGTATATAGTCACTTTCCGTTCCGTTATAATGAGTTCCAGATACATTTGTAAGTGAATCCTCTATGGACGGATGAGCGTCTTCTCCCAATGTGAATAAGTTAGTCACTAAATTATAATATTCGTGACTTGCGAAATCATCATCACTAAAATAATCTGTAATTTGTTGAGATCCATCTACTAAATTGGTATTCATTAATATTAAATTATCAACATGTCCATCCCAGAAACGACCTCCATAATAACCTCCCATTTCTTTTCCTACAAGTAATGGATCAGATGTATTAACACCTATTGTCATCTCTGTTGCTGTCATTTGAACTGTGGCTTTTAATACATCATCACAATACCATCTTAATTTACCACTTATATGATTATAAGTAAATAAGAATTTAGCATCATCAGTTGGAGGAACAAACCATGTATTGGCACCATGAGAATGTGACATACCTTGATTATTTGGTGGGTCATGAACACCATCTACAGCAGTAGCATAGAATCCCCAATTACCAGAACCTTTACTAAAATAGATTCCATTATTACCTCTCCTAACTATTGTTGCTTTTTGTGCATTTCCAATATTATGTATTTCACTACATTTAATTCCAATACTCCAACTCTGCGTCCAATTTAAACACCTATCATCAGTTAGAGGTATTGATATAAAATCATCAGCACCATCTAAATTAACTTGTTTTTGTACATTATTTTGTGTTATAGATCCATCAGAACCATAATTATAAGAGGCATTTATTGTATATGTATCATTAGCATGATCTGTATTTAAATCATAAATTGTTGTATCTTTAAAAGCATAAGTTTTATTATTAACTTGATCCACTATTACTGCATGTAACTCAGATGGCAATCCTTCAAATTTTCCAGTTCCATCTCCATAATTTTGCCATCCTAACCAATTTCCCTGAGAATCTCTACCATCACCATCCCAAAATTGCCCATCTTTAAAATATAATCTTTCATCTAGATGGGATAATGATTCAGCATCATAATCTTTCCATGATTCTTGTGCTCTCCAGTGTGTAGAAGTAGGATCAGTATACCAATTATTACTCGCCTGATAACGAGTAAACCAGCCATTATCTTCATAAATTAATATTTGGTGATATAAATCTTCTCCAGCACTATTTGTTCCTAAATGTGAATTTCTGAATACAGATTTGACTGTTCCTGTGGTCTGTGGAAAGGTATCAGTAATATTAATTGGACCTTCTAATTTTTGTTGGGTATCTAAAGAATAAATATAATAATCTGTTCCTGAAAATAACATGACTTTATGTGGGTCTGATGGGTGTATACAAGCACCATCTAATGGGACAGGTGCTCCAGAAAATAGTACAACTGGTGCTTGATAATTGGGGTCAAAAGTTTGTGCTGGTAACATAACTCCATAAACTTCATCATCACTATTTATCTTCTTTCCTGATAAACTCCATCTTTCATCATTATCTTGAATATTTCTACAATCAATATTTTCCCAAGGAGTATCATCTTCATCTTGGTTATCTTGAGTGAGTTGTAAATCTGTTGATCCTTCTGAATTAACTACTGATAAAACTACAGGTATGGAGGATAAAGTGTGTGTGTCTGATGGTTCTTGACTATTTGCTGAATTTAAACTTAAATTAGTTTCTACTAAAATTGGTGCTTGATAAGTGGTCATTGGATATTCTCCTACAGTACTAATATTGGAGTTAAGACCAAGTGTAATTGTTGTTCCTGTATATTTGACATTTAATCCCAATCTTTGTGCTACATTATATGCTCCACTATTAAAATCAGGATTTCCTTTTTGAAAATATTTGGTAATAATATTAATTGAAAGAGTAGAGGTGCCACCATCTTCTGTTTCATCTGTACTTAATGCTCCTGTTCTGCGGTGTTGGACAAGAACATCAGGAGCAGTATTATTGCTAAATTGACCATTTATTAATGCATTAATGACACCTAAAAGTTGATTTTTTCCAACAGTATAATCAAAGGGATAAAATACTTCAGTTGTTGCTAGAGCAGAACTATACATGTTTAATAAATTACTTGAAGCATTTAGTTTAGAAGCAAAAACAAGTAATTCTGTTCCTGCTACATTTGGTGAATCGGCAGAACTTAATGTAAATGCTAATACAGGTTTTTTATTTGTAACATAGGGGATAGGAGTTGTATTTTGTGGAATTGTGGCTTTCACTAGAGCAACACTTAAGGCCTTTCCAGGTTTGGCTTTAATGTGTGCTTTTCTGACATCAAACTTCACATTACACTGGTTATTGTCATCACCCTCATAAGGTTGACCATCCCGTGTATTTAAATGTAATCTAATTGTGTCTTGTGACATGTTTATATTATATATATATATTTAAAATTTAATCTACCCGTACTCTTTTAAATTCCAAAACAACATCCCAGGTTGAAACTCCAGTTCCTATTGCTACACCTCTATTATCAATTAATTCTAAAAATATTTCTCCTACTTTATTCTGACTAATTGGTTTATGAGATCCACTTAATGCGTGATTTGTATAATTAATCATAGTATCAAGTGTTTCTGAGTTAGAAACAACCCCTGAAGCAGAGGAGATTGTTTGAGATTGTAATTTTAATCCTACAGCACTATTAGAAACAACTAGAGGAATTCCTGCTAAAATATTATCATTTTGTCCTCCTTGGAATGATATAAAACTATCAAAACCTAAATTAGTTCTAACATATACATCAGTTCCTACAGCAGAGGTGTTATATTGATATGGAGCAGGTCTATTTTGAACTATAGTATCAATTTCTTCATATATTCCTAAAGCCTGAGCAATTTTATTTGTAGTTTTCCCACTTAAAAATTTAACAGAATAACTAGATGCAGTAACTTGTATTCTCCTTAATTCCCCTGTTGAACCTACTTGAATTCCTAAAACTTCTGCTCCCATTAATTGATTCATTTCATATAAAATATCACCCATGTCGGTTGTTGCTGTCCAATAGGCTATTCTAGAATTCGCAAGACCACTATTTAAACCTTGAAGGTCATTGAAAACTAAGTGATATTCTGTTCCACCAACAGAAGGATAAAGCCAACTTACTATTTGGACCTGATCTGGTGGATTGTCGTTTTGTGCTGGACTTGCTGGATTTGTATATTGCTCAGTTGTGAGGCCACCTGGGGTTAGAGTTGTAGGTAAAGAGGCTCTAACTAGAGAAACTGATAAATATTCATTTGGTTTACAGCCAATATTTGCACCTCTTATATCTATTTTCATTGCTGTATTTTCATTATATTCTTCTGTGCTATCATTTGATGATAAATATACTCTTCTGGTATTTGTACTCATACTATATATTGTAGCAACATATTTATTTATTCCTTTTATCCTCGTTTTTAACTTTCATTTCTACTGCTTTGTCAAAATCAGATTTTTCTTCTTCATCTACTTCTAATTCAGAGGCAGGAATTTTTGCTCTTTCACAATAAAAACCATTTAATCCACATTTAATTACTTGACAAGCAGAGACTTTACAAATTGCTACTACGGCTCCAATAACTGTGGCTGAGAAAATTGCTAATTCACCCAGCGTAAAAGGTTCTAACATTATATAGTATAATATTAACAAATAAAATATATGTGTATATTATACAATGTTTAATCAAACAGATAGAGAGATGGTAGTTAATGATAACTGGCTTGGTGAAGCAGTTGATAGAATGAAAGACAAAGGAACTATAGGTGCTTTCACTAAACAAGCAAAACGTAGAGGCATGTCAGCACAGCAATTCGCAAGATATGTCCTTTCTCACAGGGATGAATTTAATTCTAAGACCATAAAGAGGGCAGTTTTCGCTCATAATGTAAATGCTTTTAATCGATAATTTTAATTTCAGGATATTGTGATTTTTTTTTTCGTGTATCTATTTTAAAATGTTGTGGGTATTTTTCCATTAAATAATTACAAGATTTTAATTGATTTTCATAAGTTCTATTATCAACCATTCCACCTGAACCTCTATAATAAGTTGTTATGGGACTTACATAATTATATCTTACAATTTGTTTATCTTTTAAAAAATATTGAATTGTTCTAGCATAATCTTCTTTTTCATCTCCTAAAATAGTGTCACCTTTCATACTATGCCTATTTATTATTCCATATACACTTCCAACTAAAAATTTTAAATTATAATCTACTTTTTTTTTCATAAAGAATGAGTTTGAAGCAGGGTAAAATCCAAAAATAAATAAATCTAACATTTTTAATCTAATAAATGCATCATTTATAAATTCATTTAAATCATCATTTTTCATAATATGAGATTCTTGTTTTGTATTCATGGTTTTTTCTTTATCTAAATAAATAAAGTTTGATATATCATCATCCATAAATAAAATTTCTTGTCCTTCTTTAAAATATTCGATAATAAAGTTTCTTGAATTACAGAGTCCTAAGTTGGAAACAATAATATTTTTATAATTAGGATTTTTTTCTTGATATATTTTCTGTTCATCATCATTGGCTACAAATATATATATTTTATTTTTAGGAATATTATTATTTTCCAAACATTTTAATGTTTTATTAGATATTGTTTCACTTCTCTTGTAACTCGGTATTGCAACAACAAATTGGGTTGGTATGGGAATTATTTTATCCATTATAATTATACTAGAGAAAAAAAGTGTGATAAAAAAAACATTGATATATGTATGCTGTTATGCCTTTTTTATAAGAGTATAAAAAAAAAGTGAAAAAGTAGTACTATATATATATATATAGGGGGCGCAAAATAACAGCAGATTGATAATTAGCATTTTCTCAGATAGAAAAAAAGTGGTAAATTTGATCGTCCTATATTATAAATAAATGTCTATTGATATATTATAAATGTTATTCAAGGTGAAAAGAGCGAATGATAATCCATTTCTTCCAGTTGTAACTGAATACTTGCAAGGATTAAAATTCCCAAAAAAAGTAACTGGATCAAAGAATAATAACTATAATTCTAGACAGAATATTGCTGGTGAAAAAAATAAAGTGATTGAAGCATTTGTATTAGGAAAGGTAAGGGTTTTTCATCAGAAAGAGAATGTAAATTCTAGTCTTACTAAAAAATATGAAGAGTTTTTCGAATTATTGGCTCATTTTGTATATTATCAATATCCTGATTTTGAGTGGACATCAATTCAAATAAATAAGAATGTAACTTGTGATTGGCATTATGATAAGGGTAATGAGGGTGAAAGTTTATGTTTAGCAGTGGGAGATTATGATGGTGGAGGTCTTGAATTAGAAGGTGAATATGGGACTATAGAGATTGATAATAGGAATAAATTTATTGAGTATAATGGAAGTAATACGAGACATAGAAGTATTCCACATAAGAATGGTGATCGATACGCTATAATTTTCTACACGTGTAAACAACATTGATTTATGTATGCTGTTATGCTTTTATTATTAGAGTATAAAAAAAAAGTAAAAAAGTAGTATTATATATATATATATAGGGGGCAAACAATAACAGCAATTTGATAATTAGCATTTT
>Ga0114933_10003255_pt1 | contig 16033 bp, 19 predicted proteins | sample 4SBtaG_FD_89691 | JGI IMG/M metagenome (GOLD analysis project Ga0114933, IMG submission 89691) | Deep subsurface microbial communities from Kolumbo volcano to uncover new lineages of life (NeLLi) - 4SBTROV12_W25 metaG | ecosystem: Environmental > Aquatic > Marine > Volcanic | place: Kolumbo... | reverse complement strand
TTACCTTCATTGCGATGCAAGACGTTTCCATCCGTATCATCCCAACTCCAGTCTTCAAGTTGATAACGCTGAATTTCGTTCTCATCAAGCAAGAAAAGCTGATGATTATTAAGGGTTCCGTATTCTTGTTCATTTGGGCAATCCTTATCCCAAAAGATTGGAATACCACCCCAAGCAATAGCCTTAAACCCACCTTCAAACTCTTGGGTTTCTCCGTAACGACGATCAGCCGTCATTAACCCTGCTATTTGACTATAAACCTGACGAGAAGTAATACCCATCGTAAGCGAACCTTCTCCACGCTCTTCTATTTGAAGCAACGCATTGTCAAGTTTAGCGTCTGTAAGAGCACCATTTGATGAGTTAATAACATTACCTTCCCACTTATCATAAGTAGCACGCGAGATCCCTTGGAACGTAGTAGAATACCTACGAGTAGCTATCCCGTTTACTGTACCAGCATCAGTGATACTGAGTAGCCCTTCCATTTCGTGGCTCGTATCTAAGGCGCTGTTCATCGAACCTTTTCTAACAACAATGTCACCATCAGCACAATCCCAGTTGTTAGTACCACTTGCATCTAAGTCTGGAGCACCCCCATCATCTGCTCCACCAGAAACAGTAAAAGTAGCTGTAACAGCAGAAGGAATGGTAGCTACTTTAAGATCGCTAACTGCTACAGCCTGACCATCACGCTTAGTATAAGTTGTACCTGCACCTGTATCTGAACCTTGGTTTGGTGTTCCAGAAGCAGATTTAATAACATTTACAATCATACCTACTTTTAAACGGTGAGGAGTATCAAAAGTTAACGTAGCGGCCGAAGCACTCGCAACGCGACCAAGCGAAGAGTCACCTGCACCGAAATACTGACGGTTTACATCTTGCTTAATGTCACGGGTCAACCCGTCCATTTCAGCACTTACTGCTTTTACCCAAGAACCTTCGTTGTCCTTGGAAGATACTATCGTAGGATGCGTTACACGAATACGACCATACAGATATTTATAGGGTACGGTCGTTTCTACGAACGTCTGATTCTCTGGTGTTGGAAGATCGTCACCGTCTCCCCTTGCACCGTAACCAATCGTTCCATCTATGTTAACTGGGACTATTGCTTCACGACCAGAAACACTTGTCGAGGTCGTATTTTTCTGCAAACGGTTTGAGAGTACCGTCGACTCGTTAATGATGCTTCGAAGACGAGGCAAATAAAGCCTCTTCAAAGCATCATTCATCGTTGTTCTTGTTGCACCTGCCATGATTATTTACTCCAAAAAATTATCCCAAAGCCTTCTTTTCTGCCTCTGAAAGAAAACTCTTCATCACCTTGTTAAAGTTGTCACCCCTAAAATCCCAAGACTTATCCTTTGGATTGGCAAGTCCTTTTCTGATTGTGTCAGTTACGGTGCTTGCCGTATCCGTAGAAGTAGATCCTGTAATCGGAGGAGCATTAGAAGAGTTGCTAACTTTCGTTTCGACATATTGTTGATTTTGGTTGTGCGTGTCTTCACGCAGTTTAGTTGCAAGGTTTTTGTATATACGAGTCGCTTCTGCCTTAGAAAAGTTTTGGCCGTGTTGTTCTACACCTGTTTTAGTAGTCAAAGCGGCTAAAGCTTCTCTTTCAAATTGCGATTTAATCCCATGTTGTTCAGCTAAATCAACAAGGTGACTATCGTAATCTTGGGCCGTAGCTTCTCTCTGCTGTTGATATGATTGTCTTTTAAGTCTATCAATCTCGCCTTGCATATAGCCAAGACGATCTTTATTGATGGTTTCATTTGCTTGCACCATCCACTCAAGAGACTCACGCGGAACATCTGGATTCTTTTCGGCCAACACATCCAAAACTGTCTTAGTTGCCTGTTGTTCAGTTTGTCCTCCACGCACTGCTCTTGCTACAGCGTGAGCAGTTTGTTCCTGCATAGAAGCCATTTGCTCTGGCGAGAGCGTAACTCCCTGTTGCGACGACTCTCTACTTTGGGGTTCTTCAATCGCTGGCGCAGTTTCCGTTTCGGTTTCTTGCCCCGAAGGAGTTTCCGTAGAATTGCCAAGACGTGGGTCTTCAAACAATTCAGCCAAAGTATTAGGGTCGATTTGCGTAGGGATTGCGACATCGGACTCAACAGCACTTTCAGGTGCTACTGCTCCAGTTTCTTCTTCTGCCATTTCTCTACCTCTATATGTTAGTGTTTACCTGTTAATGATCTTTCTTTAGATGTTCCAGAGTCAGGGCTACCTCCTACATAAACACTCTTTCTCCCCGAACCTGAACTCGCACCACCATAAACTCTACCAGAAGAGGCTATGTTCTTGCCTCCTCCACTACCATCTATTTTACTACGACCAGACGCAACGGCAGTTTTCTTTGCCATTATGCTACTCCTGTTTTCTGAGTTGGGGGCTGACCGCCCATCCCTCCGTTGTCAATTAATTGCTGAGACACATTTTCTCCAGTTCCTTTAACAGCTTGAGCTTGAGCCATTGCTTGTTGCTGTTGCTGTTGCATGACTTGCTGATGCTGAGAACCTCTTTGAAGAATTGCCTGTTGAATTTCAGGACGTTCCTGAGAAAATTCATACGTAAGCATATACTCTTTGAACACTTGGTACTGTATAGGGTGATTATCTACTTGAGGTAAGAACGGTTCAGGATCTTCTCCGTCTCTAATGCTCTGAAGGACTCTACGAGCCTTTTTAGCATCAAGAAGGTATTCAACGTCAAATCCTTCTATCTTCATCTCTTCCAATACTTTACCTCGTATAGCAGGATCTCTAATGTCTCCCACTAACCCCATATTAACCGCTTGCATTATCTTCTGAGTTCTACCGACTTGAGAGTCTTCGGCTCCAAGCGAAGCAGAGATTAGCATGTCTTCAGCGGAGTAAAAATTAGCTTTATTATAATAGTAAGATTGTAAGTCTTTATTGTCCCCAACGATTTTAACCAAACGATCCTCATCCCAATACTTAGCCATATTCTTAAGATTGCGATGATAGTGCTCGGAAAGGCCAATTCTCCAATTCCTAATTGACTGACCAAATCGCTTATAAGCTCGCTCAAAAAGGAACTCAACTGCAGCTCCTGTTTCTAATCCAGAGGCTCCTTGAGGAAGATTTCCTCGCATGATCTCGGGCAACCCTACCTGCTGATTCATTGCGGATATAGTTTGCGCCCTTTCCTCCATGACCTGAGAAGGTAATTGCATTCCGGGCATTCTCTGTGGTTGGAACCCACCAGACGCGTGAGGTGACCAGCGATAGACGGCCCCTGAGCGTCCTGTAACCTTCGTGATTCCAGCTCCTTCAGGGATAAGCCACTGAGGAGAGACGTTCTGTTTTCTGTTTAAAACGACAGTGCTATCAATCGCATTAAGTCTTTTCTGGTTCGGGATAAGATCCGTTACAGGCCCTTCTCCCCAGAACATCCCAGGTACTGATCTGTATTTTATCATGGTATAAGGGAGCTTGCCATCACATGAATCCAAATCTCCCTTGTAAAAAAGATGCCCTTCAGACGAAATTGTAAGAGCACCATTTTTAAACTTATGATTAGGAGCATGTCTAAAGATTTTTAACAGAACTTTATCAGACTCTTCTTTCCTTTGCCCTGAGTCAAAGATCCCATCATTATGTTGTTTTGCTGGCAAAACACCCCAAGAGGAGGAGCTTATCGCTTCGGCAACAACATCCTTTGCTTTGGAACCAAACAGATCTTTTACTCTGTCAACATCTACGGGATCTGTTTCAACAACCCATCCATGCTGTTGGACATCTTCCCATTGTCGTGCTGGCATAGGAAACCAATTAAGAATATTGATACATCGCTCCTCAACGTTCCCTACCTTAAATTCATCGTATTGAGGAATTCCATCTTTAGAAACCTGCTCTGTTTTATTTTCTTTTAATACTTGTCCAAAAATATCAATCTCTTCGGCTTTACGAGATTGCAAAGGAGAATCGCACTCAGGACATCTTTCTTTCTTGTATGCTTCTTCTCTCTCTGTCCAGTTACACGAAGGACAAAAAACCTGATTGTACATTTGAGAAACGGTGGAAGATTTCATTTTGGGCATACGAACTAAGTCGCCCCGATGACTATTCCACCCAGAATAAAGAATTGCATTCCCTGTTAAGGCAAGCCACCCTGCCGCTTCGGGTAACAATAACCCCTCGGTATTAAGTCTTTCAAACTCACTACGCAAAGCCCTATGAGCCGCTTTTGCCGACTCAACGTCAGCTTGATCTCTGGTTGCAGGGCGAACATCAGGCTGTGAGTTCCCTGAAGTAAACAGGTCTACGAGGTAATCATAATACTCTATTAATAGGTTTGTTACGGGAGTAGGAATCCAATCTTCTAACCCATGAGATTCAAATCGTTCTAAGGTGTGATCGTGACGTATCCATTGATCGCCTACTAAGAAATGGCTGTTTTCCTTTATAATATAATCAAAATTTGATCGACCCTTAGAAGCATAGCGATAGCACTCGTCAACTAAGTTTAGCCAATCTTCTTTTTTACTTGGAGGCTTTTTAATATTATGAACAGGAGATCCTGCCGACCCGTCATTAGCCATTAGGCGTAATACTTTCGACCCTTGTTCTTAGGAGCTTTTTTCTTTACCTTAGTTTTTTTAACTTTAGGTTTAGCTTTTGCTTTTTTAGCTTTAGCTTTAGCTTTTGCTTTTTTAGCTTTTGCTTTTCCTTCAGCAGTGTAAGGAAATTTCATGTTTCCAACAACAGGCATATACGCCTCCTTTTTTTGCGAAAATACTATATAAAAGACAATGTGTCAAGATCTTACAATAATTCACACAATCGAACCCATTCTTCATAAGTGGGAGATTGTTCTCTCATTACAACGCTCTTTCTGTAGTTAACAAAGCTACTCTTGTCTCTGTTTTATTTGGTCGACTCATCTTAGCGTTAAGCCAAACACCGCCTTTAGTTGCTGGGCCAAATCCTTTTTCAGCTTCCCATCCATCACTAATAACTTCCGTCTTATACGTAGGCAACTGTATATGCAACTGCTCGTCTTGATACACTGATCCTTTTGCGCTTATCCTGTAACGAGGAACAGAAACACTCCAACCTTCGTGAATATGACCACCAACTACAACATTAGCGTCAGGATAAAAAACAGCTCTTCTGTTTGTTTTTATAACCCCTCTTGTAACGGGAGCCGATCCCCCTTCACCGTGAGTGTAAGCCATTTTAAAAGTTGTAGCATTCCCACCGCCCTTATAGTTCATATGAACAATAACCCAGCCACGATAGGGCATTTCACAAATACTTGCTTTAGTTTTAAGTCTTAGAAGTTCAATGGCTCTGGTAATTAACTTAGTTTCTGCGTGTCTTAATATAGAAGTTTCGTGATTCCCCCAAGACCACATAACAATATTATGAGCATACGGTTCTAAGAATTCTACTGTTTCATCTACAAGATCATCAAGATAGGCATCCATATACCTTGCTCTAAGACTTGACTTAGAAGCTCTTTTGTCCGTATTCATTTGCATAGCATCCCACCAATCGCCAAAGAATAAAATAGGAACATTACTACCTTTAGCTTCGTCAAGGTGAGATTTTAATAAAGCTCGGTCACAATGCTTTGAATCAAAATGCTGATCTGAACAAAGGAAAAATCTTACAATGTTACTATCTTTCCAAGTTACAGCAAGTTTAATTACGTTTTCAGCTACTTTGGTTGCTTTCATCTTCATCGGTTCCAATCAGGTCATCAAGTAAACCTTTTAACTTAGGATCAAGAGGGCCACTTGGGATCATAAGCATAGAAACAAGACGCTGAATCCCTTCTTCCCAGTCAGCCCTATGAACAATACGAATAGGCTTTTTATGCTCTGGAACAGTTACAACAATAGAAGACCCCGTATCTATTTTATCACTTATCCAAATATCTTCTTTTAAGTCTGGCGTTGTTTTAAGACCCTTAGTAACCCTAACATTAATAAGGGTAGCCACAATAGAAGTACTATTAAAAGGCTCCAGTTTCGGTTCTTCCAAATTTTCGACATTAACTTCTTCATTAGGAGAGGTCGCTTTTTCAATGGGTGGAGGAGGAGGTGCTGGAGATTTTTCATTAGGATTTACAACTACCTGACGACCATCACTCATCCTAAGAGTGTGGGTATTCACTAACCCTTCTTGTCCAGACCCCATGGTTCGGGAGGTTAATGTTGTCATTATAGACTTCCTTCTACTTCTTGAACAGAAGAGGGACTATCAAATCCTTCCCATGGAGGATTTAATGCATCCATCTTAGAGCCGATAGGATCTTCTGTTACAGATTGCGCCCAACGAACCCTTAAGGCAAGATTTGCATAATGACTCATTAAGGTAAAACGCTCTTCTCGCTCCTTGTTTAATTGACGCAATAAAGCGGCAATAGTTAAAAGAAAAGCACATGTCATAAAAACAGATAAACCTACAATCATACTAAGCTCCCTACGGTTGACGCGATGCTCTCACCAACAACTTGTTGCTTGAGTGCTCGCTCTATTATACGCTCTTCGCGTGTTAAACTTTCTTCGCTTAAGTCTGGGTCAAAAGGCTCACCATCTATATAAGGTAATAGTACCGTATTTTTTGATTCTTCTATTAACAACTGAGTTCTAAACATCTCACAAGCAATAAGCCAAGCCATAACCAAATCGTCATGTCCTCCAGACAGCGCTTCAAATTTTGTCCCTGCTGAGTTTAAAGCAAATATTTCAAATTGAGAAAGGAGATGCTGACTGCGAACAGTAACAGAACCATCTTCCATAAATTTTCGTCCATTAGCTATAATCTCATGTCTTGTCTTAAGATTTGTATTAAATCCAAGTTTAGCTGTTTGCTTGTCAAAGGCTTCTCCTGTGTTGTTTTTTTGAAAGTAAACATTAGAGTAACCAAGTTTATGAAGCATGCCATTTGCTCCACCGTCTTTATTATTTTCAATGCCAAGCAAAGCATTGTTATACCATGTTCCGTATTGATAAGAAATTTCGCCAAAAGTTAATGGATCTATTTTCCCTTGAACTTCAAAAACCTGTTCACCTGTAGACATCTTAATTCCTTCAAGAACAGAGTCATCTCCACGCTCTACACCTTCTGCAACATCACCCCCAATAACATAGACTTCATTGGGGATAGGTTGTTCCCAAACTCTTTGTTCAATACTCATCTTCTATTTCCTCTTCTTCAACCCAATCATCATCACGACAAATCTCAGCCGCATAAAGAAAAGGATTCTCTATGTCGTCTATATTATCTTCCAGCGAATCTACCAAAGGAATCCACTTTTCTCTTTTTTCTCCAACTCCATTAATAAGCCATGTTCCTGTTTTGTATATAGGATGATCCGTATCTTCAACAGGATTAAACTTGCTATACTTAATATGTCCATTCATGCCTCTGTAATAATTTTCATTCTGCTTTATCTGCATAATCAAGCCTTACTAAAAGAAAATCTATCTTTATCCATAACTAATTTTCCTTTAGAAAATGACTTGATTCCATCGCGCATAGTTCTCATTAGGCTATGGCTGAAAGCAAGCTTCTGGCCTACAGGAACAAATGCTCCGTAAGCTCTTGCTTCGATTTCATCTTCATCCCACATCTCAACAAGTCGATCTTTACTTACTCTTGGGATATGCGGATTATCAAACATGCTCCACTGATGAAAAGAAATATTACGCTGATCTCTTTGAATGTACAAGTCTTCATAAATCCACGGAACACCTTTGTCATCTAAGGGGGTCATTGTTCCAACAAGAAAACCATTAAAGTCGGCAAGACGGGCTGTGCATTCAGAATATATAGGCTTTGGCTGAACCTCATTGAGACGAACTTTATGTAATCGAACACCTTGAAATGTCTTTCTTTTTTGAGTGCTAAATTTAAACTGTATAGAAGATCCATTGGTAAACTTCAAAAGATGTCCAGACCAACCATTTTTTTCTGTAAAATTACAAGAATCGTCAATCATATTCCACATGATCCCCGACTCATCACTGCCAAGTACCTGATCGTAAAATATGCGTTCTGTGTCCATTATGGAAGTTTCTTCCGTATCGGAAACAACCCATATACGTAAACCCTGCCCTGAAAAGCGATCTCCTTCTTTTCTAAAAGACTTTGTAATCGGATCTATCCAGAGTGCATCTGCAACATCTTCAATCGAACCAAGAAGAGATTTGCCTCCTCTGTTCCCTGCCGTAGCCCATTTATTAAAAGATTGGTCTTTTAAAAATCCAACCTGACACGCATTTACGGGTTCATAACCTTGCTCAGTTAACTTATCATACCCTCCGTAAAACTGATTGTCATAGTAGCCAAAAGGTTGAAAGCGAAAGAAAGGAGTTTGCATTATTCGCACAGCAGATTCGTAAGCCTTGGGGCGTTCCTCTGCAATTATAGGAACCAAGTCAGGGCGGTCATTCAGTATAGAGGCAAGCTCTACAATCGGTTCAAAATCCATTAATCAATCCAGCGAATGTCAATCTTAAAAAGATTGTCTCCTATTATTTCTCTAAACATATTCATTGCATCTCTTGAGTTTGTGACCATGTTAGGAGCAGAGCCTCTGCCTAAAGCAATGCAACCAGAGACATCTTTTTCGTAATTGCCCACATGGAATAAACAAGCATACCTTTCCGCATTCCCTTTAGTTAAGCTAACAGTTCCTCCAACAATACCATACACATTACCAAATTTATTTGACTCCCATGGAATGCCTACATATATACCCGAAGGGATACAACTAACAAAAGGTTTATTGTCTCTCCACGGTTTTTCTACACCGCTAAACATAAGAGTAGTTTCAGGAGTTGTAACGCAAACAGAAGAGAATGTTCCATTTTTAGAAGTTGATTCTCTTATAATAATTACATTAGAATCAAGGCTATTTACACTTACAGGCATTATCAGACCTCTTTTTGTACGTTTGGAAAAGATCAATAAAAACGGCCCACGGCATAAGAACCGTAGGAGGAGTTTTATTCTTTTTAAGAAATAGGAAATCATTTTCGCCAAGCCATCCTTCAAGTGTCTTAAAGCCATCTCCGTTTTTTCTTGCTTTTACCTCTGCAAGAAACTCATCACCATCTCCCTCTATCCGAATATCGCCACTAAAACTTCCACCTGCGGCTCCCGATAAAGGAACTCTTTCTGCGTTAATGCCAGATTCCTTAAGACTATTAACTATTTCTCGTTCAACACGTAATCCTTTATCTCTTGACGGCTTTCCACCCAACGGAAACCTTCTTTCTTTTTTTCTTGTTTTGACTCCAAGACTTTAAGTTATTATACCATTCATTACGTTCTTCTTTTGTTCTTTGACGCAACCATTCCTTAGATCCCTTTTTTGCTACAGTAAAGATAAGGGGGTCTGAAAGCTTACCGCTTAATCTTACGGGGAAAAAAATAACCTGACCATCTTCTTTTAGCGTCTTAGCGGCCATTCTGCAAGAAAGCTTTAACTCAGGGTCGTCTATAGGCTTGCGAAAAGCAGAAGCCATAATTGTTAACATTTCCTTAGAGTCTCTGGGAAAATGCTCACAGGGGTTTCTGTAAAACTTTTTTCTCTTTGCCATTTAAAAAAATCTCCTCTATATTCGAAATGTACTTAAGTCAAAAAGAAAAAACAAGGAGAAAATTTGAAACAGCAAAAGATTAGGTCAACAATAAAAACAGGAGTTCCAATGTATTCAAAGGCAGAAAGTAACAAACGCCTTGCTCAACGAAGAGCAAGAAGGAATTCCTCTAACCAAATAAGATACATATCAAAAAAAGAAGTCTTTGATCCGCTGTTAAGACTGGCTTCGGCTATAGCAGTAAACGCATTTGAAGAATATAGAAAATCACTTACTGGATTAAAACACCTACCTCAAAGTCAAAAGGGCGGTAGGATTGAAAAAAGGTTAAAAATTGCAATAAAGAGCATTAAGGAAGACATGCTTACAAACGACAATCCTTCTATCCTTTATCTTGAAGCCAGCAAACACGCAATGGACAAATCTAAAATTAAGAGAACATTTAGAGAAATAGAAAATAATGCTTGACTTTAAAAGAGGAATACGACATATTGGGTGCATGTATGATACCTCCTCTATAGCCTCGCGTAAGGTCAGCCTATAAGGTTGTCTTTACGCAGGTTCAATAAGACGACACAGCGAGAAGGCTTATTGCACTCAAGACATATTGCATCGTTAGGTTCGTAGGATCTTCTCCTACGCAAGAGGGAACTCCTCACTCGCTGATAGATGATGGACATCTACGAAACCCCAAACAACCAGATCTTCAGAAAGAACAATCTGAATAACAACAATTCGTGAGGCCATACGCATGTGGCTGGAGATATGAGAAACAACAGGAAGGTAATGTATCCAAGAACCGCCCGACGAAGGAGGGGGGATAAAGGTGTGTCTAAATGACTGACTCTATACCAAATATAGTGCCTCAAAAGAGAAAATCTTCACCAGACGAACAAGATATGGTAGAAGTAATCGCTGAATGGCATGCTACACCAGAATCATTTAGGGAACATAAATCCCTAAAATCATTAGCCGAATCCTTAGATTGGCCTGTATCCGATAAATTATACAGAATATCCAACTCCGCAGAAGTTGCACACCGTAGTATGATCTATGCCTCAGCCCTTGGAATCAACAGGGCTGGAGAGGTAATGAACATGCTGGCAGACAAAGCTGTTCAAGGAGGCTCTGTAAGGGCCGCTGAGGTGTGGTTACAGCATAATAGGACTCTACTCACTGATGAGAGGCTAATGAAGCACATAGGGGCAAAAGCAGACCCACAAGAGCTAATGACAGCGGCACTTGATGGGGCAAAAGAGATACTGACCTTCGTAGGATCACTAAAAGAAAACAAAACACCGTCAGTAAGAGAGGTCGTAAACGCAGAATGGGAAGACACTACCAATGAATCCGAACCTAATTATAGAAATTAATCTTGAATTATCTAATGTTAAAGGATCTAAAAGACACAATACATACGTACCCATAAAAGAAGTGTCACATATGACACAATTAGACTACCATTGCATCATTCATACTAAGAATGGTAACCAAATTAAATGCAAAAGAGAACAAGGACAGAAAATATTAGACGCTTGGGCTCCAGAAAAATGATAGAATTAGCATTAAAATACCTTAAAAGCATATCTTATAACAACAACTCGCTGAGAAAATGGATAATAATAACAGTATTACTTACTTCTATTATACTATTACTCGCTCCTATTTAGTGTTCCATGTGAAACATTAAGCTTAAACTTTTCAAAGAAATTACATACGAGTAACCATCTCTCTCACTGCACAAAAATCAATCTCGGGGAACCCCCCTCCCCATGGGGGCGTTGCTCTGCACATGAATTAAGATTAAGTGATGACAAATAGTACAGACAACAGCTACTATTCTGTGCTACCTCGCAAACCTCTACACCCTTCCAACGAAAACATAGCTCATTCATTTAAATTCAGAGGGATTTCCAGACAATTCCTTGTGCTAACTAAGACATCAAACCCCCCTATGCCATATATATATAATAAACGTAGCGCAAACATCGCTCACTGCAATGATTACTTGATTTATTATAACATTTGCCTAACTCAGGATGCGCCCTCTGGCTTACCTGAGTCCCCAATTGAGGATCATGAATGTTAATCTTTAAACAAGAACCTGATCCTACTGAATTGGGACGGCAAATGTCTGTCTGGCTTTACGCTCTGAGATAGTAACAAGTGTGTTTCTCTCTCTCTCTGTGGGATTCCTAAATATAATCTCAGATGCCCGAGGCGATACTAAAGTATCACACGGGACAGCAAGCCACCTGAGCATCAAGTAATTTTTTCATGTAACATTATATATAAAAACTAAAATGCTGTCTCTGCCCTCTCCGTCCAACAACCCCAAAAGACCACTTCACCTACTGCGAGGACAAGCATTTTAATTTTTGTTGTCTTAGAAATAATTTCTTGACCCTCCTGTGTCCTCGATTGTCTTTAGGTATCCCAAAGAGGGAGATTAGATTATTTCATTTTATTTAGGAGAAGTTGATATGTTAAGCTTTGATTTGATTTATTTTATTCCATTTATTTGTTTTCTTGTTTCTGTTTTTATTGATAATAAATGGTTATTTGCTTTATCATTTATTGTTCTTATCTCATTTGTTATGTATACGACTTCTGTAGCTTTCTCAAATCTTGAAGTTATTCTTACTCATTATCTTGGAGGTAGATAATATGTATAATCCTTACTTAGTGAAGCTTGAGCAGTTAAGACATGAATCGAATTCAGATACAATCTCAGATGACAAATATCGTAAGGAGGAGAAAGTCATTTTCAATAACTGGAGGAAGGATCTGGGTCTTGAGCAGAATGGACAAGCACCACCATCTGCTTACTGGAACTGGGACTATTAATATCAACTGGAGGGAAGGGAGGTATATAATCTTCCTTCTCTCCGAACGTAAGTGAGGAAAAATTTTTTGCCATTTGGCACCATTTAACTACTTAAGAGGAGCGTTAAGTTATGATACCTGAACTTATTTTTATCACGTTGATAGTAGTTTTAGCTGTCGCTGGAATGCTTTACGACAGTTGAAACCGAGCGTCAAATAGGAGCGTTAGATTTTGAACTTAAGAAGATACCCGGTGGAAGCAGGCTTGACGGATGAACCGGGCATCTGATTAAGTTTGAAATCTATTTGACATTACTTAATAAGTTTGTTAGTTTTAAAGGGTTGTTTATTTTATTTCATTTAATTAAATAGGAGATTTGAATTATGCATTGGAGTAATAACAGTTCATTGCCCGATACATTGGTTGAACATTTGCTCTCTGAAGAAAGAGTTTCTGAGATTACGTTATTGCGTGAAGCCTCAAACTCAACGGGTCGTCAGGCTCTTACTTTAAGTGCTCTTAGAATACAACACGGTAAAGAGGCATTTTCCAGAATGGCGTTTGTTTCATCAATGCCTGACTTTTTGCAAGCTTGCAACTATGCTGAGAAATTAGCTAAGAGGTTTAGCAGAAACTTTGGTGTGATAAATACCCATATAAACCTATTAATAGAAACGAATGGGAAAACTTCGTATAGATTCTGGGACACATGGGATAACTGGTCGCAAGAGCCTCGTCAGCCCGACTTCATAGCATACGCACCTACTGCACCATCTTCTACGCCAAAAGAAATTGAGTTTGATAAAGATATGGAAGTTATTCTTGAAGCTATGGAGAAGAACTCCGCTGAAGATGCCGCAGTAGCTATTGAGGAAGCCTTCAAGGATTCTATGGAACTCTCAAGGCTTGCTCTTCGCAATGAAGTTAAAGCAATGAAAGAGGGTAGAGACAAAGACGAGTATATCGTTAATGCCGACGACCAAGCCCGCCACATTCTCCTACAACGACAGGTAGGTAAAGAAGTAACTCCAGAGTGGGATAAGCCTTCACCGTTAAGTAAGGAAGAGTGGCGCGCATACGCTAAGAAAGGCATGATACAGCGCGGCTCTATGGCTTACGCTGTAGCACTCGGAAAGGAGCGCGTAACTATGACTGGTAGGCATGGAGACCAGATGCGCAGGTATGGCGTAAAGCGTCCAGAGTTTGTCTGTATTGCAAAGCACCGAGTACGTAAGGACTGGTGGGTGTTAGACGAGCGCATGCCTACGATAGACTCCTTAAAGATGTGGGAGCCTATGGAAATAATCTGGTGGGCAGGTCATGCCAACTACCGAGATGAAAAAGTATCCGCACTCAAGCACTTCGGAATGTATTTTGAAGATGGATTTGTTGACCGTGGATACCTTCGCAAGGAAGAAGACGCATTCTACCGTCAGCCGATCTCCGCGCAACTGGCCGAGGTTCCACGCTATCACGTTGAAATATTAGACAAGTCAACGGGTGAGATGATCGGCAGGACGGTTTATGCTAACTCGGGAACATCCGCTGAGAAAAAGGTGCGTAAGACTCTGATAGATGCAGGGCTTTACCAATGCGAAACTCAAGACGTAAGACAAGCGGATGCTGATTCTCTAAGCTCCGTAACTATAGACCAGTATGAAAACTTAGTCACTGATGACTACGAGTCGGAGGTTGATTTGGAGTCATTAGGTCTTGATTTATTTGAAGTTAAATAATTCTTAAAAAGGGAGCGGGGTTAGTTGCCAGTAAGCAACATTGGTAGCTAATCCCCTCCCTTTTATTTTTTTGTTCGCTCCAACACCTTACCCCTTTCAATATGTTTGAGTCAAGGTGGGGATGAGTTGCATATAATTCCCCCCTCCTTATCAACGAATTTCAATGGGTGCGGTTGACGAGTGCAGTGGGGCGATTAGCACCTTTAAAAATATAATTATCACGTAAAGTAGGGTGGGGAACTGCAATGAAATGAACATTATGTAAACTGCATAACTGCAAGGTAACTATTATATACAATGATTCCCTTCCACCCCAAAAGAGCGTTAGGTTTTGAGTTAGGCGGTAGTAGTAGTTGGAATTGAGAGTAGGGCTAAAGCCCTTTGTTGAATGACCTGTTTTACTGACTTCAGCCCAACGCCACCCCAAAAAACAAAAGGGGCGTGAGGTTGTGAAGTTAAACAAAGAACGCCTAAAAGGAAAGCATAAACGATGTATAACTTAATGGTTAGCGAACAAGTTTCCTCTAATATTTTAAAAAACAAAAATCATACAAAAGTAAAGGAGCGTGGAGTTATGAAGAATTCGTATAAAGATAATTTTAATTTTAACCTTAGCCCTTCTGAGCAAGAAGGAGAAATGAAGAGACAGAATGAAGAACACAGAAAATCACAGGAGCGTGTTGATATGAATCAGGAGAATGATCCTTCTGGTGAAGTGTTAATACCAGTAAAGGCAAGTCACTTAGAGATGTTTCGTCAAAATACATCTGACATCTTAATGAGCGTTGAAGTTATAAAGAGAGCTGTTAACTGTGATGTAGATCTACTCAATTCAAGAAACGAATTTGATAAATTAACCATGAAAATAAATCACATGGGAGCGGATATAGCGCAGACCATTGATGAATTTTACTTAAAGTAGAAAGGAGCGTAATTGAACAAGCGAAGTAATAAAGAAATTAATTTACTTCGGGATCTTGAGTCTTTTTATGATTGCAGTATTTGTAAAAATTTTAATGATGCAAAAAAAGGAGCGTGTAAGGTCAAGAGATGTCCTACATGCAATTTAAATTTAAGTCTTATATCAAGGAGATATAAAAATGGCTGGAAGTCATAATAGCGTTACTCTCGTAGGCAACTTAGGTGCCGATCCTGAACTGAGAACTGTTGGTGAAGGAACTTCTGTAGTTAATCTTTCTTTAGCTACCAATAAAACTTGGAAGAACAAAGATGGCTCCAAGGGAACTAAGACCACTTGGCATTCCATAACTTTTTGGAATCGTGCCGCTGAAGTAGTATCTGAATATTGTCGTAAGGGAACTAAGATCCTTATTACTGGCTCTCTTGATTCAGATAAGTGGACAGATGATGAAGGCGTAGAGCGCACCAAAGTCTACGTTGTTGGAGACAAGTTTGAATTCTTGGACAGCAAACAAGAAACTGCTGACCGAGATGATGCTGATGATGAAATAAAGTTCTAATCATTGAGGGTAGGCGAGTCGTTTCAACTATAAACTACTGACATGTCTTAAATGATATGATAATAGGGGAAAACTTTAGTTGAGAGTGCAGGGGTCACACTGGTGGTTAAAACCATCCCCTCTGCATGAGACACACTATGACGTAACTGGATAGACCAGTTGGTGTGTAACGGGGGCCTTGCCTACCCTCTTATTAATTTAATTCTATTTAAAAGAAAGGTTTGTTATGAGCAATGCTTTACAAGAACTAATTGAAGTTGATGAGGCAAGTGATTTACTGCCAAACGATAAAGAACTTTTCAACTTAAGAGATGTTGTTGCCTCTAAAGATTCCATCATGGCAAACATGAGAAGTCTGCATGCAAAGCAAATAAACACACTAAGAGAAGTTATTAAT
>Ga0114933_10003250_pt1 | contig 16054 bp, 17 predicted proteins | sample 4SBtaG_FD_89691 | JGI IMG/M metagenome (GOLD analysis project Ga0114933, IMG submission 89691) | Deep subsurface microbial communities from Kolumbo volcano to uncover new lineages of life (NeLLi) - 4SBTROV12_W25 metaG | ecosystem: Environmental > Aquatic > Marine > Volcanic | place: Kolumbo... | reverse complement strand
GCCTGGAGAGTTAAAACTAAAGGACGGCACAACCAAGTATTTGTATAAAAAAGCCGTAACCCCTTTAATTGGTGAGAGTTTATCTTATCGCAAAAAACAAATGTTTACCGTGCCAGTGGGTGAATGGTTTAAAACTGATTTAGCAGAGATGTGCGAGGATTTGTTATTGTCAGAGCAAACCCAGGCAAGAGGGTTATTTAATTATAATTATGTAAAAAGACTATTATATAGTCATCAGAAAGGTACGGAAAATAATACACGTGAGATTAGGGCTTTAATGGCTCTTGAGATCTGGTTTAGAGGATTCTATGAAAGGTAGAGTATATGGTGTAGATGCACTGAGAGGATTATTAGCATGTGGAGTTATGTTGTATCATTTTTTATCATGGTCCAATGCAACTTTATATCACACATATAAAAACTTTTTTGGAGCGCTGTCTGTATATTTTGTAGAAACGTTCTTTATCATTAGTGGGTTTAGTTTGTTCTATGTGTATCACAATAAGGGGGGTATTTCTACTTATAGAGATTTAAAGGTATTTTTCCTTAGAAGATTTTATAGAATAGCCCCACTTTTTTATACTTTACTGACAGCTGTTGTCCTTATTAAGCTTGCCTCACCTTGGCTAGGAATTACAGTAAATAGGCCGCTTGACTTCTATCTGTTGGGAGTTAATTTCACTTTTCTTTACGGGATAACAAATCCAGCAGACTCCCTTGTGGTGGCAGGCTGGTCTATTGGAGTTGAAATGGCAATGTATTTGCTATTTCCACTAATGTTATTGTATGTAAAAGATAGAATGACTTCTATTAAATTTTTGGTTTTAATGTTATTAGCAGGCGCGCTATATCAAAGTGTTTTTTTAGATCAGAGTCTTGAATTTTCTAAACAGTGGGAGGAGCATACTTATTTTATTAATCATCTATCATTTTTTTCATCAGGCTTTATAATTTATTTTATATTTAAGGATTTGAAAATATCCTTTGTATTACCCCTCTTGTTAATACCGTTGTTATTGCTATTGTTTGGGTTTTCAACTATTGAAGAGTACACTATTGGCATAGGTCGTTATTTATGGCTTGTGTTGTGTGTAGGAGTTGTTATTTTGTTTTCCTTGATAGATGTAAGAAATAAACTATTAATACATTTAGGTGATTTAAGTTATTCAATTTATTTAGGTCATTTTTTCGTTTACCAAGTAATAAGTAGATTTTTTGAAAGTACAATTTATATTGTTTTGGTTAGTATTATTGGCACATACATACTTGCCTCTTTACTGTATAAATATATTGAAATTCCAATGATTAGATATGGGCGCAGATATGGATAATAAACATTTGTCAAATATAATTAAACATAACGCTGTAGTCACACGTAGAAAAAGAAACGAGAGCAATGCACATAAATCAGCAATAGTTTGGTTTACGGGGTTATCAGGGTCTGGAAAGTCAACTTTAGCACATGCGGTTGAGAATGAATTATATCGTAACAATTGTAAAACATTCGTCTTAGATGGAGACAATATTCGTCACGGCCTGTCTTCAAATATTGGTTTTAATGATGAGGACCGAAAGGAAAATATACGTCGTATAGGTGAAGTGGCTAAACTAATGATGGAAGCTGGTTTAATTACAATGACTGCATTCATCAGTCCTTTTCGGGAAGATCGTGCAAAAGTCAGAAATTCAGTTTCCTTTAGTGATTTTATTGAAATCTATTGCTACGCTTCATTAGAAACTTGTGAAAATAGAGACGTGAAAGGATTGTATAAGCGTGCGCGAGCTGGAGAGATTAAAAATTACACCGGCATAGATTCTCCTTATGAAATTCCAGAAGATCCTGAAATAATCATAGACACAGATAAAGAGTCTTTACAAGAATCTGTTGCTAAAGTTATTGAACTTCTGAAAAATAAAAATATTATCAATTAAGATAAATGATTGAAAAAATAGATATTATGGATATTGTTTTGCTTGCAAAAAAAGCAGGTGATGCGATTATGAAAATATATAATCAAGATTTCAAGGTTGAGTATAAAGCAGATAACTCTCCATTGACACAGGCAGATAAAGTTGCTAATGATATTGTTGAGCAAGGCCTAAGTAAACTTTTTAAACAAATTCCAATTTTATCTGAAGAAGGGAAAAGGGTGTCATACAAAGAAAGAGTAAAATGGCAATATTTTTGGCTAGTAGACCCTCTTGACGGGACGAAAGAATTTATCAAAAAAAATGGTGAATTTACTGTTAATATAGCTTTGATTCATAAAGATTCCCCTGTAATTGGTGTGGTATACGCTCCAGCATTAGGTGTTTGCTATTGGGCTCAGAAAGGCAAGGGTGCTTTTAAGGATGGAAAAAGGTTGCCCTTAAGGCAAAAGTCTAATAATTGCTATAAGGTTGTTGTTAGTCGTTCACATATGTCTATTGAAACACAAGACTTTATTGATAGAATAATAACTAGTCAAAAGCTTGAATTGGTATCAATTGGCAGCTCTTTAAAAATTTGCCTGATTGCAGAAGGCGAGGCAAGGGTTTATCCCAGAATGGGGCCAACCATGGAATGGGATACTGCTGCTGCACACGCCATTGTTAATGAATCTGGGCTCTCATTAAAACGATATAAATACAGGGGTCAGCCAAGAAAGTTTTTGTATAATAAACATAATTTGACGAATGATTGGTTTGTAGTGTCATAGTTGTTTTTTTATCAACAATAGATTAAAGGAAATGTAATGATTAAAGTCCCAAGCAGTGTAGACATAAAGTTGTTTGCAAAAAATTCCACTGCCTCTGACACAAAATACGGATTACCACAAGATGTCAAATATTGTAAAAAATGCGTTATTTCCAATCAAAGACCAAACTCTGCTGTGGAATATGACCACAAAGGTTCATCAAAAAAGACAACTATTAATTTTGACGATAAAGGAGTTTGCGACGCTTGTCGTGTTGCTGAACAAAAACAGAAAACTATAGATTGGGAAGATCGAGAAAGGCACTTAAGAGAGTTATGTGATAAACATCGTAGCAAAGATGGCTCATATGATTGTTTATTGCCAGGTTCTGGTGGCAAGGATAGTTTTTATGCTTCGCATATTTTAAAAACAAAATATGGTATGAATCCACTTACAGTGACTTGGGCGCCCAATATGTATACAGACTGGGGTTGGAAAAATTTTCAATCATGGATCCATGCAGGGCACGATAACTATTTAATGACACCAAATGGCAGAACCCATCGTTTGTTAACACGTCTGGCAGTGGAAAATTTATTTCATCCATTTCAGGCTTTTATGTTTGGGCAAAAGTCGTTGGCGCCAAAAATGGCAGCACTTCATAACATTCCCTTAGTGTTTTATGGAGAAAATGAGGCAGAATACGGTAACCCTGTGGTTGACACATCTAACGCTCAAAGAGATTGGTCATATTTTACATCTAGTGATAAAAGTAAGGTGCATTTGGGCGGTGTTTCGTTACAGCAATTGAAAGAGGATTATGGTCTGACAGATCAAGACTTAATTCCATATTTACCTGCTGATCCAAATCTGATTGAAGAAAAAAAAGTTGAAGTACATTACCTTGGGTACTATTTAAAATGGCATCCGCAAAGTTGTTATTACTACGCTGTTGAACACGGTGGGTTTATTGCATCTCCTGAACGTACAGCTGGGACATATAGTAAATACAATAGTATTGATGACAAAATTGATGATTTTCATTATTACACTACAGGTGTGAAATTTGGTATTGGTAGGGCTACTTATGACGCTTCCCAGGAGATTCGATCAGGAGATATAACTCGAGAAGAGGGTGCGGCATTAGTGAAACGTTTTGATCATGAATTCCCTGAAAGATTTGCAGATGAAGTTTTTCGGCATTTAAGCATTGATGAGAGTGCTTATCCAATTGCATCAAAAATGTTTGAGCAGCCCATATTGACAAAGGATTACTTTATGTCTTTGGCAGATACATTTCGTTCTCCGCATTTATGGATACGTGAAAATGGTGAGTGGAAGTTGCGAAACCCTTTAGCTTAGAATGGCAAACATACGACTTATCCCTAGACTAGATATCAAAGGCTCCAATTTAATTAAAGGTATTCATCTTGAAGGCCTTCGAGTGATTGGTGATCCACAAGAATACGCCTTAAAATATTACCAAGCAGGTGCTGATGAGTTAATTTTTATGGATGTAGTAGCTAGTCTTTATGGGCGCAATAATTTAAGTGACGTTATTAGTTATGCAGCAAAAAACGTATTTGTGCCAATTACTGTAGGTGGGGGTATTCGCTCAGTTGAAGATGTTAAGCATATCTTGCGTTCTGGCGCTGACAAGGTTGCAGTAAATACTGCGGCTATTATAAGACCTGAATTAATCAGTGAAATATCTAATCGTTTTGGTAGTCAATGTATGGTGTTGTCTATTGAGGCTAAAGATCAAGGTAATGGAAAGTGGGAGGCTTATACTGACAATGGTCGAGAGCGTACAGGCGTGGATGTTCTTGAGTGGGCAGATAGAGCGGTTAATCTTGGTGTAGGTGAAATATTGCTCACCTCAATTGACAAAGAGGGTGCTCGAAAAGGTTTTGACTTAGCATTAATAAAAGCTGTTTCAGAACGCAGCTCCGTACCTGTTATCGCTAGCGGAGGTATGGGCTCAGCACAAGATTTGATAGATGTTGTGAAACTTGGCTGTGCTGATGCAGTGGCAATGGCAGATATACTGCATTATGATAGATTGCCATTATCAGCTGTGAGAGATGCTGCACTTAAGAACAATTTACATGTGAGATAATTAATGAGTAAAGAATCAATCACAATTATTGATTATGGCATAGGTAATTTACTGAATGTTGTGCGTGCTTTTGAGCATATTGGCGCACAAGTTAGAATCGCAGAAACAAGACAAGATATTATTTCTGCAGGAAAATTGGTTTTACCCGGTGTTGGGGCTTTTACTAATGGTATGCATGAATTAAAAGTTAAAAATTTTATTGAGCCTATTAATGCACATGCCAGTTCTGGCAATCCATTATTAGGTATTTGTTTGGGTATGCAAATGCTGTTTGATAGTAGTGAAGAGTTTGAACTGTCTGAAGGATTGAGGCTTATTCCTGGAAAGGTTGTGAAAATTCCTGATTTGGGTGTGAATGGCACAGCACATAAAATCCCTCATATTGGCTGGAATGAGCTTGTAGAAGTTAATCCCAATTCCTGGAATAATTCAATATTTGATAGTGTGGATAAAAATAGCGCCACCTATTTTGTGCATTCATATATGGGGGTGCCCGATGACGATACTAATCGCTTAGCTAATTGTGATTATGATGGCATTCAAATTTGTGCTGCCGTACAAAAAGGCAATGTGTCAGGCTGCCAATTTCATCCAGAAAGAAGCGGTGAAATAGGATTAAATATATTGAGTAATTTTTTAAATAAAGAGTAATTTATTTGGAGTAGGTAAAGTTTATGGAAGCATGGTGGAAAACTTGGACAGATGTCAATAATTATTCTCATGGGAGGCGTGTAGTTTTGTATGGGAGATCAGAAGACTGGATTCCTAAAACATTGAAAAAGGTGGTTACAACACCTGACTATATTGTTGATAGAAACCCAATATACCATGGAACTACATACAATGAGATAGATGTTGTGGCACCTGAATATTTACTTGCTGATAGTAAGAATGAAATTTACATTGTAATTACATCTGGTGTTTATGAAGGCATTATTGCATCTTTAGTTGAACATGGGTTTGAGGCAGGAAGGGATTTTTGTTGTTGTCCGGAGTACCAAGATTTCTACTTATTGGACGAAATGAGAAATTATGAAAAAAATGTCATTGTTTCTTGCTCAGACTACCATGATAATACAATGACTCGTTATAGTCGTGCTGGCGGAGGTATATATAATTATCATATTGGCCCAAATGAATTAAGTTTGTTAGTTAAAGGTTCTTTTCGACAGTTGATCCAAGCAAGGAATGTTATCTATGCTGTAGAATTTGTTGAGTGTAAGCTTTATAAATTTGACAAACAGTTCAATGTTATTGATAAATTCACTCTAGACGAGGCTAATTTTTGCGGTGTTGATTATGATCTAAAAAGAGATTTAATTGTTCTTGTTAATGCTAAAAGTGATACTGTTTCACTATACAAAGCCGCAGATTTTTCTTTGGTGGAAAGAGTGGAGTTTTCAGAGAAAAATAAAAGAGATAAGGTAACTAGTCAACATCATTTAAATGATGTTTGTATTGACGGTGATTATATTTATGTTTCTTATTTCTCGCACTCTGGAAATTGGAAGAAAAATATTCATGATGGAGGGGTTAGTGAATTTCATATTGAAAGAATGAGCGAAGGTTCAGTGAAAGTAGCGACAGACCTTTGGAAGCCACACAGCCCAAAGATTATTAATGGTGAATTATGTTATCTTGATTCAATGCGCGGCAAATTTTATACTGGAAATCAAACACTTTCTGGAGAATTTCATGGCTTTGCACGCGGATTAGCTTACGATGATCGGTTTTATTATATTGGACAGAGTGAAGATATGTATATGAGTAAACGTTTTAATATATCTAACAATATTATGCTAAATGCAGGATTTTATTTATTTGATTTAGAGACTAAGGCTAGTCGATTTTATCCAATGTTAGATAATATGAATATTCATGATTTAATGATATTAAAAGGTGAGGGTGATGAGTAAAGTTAATGTAGCTGTAAAATATAATTTACCCAGTGAGGTTAAGTTTTGTAAAAAATGTGTGATTTCAAATCAACGGCCAAGAATTACTTTTGATGATGAAGGGGTGTGTAATGCTTGTCGCTATTGGGAGAAAAAAGATAATATTATCAACTGGGATGAACGCGAAAAGAAATTAGTTGAACTGTGTAATAAATATCGAAGAAGCGATGGGCGATATGATGTTATTGTCCCCTCAAGTGGTGGTAAAGATAGCGTATGGGTTGCCCATCAGTTGAAATATAAATACGGAATGAATCCGCTAACAGTCACTTGGGCGCCACATGTATATACCAAAGTAGGCTGGGAAAATAATCAGCTATTAATAAAATCCGGATTAGACAATGTTACTGGTACTGTAAATGGCGTGGTACATAGAAAATTAACAGCCTTGTGCACGATTGAAATGGGCGAACCATTTCAACCATTCATTTATGGACAAGTTTCATACCCTGTGCAAATGGCTCTTGCTTATGATGTTGAACTTATTATGGATGGTGAAAATGGTGAGGCAGAATATGGTGGTGATGCAGCATCTGAAGAGAAGGCAGGATTTACAGTTCAAGATGCTGATCAATATTGGTTTTCAGGAAGGCCGTTGGATTATTGGCTAGACAAAGGCTTTACCGCTAATGATTTAGTGATGTACATGCCACCGAGTGGTGAGAAAATGAAAGGACATACAATTCAACGTCATTTTTTTAGTTATTACAAAGATTGGAGGCCGCAAAAACACTACTATTATGCAGTAGAAAAAATTGGTTTTAAGGCTAATCCTGATGGTCGGTCTGAGGGTACTTACTCAAAATATGCTAGTTTAGATGATAAGATAGATCCATTTCATCATTTTTTTTCATTATTAAAATTTGGCTATGCTAGAGCGACGGGTGATGCTGCACATGAGGTTAGAGAAGGTTTAATTGATAGAGAAGAGGCTGTCGCCTTAGTTGGGCGTTATGATGCTGAGTTTCCAAGTAAGAATTTTCAATTATTTCTTGACTATTGTAATTTTACAGAAGATCAATTTTGGGAAATTTGTGATAAATGGAGAAATGAAAATTTGTGGCATAAAAAAGATGGAAAATGGTATTTAAACCAACAGGTTGAATAGAATTTTTAGCTAATGAAAAAGACTATTTTATTTGTAACTTATGGTGGTGGGCATGTAAATATGCTTTTACCATTAATAAAAGAATTTAAAAAAAAAAACTTTATGAAGTAAGTGTTTTAGCTCTTACTTCAGCAGGAAGAATATTGCAATTAAATAACATTCCCCATCTTGGCTTTAAAGATTTTTTAACTGATATGGACGAAGACGCGCTTACTTGGGGCGAGAGTATGTTACTTGATTTGGGCTTGAGTACTTTAGTAGACAAGCAGGAATCTATTGCTTATTTAGGCTTATCTTATAAAGATTTAGTTCAGAGACATGGGGAAATATATGCAGCTCAGGCCTATAAGGAGAAATCTCGTTCTGCATTTTTTCCAATAACTATATTAGAAAGAGTGTTTTCTATTATAAGACCAGATTTATTGGTATCGACTAACTCTCCACGCGCGGAAAAAGCTGCCTTCATTACGGCAAATAAATTAAATATACCAGCTGTTTGTTTAATGGATTTATTTGATAAGCGTGAAATAGATGACCGCTTAGGAAAGTCAAAATATGCATCAAAAGTATGCGTTTTTTCAGATACAGTTAAAAAATTATTAATCCAGGCTGGTAGAAATGCTAAAGATATTGTGGTTACAGGCAATCCTGATTTCGATGTCTTAGCAGGTGAAAATTTAAAAAAACAAGCGCAGTTATTTTCTCTTAAAAAGAAACTACCCGATTCAAAGGTAGTCTTTTGGGCTAGGCATGCAGGTAAGGCTAATTTTAATCTTAATGCATCAATTGATGATGAGGTGATAAGGATAGCTAAGAATAACAAAGATTTGTTTTTTATTATTAGACCTCATCCGAATGAACCTAAAATGTTTAGCGATTTACCAGATAATGTACTTATTAGCAATAAAGAAGATAATGTGCATGAGGTTATATTATGTAGTAACTTGGTATTGACAATTGCTTCTACTGTTGGATTGCAAGCTGTTTGTTGCGGCATACCACTAATAACTTTTGACATGGGTCCAACTTCAATGTTTACGCCATATTCTAAAATGGGGTTGTCTATTGGTGTTAATAGTCTTGATCAGCTAGAAAGTGAAATAAATGCAATCTTTAAAAATGGTTATCATAAAAAAGTCTTTGTTCCAAGAGCAGGTAACGCAACTAAAAATGTAATAAATGTAATAAATGAATACTTATAATCATTCCTGTTCTAAAATTTTAACTATTATTCCAGCCCGTGCCGGTTCTAAACGCATTCTAGGTAAAAACAGCAAGCATTTGTCGGGTATTCCGTTAATCGCATGGAGTATTAAGTCTGCATTAGATAGTTTATTAGAATATGTCGTAGTGTCTACAGATAATCAAAAAATTGCAGACATTTCATTAAAGTACGGTGCTAAAATTCCTTTTATTCGTTCGTATGAATTTGCAACCGATGAGGCCAGTGTTATTGATGTGGTTTTGGAAGTGATAGAGTTTTATCAGCAATCAGAGCAAGCTTTTGATGCTGTTTTATTATTGCAGCCCACCTCTCCTTTTCGTACAATAGAAACTATACGATCAGCTATTAATCAGTTTGATGGTAAAGAAAGTATTATATCAGTCAGTCCTGCAAGGTCACATCCATATTGGTGCAAGAGAATAGAAAATGGAGAGTTGTTTTCATTTAATAATATGCAAGATTTATCATTGAAACGCTCACAAGACTTGCCTAATGCCTATGAGTTGAATGGCTCTATTTACTTATCTTCCATTGACAATATTATAAAAAATAAAAGTTTTTATTCTGATAATACACGTGCTTTAATTGTCTCTTCGGAAGAGGAAGCTCTAGATATTGATACACCATTTGATTGGTTTATTGCTGAGGCGATTGCAAACAATAGGGCAAAGGTATGAGTTGCTATATTATTGCTGAAGCCGGAGTAAATCACAATGGTTCTGATGAATTGGCATTACAGCTAGTTGAGGCGGCGGCAAAATCTGGGGCAGATGCTGTTAAATTTCAAACTTTTAAGACAGAAATTTTAGTATCTCAAGAAGCAAAAACAGCTGAATATCAAAAACTTCAAACGGGTGAAGATAGTCAGTTTAATATGCTAAAAAAATTGGAAATCTCTGAGGAATTGCATATTAAGTTAATAGCTAAATGCGAGCAGCTGAATATTGAATTTTTATCTACTCCATTTGATATTGAGCTAGCAAAGTACCTATTAGATTTGGGTATGAAAAGAATTAAAATTCCATCTGGGGAGTTGACTAACATCCCTTTTATTGAAAAATTAGCAGACTTTGATGTGCCAATGATAATGTCTACAGGAATGAGTTCGCTGGAGGAAGTTAAAGATGCAGTTGACTCAATCCGACGAGTAAGGCAAGGTCAAAATTTTGATCGGCCAATAAGCGAGGTGTTAACGGTACTGCATTGCACTTCAAACTACCCAGCAAAATATGAAGATATCAATCTGAACGCCATGAAAACAATGGCAGATGAGTTTAATATTCCTATTGGCTATTCTGACCATACAGAGGGTATTTTTGTGTCTGTAAGTGCAGTTTCCATGGGTGCAACTATAGTTGAAAAACACTTTACATTGGATAAAGATATGCCCGGACCAGATCATCAAGCCTCACTCGACCCTGAAGAACTTAAAGAAATGGTTAATCAGATTAGAAATATTGAACGGTGTTTGGGTGATGGCATTAAGGCGCCAACCAAGAGTGAATTGCCTGTGCGTGAACTAGTGCGTAGGAGTGTTGTGCTAGCAATAGATAAAAAAGCGGGAGAGGTGCTTAAATTATCTGATTTAACCTTATTAAGGCCTGGAAATGGTATTGCACCAGTAGATATGGTAAAAGTTGTTGGAATGAAATTGTTGTCTGACTGTAAATCGAATGCAACCATACAATGGAGCGATTTAGTGCAATGAGAAAAATTTGCTACATCTCTGGCACGCGTGCAGACTTCGGATTGATGAAATATGCATTACAGGCGATTGATAAAGACAAATCTCTGAATTTAGAAGTCATTGTTACCGGCATGCATCTTTTAAGTGAATATGGCAACACTTATCGGGAAATATATGAAGCCGGTTTAAATGTCATAGGTAAAGTCAAAGTTGCATTGTCTGGTGAGTCTGGCTCGCAGATGTCAATTGCACTTGGTGAGCAAATCATCGGCCTAACTAAAGTATTAGAAAAAAGCAAGCCTGACTTGATTTTATTATTAGGAGATCGGGGTGAAATGTTAGCTGGCGCTATTGCTGCCTTGCATCTTAATATTCCTGTTGTGCATATACATGGTGGGGAGTTGTCTGGTACGGTAGATGAATCTATTCGGCATGCTATATCAAAAATGTCGCACTATCATTTCACTGCGACTAATAATTCTAAAAGTCGCTTAATTAAAATGGGCGAGCTAAGTGATAATATCTTTGTTATTGGCGCACCAGGGCTTGATGAAATTAGCGTTACCACATTAATTCCGAAAGAAGCTTTATTTTCTCAATACAACATTGATAGCAATAGACCCTTTATGCTTCTTTTATTTCATCCGGTAGTTCAACATGTAAACGACATAAGAGAGCAAATCGTTACGGTAATAGAGAGCTTAATTTCATTTGATATGCAAATTTTAGCGCTTATGCCTAATGCAGATGCAGGTGGAGGAGTTATTGCTTCAACCTTAAAAGAATATAAAGAGAAAAATAAAATTCAAATAACAACCCATGCAACAAGAAAGAACTTCTTATCACTTATAACATGTACTGAGGTAATGGTAGGAAATTCTAGTAGTGGAATTATTGAGGCTGCATCATTAGGCACTCCTGTTGTTAATATAGGGAGCAGGCAAAATCTTAGAGAAAGAAGTAATAATGTGGTGGACGTTTCTATAAAGAAGCCCCAGATTATTAATGGAATTAATAAGGCCATGTTACTTAATAAGTCTTTGTTTAAAAATGTGTATGGAGATGGCAAGTCATCAAAAAGAATTGTTAATCTATTAAAGGATTTGGATTTAAATCCAAAAATATTGGACAAAGTAAATGCTTACTAATCTATCTATTATTGGATCTGGCGGTCACGCTAAGGTTGTGGTAGATTCATTGAGTTCTTTCGAAGATGATTATCAGATTTATATTTTTGACGAAATTACAAAAGAACCTAGTAATTTGTTAAATCAATTTCCAATTAAAATTCTTAATAATTTCAATGATTTGACAAATCATTTTCATGTGGCGATAGGTCAAAATGATGCCAGAGAAAGAATAAGTCTTGAGGCTATAAAGCATGGAAAAAAACCTTTAAGTTTAGTTCACCAGTTTTCGGTGGTTTCTAGTAACGCAATAGTTCAGGAGGGTGTGTTTATCGCTGCTAACGCTATTATCGCTGCTAACGCTATTATTGAATCGGGTTGCATTATAAATCATGCGGCAATTGTTGATCATGATTGTAGTGTGGGAGAGTATTCACATATAGCTCCAAATGCTACATTAGGAGGCGGGGTTAGCATAGGAAGGCGATGCTTGGTTGGCTCAGGAGCTATCATTCTTCCGAATATAACAGTAGGAGATTGTGCTGTGATAGGTGCTGGCTCTGTTGTAACTAAAGACGTACTAAAAGGTGTAATAATGGCAGGAAATCCCGCGAGAGAGGTTAATTAAATGAGATCAATAGATAAAATAATCATCCAATATGAAATGACGATTCAGAATGCATTAAGTGTTTTAAATGAATCTGACTTATTGATATTGTTTATTGTTAATAGTGACGGGGTTTTAGAAAGAACAATTACAGATGGTGATCTAAGACGCTTTGTGCTAGATAAAGGGTCGTTGGACGGCAGTGTTGATGAGCTCCCTGAAAAACCCCCAATTGTAGTCACAAGTGATGCATCGAATAATGAGGTATCTACGTTGATGTATCGTCATGGTATTAATCATATACCTGTTGTTGATGCAACTGGTCTCCCTATTGGTATCCACACAAGGGAGAGTGTCGATACTAGAATTCTTCTATCTGTTCCACATATGACCGGTGAGGAGAAAAAGTATGTCGAGCAAGCATTTGACACTAATTGGGTGGCACCTCTAGGCCCTAATGTTGATGCATTTGAACAGGAGCTATCAGAGTGTATTGGCGGCTCACATGTTGCTGCTGTTAATACTGGCACGGCAGCAATTCATCTAGCTTTAAGATTGTTAGAGGTTTCAAAAGAAGATTTTGTATTTTGTCAAAGTTTTACATTTATAGGTAGCGCAAGCCCTATATCTTATCAAGGCGCAAGCCCCGTGTTTATAGATTCAGAGTCTGAGACTTGGAATATGTGTCCTAAAGCCTTAGAAAAAGCTTTACAGCATTTTGATGATCAGGGTAAATTGCCTAAAGCAATTATTGTTGTGCATTTATATGGCCAGAGTGCAAATATGAATGAAATTATGAAAGTTAGCAATAGATATGGGGTTCCAGTTGTAGAAGACGCTGCAGAATCAATTGGAGCTAGATACAAGGGGAGGCATACAGGCACTTCTGGAAAATTTGGAATTTTCTCTTTTAATGGAAATAAAATTATAACCACTTCTGGTGGTGGCGCTCTGGTTTCAAACGATAAAGAATTGATTGATAAGGCAAGGTTTTTATCTACTCAAGCTAAGGATGTGGCTCCTTATTATGAGCATTCTGAAATTGGATATAATTATCGAATGAGTAATATTCTTGCGGGGGTTGGACGTGGGCAGTTGAAAGTTTTAGACAGTAGAGTAAATGCAAGAAGAAAAGTTTTTAGTCGTTACAAAGATAGACTAAAGGAGGTTGACTCCATAAAATGGATGCCAGAGCCTTGCGAAGATTATTCGAACAGATGGCTTTCTGTTTTTGTTATAGATTCATCAATATCGAGCGTTTCAGTAAAAGATGTAATCAACTCGTTATCATTACAAGGTATTGAAGCAAGACGTGTGTGGAAGCCAATGCACCGACAGCCAGTTTTTATTGATGCGCCATATTTTTCAAGTGGCCAAGACAGTTATTGTGATTACCTGTTTGACAATGGTATATGTTTGCCATCATCTTCGAGCATGTCAATTGAGCATCAAGAGATAGTTATTAAAGAACTCATTAATATTTTTTTATAAATTATGATAATAAGATAGTCAACTTCTCAAGAATGCACAAGTAATTAATCATACTGCTATTCGATTTAGTATTATTAATATTCTTTTTAATTTTCCCTGGCTATTGGTATTTTCCTTGGGGCGATCTGATTTTCATTATATAGAGCCTACTCATTATCACCCCCTATCTTTGTACATTTTGGTTTGATATAAAAATATTGTGGATGACCTTTTTAAAGGTTATGAAATACGATTGCGTGGTTCACTGTCGTTATCTAGACTTTTGATCGATTCCTCTGGGTAGCCTGCTTCACTACTAGCAAGATCAAACATGGCATTTTCTCTATTTTGGATTCGCATTAGCATTAGCCTGACAGTGCATTCTGCCATCTTGACTATGAGCACTTTCTCAATGGAGATTTGTGGATCGAAGTCGTTGTTGAATGCCTCAACAGTCTCGTCAAATAGTGCTTGTTCATCGGCATTGAGCAGTTAGGCCGTAAGTGGTTGAATTACGACTGGAGATGGCTTTACCTTTATCTTTATCGGTATTTGGGCCGCTACTGTGTTTAGGTTTGTTTGTCATGGTATTAATGCTAAAATGAACTATTAACTCATTTTAACTGAATTTTAAAAACATCACATGAATGCAAAAAACTACCTTTTTACGAAACGAACTTAGCTTTTGATAAATATCCTTATCGACTTTAAGGTAAATAAATATAGCGCCTTTCTCTAACTCCAAATTTGACATTTGAATAAAATTGAATATAATATTTTATATATTTATTCAAATAAAGGAGATTAATATGAAGACAGTAACGATGCGTGTTGATGACGATATTTATAAAACTATCAAGCTGGCTGCGGAAGGGCAAAAGCGAAATATATCAAATTTTATTGAATTTGCTACGATGCAATATTTAGTAACAGATCAATATGTTGATGAGTATGAGATGAGAGAGATCTCACAAGACAAGGCACTACTTGAAAATTTAGAAGGTGGCTTTAATGATTTAAAGGTTGGAGATTATACGATTGTCTAAATTTCAGATTGCAGAAACCAAAACTTTTGCCAAAAATAGAAGAAAGATAGATGATAAAGTTTATAGTAAGATTGTACAAATTGTTTATCCGCAATTGAGAGAGAATCCATTTTTTGGCACTAACATTAAAAAATTAAAAGGCAATTTAGAGGGTTATTATCGGTATCGAATTGGCAGTTATCGTTTGTTTTACTTAATTGATAATGAAAGGGTGTTAGTTGCAATTGTTGACTTTCAACATAGACAAAAAGCTTATAGCTAAACGCTTTAAAAAAAATGCAATGAGAGGCTAATAAGGGTTAATTAATGATAAACAGAATAATAAAACTTTCAAGATTCAACAAGCAACTGATTATGTTGTTTGTTGATTCGGTATTGCTAGTGTCAATACTATTAGCATCGTTCTCAATTCGTTTAGGGTATTGGTATTTTCCAGAGAGTGATTTGATTTGGGTGATATTTGGTGCGCCAGTGATTGCTAGCGTTATCTTTGTGCGGTTTGGCTTGTATCGTGCGGTGATTCGTTATGTTAGTTTTAAGGCCTTATGGTCTATTGTGCAAGCGGTGTCACTGTATGCGTTAGTGTGGGGTGTTATTGGCTTTATGGCCGCTGTTGATGGTATACCTCGTTCAGTAATATTAATCAACTGGGTGTTGTCTTTATTGGCCATTGGTGGCTTGCGTGTTGTTGCGCGCTGGTTATTAACCAGAGAAGGAAATTTAAAAAGCAGTAGTCAACCTGGTGTTAATTGTAAAAGGGTATTGGTATATGGTGCGGGTGATGCCGGCATTCAGCTTGTTAGCGCCTTGGCGCACTCTTCTGAATATAATCCTGTTGGGTTTGTTGATGATTCAAAAGAGCTGCAAGGTAATCAGATTACAGGATTGGATGTTTATTCAATTGATGCCATTGAAGGGGTTATTAGTAAGCTAAAAGTAGATGAGGTGTTGATTGCGATGCCAAGTGCTTCTCGCACTAAGCGACTGGATATTATTAATGCATTGGAGCCTTATCCGGTGTTGGTGCGCATG
>Ga0114933_10003248_pt1 | contig 16057 bp, 8 predicted proteins | sample 4SBtaG_FD_89691 | JGI IMG/M metagenome (GOLD analysis project Ga0114933, IMG submission 89691) | Deep subsurface microbial communities from Kolumbo volcano to uncover new lineages of life (NeLLi) - 4SBTROV12_W25 metaG | ecosystem: Environmental > Aquatic > Marine > Volcanic | place: Kolumbo... | reverse complement strand
TCGAGGTCTTCGACGGCACCCAGCTCTGGTGGACCGCCTCGAAGTTCCCGGGCCAGCACCGTCGCCTGAAGCCCTGGATCCGGCACGTGGCCGCCTGCGCCTCGGGGCACGCGATCCGCACGACCTTGCTCGGTCGGGACTCCAAGCCGATCGAGTGGGAGCCGCTCCCCCTCAACGAGGCCCGCGAGCGGCTCGAGGACCTGCTCGCGCTGCACGCGGTGGGGCGCCGGGTGCCGCTCTTGTTCTGGCCCGAGCCCTCGAGCACCTGGCTCCGGAGCCGGCGAAACGAGTGGAAGACCCGCGGCGACATGGAGACGGTCCGCGAGCGGCAGCCCGAGTGCGCCTGGGTCCTCGGCGAGGACGACCCCTGGAAGACCCAACGCCTCCCCGTCCTCGACGGTCTGAGCTTCGACGACCTCGCCCACCGCATCCTGGACCCGATCCCGGGGGGCGCGTGAAGGCCATCGAAGCCAGCGCCGGCACCGGCAAGACCTTCGAGATCTGCCAGCGCGTGCTGGTCCGCGTCGGCGATGGGGGCGACCTGCGCAAGATCGTCGTCGTCTCCTTCACCGAGGCGGCGGCCGCCGACCTGCGGCGCCGGGTCAGAGAGCGGCTCCAGACCGCTCGCCGCCTGCTGGCCCTCCGCCTCGAAGGCGCGGCGTGGAAGGCGCCCGACAAGCCCATGGCAGGGTGGGTGGAGTCCGCCGACGGCGCCGCCCTCGACCACCTGGATCGAGCCCTCGCCGACTTCGACGAGGCACCCATCTCCACGGTGCACGGCCTCTGCTCGCGCATCCTGCGCACGCATGCCTTCGAGGCCGGCGCACCCTTCGCGCTCACCGTGAACGCCTCGAACGAGGTCGGAAAGCACGTCGTGAACGACCTGCTCCGGCGCATGACCTCGGAGTTGTCCCCGACCTGGCTGGCGGCGCTCGCCTTTCTCTCCCTCGATCGCAAGGCGCTCGGGGACCTGGCCGAGCTCGCCGCCGAGACGGAGCTGGAGCTGGTGCCCGAGACCGCCGAGGCCTGCGAGCCTCCGGATCTGGACGCCTGGACCGCCGCAGTCGAGGCGATGCAGGTGCTCTGGGAGGCCGGAGGCGAGGACTACTGCGTTCGCATCGTGGCGACGTCGGGGTTGAGATCGGTCAAAGGGGGCAAGCTCAAGAACGTGCGTGCCTGGGTCGACAAGCCAACGCTGGTGCGCCCGATCCACGAAGACGTCATCGGCGTCCTGGAGGGGTACGTCGCCGGAGTCCCCGAACACCTCGATCTGACCCAGGCCATCCAGGCCGTCGTCGCCCTGCACGGCACGGCCTCGCTGCCCCTCGCGAAGTGGGCGAACCACATACGCTGGAAGCTCGTCCGCGACGTGCGAGAGGCCCTCGTGATCGAGCGCCGGAGGGCCTCGACCCGCTCCTACGACGACCTCGTGCGCTCCATCCGGGACGCCGCCTTCGACCCCCAGCGGGGGCCGACCCTCCGGGCTCGACTCGCCGAGCGCTTCCACGCCGTGCTCGTCGACGAGGCCCAGGACAACAACCCCGACCAGTGGCAGCTGCTGCAGGCGCTCTTCTTGGACCGGCTGACGGTCGTCGGCGACCCGAAGCAGTCGATCTACGCCTTCCGTCGGGCCAGCGTGCACGCCTGGTTCAAGGCCGTCGGCGAGCAGAAGGACACCCTGCCGAGGAACTTCCGCAGCGACGGGCCGCTGGTCAACGCCGTGAACCACCTCTTCAAGCGGTGGCCGCACAGCTTCGCCGGCGCTCCCCAGGACTTCGACGCGGTGCAGTTCGAGCACGCCGGGCGGCGGACGGACGTCGCGAAGTCGCCGCTCGAGCTGCTCTACATCCCCCACAACAGCGACTACTTCTGGCAGGGCTGGCCAAAAAAGTACACGATCGACCGCCTGGCCAAGCTGGCCGCCGAGCAGATCGCGACGCTCCTGGACTCCGGCGCGAAGGTGAAGGGCCGCCGCGTCCTGCCCTCGGACTGCGCGGTGCTGACCCGCGACAACAAGCAGGCCGAGTTGGTCCGGCAGGCCCTGGCGGATCGGGGCATCCCCGCCAACCTCCGAGGCAAGGAGACCGTGCTCTCCCGCAAGGAGCTCGTCGCGGGGACAGCCGAAGTGCTGGCGGGCTTCGCCGACCCCTCCGACCGGGACGCCGTGAGCCGCGCGCTGGCGTCGTCGCTGGTGGACTGCACGGCCACCTCGATCCACGCCTGGCGGCAGGGCCAGATGTGGACCGAGGTCGTCGGCCGCTGCCGTCACTGGGGCGAGGTCTGGCGTCGGCGCGGCGTGATGGCGGCGCTGCTCGGATGGATGGAAGACAAGGGCGGCCTCGAGCGTCTGCTGCGAAGCCCTACCGGCGAGCGCGAGGTCACCGATCTGCGGCACCTCGCCGAGGTCCTCCAGCGCGTCGAAGCCGAGCGGCGCCTCTCGCCGGACGGGCTCATCGCCTGGCTCCGTCGCGGGGGCGAGGGCCTCGACGACGACGAGGACGGGCTCCGGGTCTCCACCGACGAGCAGGCCGTTCACATCGCCACGCTCCACAAGGCGAAGGGGCTGGAGTACGGCTTCGTCTGGCTGCCGTTTTCGTGGCGCTCGTGCTGGGAGAAGGTCCAGAAGTACTACGACCGCGACAAGCAGCGCTGGGTGCTCGACGTCCGCCTCGGCATCGAGCCCGAGGACGGCAAGCTCGACGCGCTGCAGGAGGACCTTCGGCTGCTCTATGTGGGGCTGACCCGCGCGGAGTACGGCTGTACCTTGTTCTGGTTGCCGCCGAGCGGTGAGTCGGCGCTGGGCTACCTGCTTCACCGGGGTGCCGACGGGACGGTCGCCCAGATGCGAAGCCACGCCCGGGGCCGAACCCGTCGCAGGCAGACCACCCGCGAAGACCTCGACGCCTGGGCCAGCCACGCCCACATCGGGCTCTCGCAGGCCACGCTCACCGCCGATCCGCCGAGGACCTCGTGGACGCGCCCGCCGGTGACGCTCGAGACCTCGGACCTGGAGCGCAAGGCCCGCCTGGACCTGCGCTGGCGTCGAGGCTCCTTCACGACCTTGATGGAGGACGACGAGGGCTGGACCAGCGGCGACGAGCCGCCGCCCGACACCGACCGCGGGCAGGAGATCGAGCTCCCCGAGGCCCTGAGCGAGGACGGCGAGCTCGTGCCGCTGTCCGAGTTCCCGGCGGGCACCCAGGCCGGGGACTTCATGCACGCGGTGCTCGAGCACCACGACTACGACCGCCCCGAAGAGATGGAGCCCCGGGTGCGACGCGAGCTGCTCGCTCACGGCTTCGACGCGGAGCGCTGGACCGAGGAGGTGTCGACGGCGCTCAACGGCGCGCTCGAGGTCCCCTTGTGGCCGGGCTCCGAGGTGACGCTGGCCGGCCTGGACCGCTCGGACACCGCCCGCGAGGTCGACGTCTCGATCCCGGTCTGCGGCGGCTACTCGGCCAAGGGCGGCGTGACCGTCGCGAAGCTGGCGAAGTGCTTCGAGCAGCCGCTGGGAGCCGGGGCGCCCCCGGATGTCGCCGAACGCTTGCGCCGGCTGACCTTCAAGAAGCTACGCGGCTTCCTCGTCGGGCAGATCGACCTCCTGTTCCGCGTGGACCAGCGCTACTTCGTGCTCGACTGGAAGTCGAAACGCCTCGGAAAGCGCAGCGAGCACTACCGGCCCGAGGCGATGAAGAGCGCCGTGCTCGAGTCCGGCTACGTGCTGCAGTACCACCTCTACGTGCTCTTCCTGCACCGGATGCTGCGGCAGCGGCTGGGCGACGACTACGACTACGACCAACACGTCGGCGGCGTGGTCTACGCCTTCTTGAGGGGCATGAATCCCTCCACCGGGGCCGAGCGCGGCGTCTTCCGCGACCGGCCGCCCAAGGCGCTGATCACCTCGCTGGATGCTTGCTTCTCGGGGGATCCGTGAGCCCCTGGGAGGCCCTCGATCCGCTCTCGGTGAGCTTCGCCGACATGCTCCGCCGCCGCTCCTCGGTCGAGGACGACGAGCTCCTCCTCGCCGGCGCGCTGGCCTGTTGGGCGCCCTCGGCGGGACACACCTGCGTGGACCTCGCGAGGGTCTCCGAGCACCTCCTCGACGAGGACGACAAGCCGCTGCAGTGGCCCTCGGTCGAGGACTGGGCGGCCAAGGTCGGCGCCTGGACCGAGGTCGTCCGACGGCCCGACGAGGACCGCCGGGCCGTGCTTGTCCTCGACGGGACGGGGCTCTACATGGAGCGGACCTGGGGCCATGAACAAGGCATCGCCGAGGCCCTGGTCTCACGCGCGGCCGCGTCGGCTCGGATGAGCGAGAAGAACGCGCGCAACCTTGCCCGGCAGCGCTGGAAGGAGCCTTCGGACCAACGCCAGGCCGCTGAGCTCGCGATCCGGAGCAGCCTGACGGTGATCACGGGCGGGCCCGGAACGGGCAAGACGACGATGGTCGCGAGCCTGCTGGGGCTGCTCGGCGTCGAGGCGCTGTCCGAGGGTCGTCGGCTTCGCGCGCTCCTGCTCGCGCCGACAGGCAAAGCCCAGGAGCGGCTCGGTCAGTCCGTCCGCGAGAACCTGCAAGACCCGAAGTGGGCCCCCCAGCATGGGGCGGCCAGGGTCGACCTGGAGTGCATGACCCTCCACAAGGGGCTCGGGTCGATGGGCCTGAAGCGCCAGTTCCGGCACGGTCCGGACCACCCGATTCGGGCCGATGTCGTCGTCCTCGACGAGGCCTCCATGGTCGACGCCGGCATGATGGCTCGCTTGCTCGCGGCGGTGCCCTCTTCTGCGAGGCTCATCCTGCTCGGCGACCCGAGCCAGCTCCAGGCCGTCGACTACGGATCCGTCCTGGGCGACATCTGCGAGGCGATCGGCCCGGTCGGTGACTGCGTCGCCAGGCTGACCCAGAGCTTCCGGACCGGTGCCGAGAGCCGTATCCGGGTGCTCGACGCGGCCATCCGCAAGGGGGACTCCGCGGGGGCGCTGGAGCTCTTCGAGGGCGACGTCGACGAGGTCGTGCGCCTCGGCCGGAGCTGGCAGCCGGCGATCCGCGAGCGCCTCGTGGCGACGTGGGCCGAGGTGCGCGACGCCGACAGCCCCGCAGCGGCCCTGAAGGCCCAGCGGGGTCTCGGGCTCTTGTGTGCTCATCGAAGCGGGCACCGTGGTGTGAGCGGGCTCAACGAGGCCGCCGAGACCTGGTTGCAGCAGGCCGGTCTCATCGACCCGCGCGAGCCCTGGTACGAGGGCCGCCCGGTCATGGTGCTCCGAAACGACAAGGGCGTGGACCTCCGCAACGGCCAGGTCGGCCTCGTCCACGGCGGCCAGGTCTGGTTCGACCCCGACAACCCCCGCGCCCTCACCCCCGGCATGTTGCCCGAGCACACCACCTGCTTCGCCATGACGGTCCACAAGAGCCAGGGCTCGGAGTTCGACGAGGTCTTCGTCGTCCTGCCGACGAAGACCACCCAGCTCACGACGCGGCAGCTGCTCTACACCGCCGTCACGCGGGCAAAGGTCAAGGTCACGGTCGTCGGGCCGAAGGAGGTCGTGGCAGAAGCGGTGGCGACCGAGGCCAGAAGGATGTCGGGGCTCCCGTCTCGCCTATGCTGACCTCGTGGCCTCGGATGGGAGGGGTGCCCCACCGTGCCCGCGGGAAGGCCAAATCGGACGGCGCAGGCCCAGTACCAGCGCCCGTTGACACGACGGCGGGCCCTGTTGCGGCCACGCTGATCACGCCCTTCGACAGCAGACTCGCGGTCGCCGTCGAAGACGGGTCACGCCATCATTGTGGGCAGCTCCTCATTGGGCATATCGAGGGAAACATCGTCATCGACATCCAGCACGATCCCGCTGATGCTGAAGTGGATACGCCCGCTGGCATAAACCCAGATCTCGTCAAAACTCGTATCCTCAAATGCTTTTGTTTCTGCGGCATTCGCGCCCTGAGGCGGCGCAGTCTTTTTCCAGCGTGCGGTGGTAACGGGGAGACCTAGCTGACCGTGGACGTAGGCCTGGTCCTTGCCCATCAGTTGAGCCTTGATGCTGCTGAGATGATTCGCCAATGTCCTTCTCCTAGAAGGGGCGCCAGATTCCGGTGCCCTTGGTTCTTGCGTCCGTCTTGATCGTCCCGTCCCTATTGACCTGGACCCTTCCACCGTTCGTTTCCCACCAAGCCCCGCGCTTCCCGTCACCGCCACCGCGGACATTCTGGGGGGCACCGATTACAGTCACGCCCGCGGCCTTGTTGAGCTCCTTGATGAAGGAGTTGCTCGTCCCGGTCGCCTGGCAGGCCCCAAAGGAGATGAACGAGCCTGCGCCGCCACAGAAGGCGCCCTTGATGATCTCGCCGAACCTCTTTGCTTGGGCCTTAGTCGAAACGAAGTCACGCGCCTCTCCAGACTCGATGTGTCCGTCGCCGTCTGTATCGTCCCCAAGACGGAAACCGCCGTCGCCTGCCCATCCACCATGCGCGTCGATCATGATTCCGCTTACGCAGCCACAGGTGCCGACATACGCACGGAGCCCTTCGATTAGGTCACTCACGGTGTGGACGAGCATGTACGCATCAGCATCTGAGCGCTTTGCGAATTCACGGACCTTTATCCGGGTCTCCGCATCATGAGTGAACAGGATCGTCCCCAGGTTCTTGATGCCTCCTGGACAATCGTCCAGCTTCCGCGCCGCAATCTTCGCGAGACCTTCCCATGCCTGTGCAGCTTGGCTCCCGCTCCGTGTGGGGAGCTTCTTAGCTGTCCCCTTCGACGGGACCGAATGGCCGGCAAGGACGACGTCACCATCCCTGCCGGGTGAGGCCCCCACCCTGATGGTTTCGGTACCGTGCTGACTCTGCCGCGTGACCTCCACAGGTTGCCCGGAGGCGCCAGCTCCCTGGAGCCTCGACTGAACTGCAGAATCTTCGGTCAAGGGCTTCGGGGCCCCAGTCATGTTCTGGGCGTCGAGGGCCTTCCGTGCCTGCCGTGCCGCTTCCACCTTATCGATCAGCTCGGCGTCCTTGGCCTTCTTGATGTTGTCGAGCTTCTGTTTGGCCGTGGCCGTGCCTTGCTTGGACTTTTGGAAGTCGACCGCCATCTGACCGAACCCTTGTGCCAACGAGGCAGCCTGCTTCATCGCCGCTACCGCGTTGCCCTGCGTTCCGGATAGCCCCGCCATATCCCTGAATGCGTCGGACTTGGTCACCGCCTGCAGAATCGTTCCGAGGCCGGAAGGATCTGGTGCGGAAGGCGCATTCTGAAGCGAAATAATGGTGTCTGGCAGCTGTGTTGGAGCCAAACTCGCCGGCGCCGAGCGGCGGCTACCGAGCTGGTCGGCCAGCGCCTCAAGCTCTGGGTCCCTGTCTGAGAGGACCCAATCAGTCGACCCGTAGTGCTCCTCACACGCAGGGCACGGGTCCATGAGCGCCTGGGCGTACAATCCGTCTGTAGGGAGGCTTATCCGAAGCGGTTCGCTGCGCGCGCTGGCATCGTAGTAGTAGTCTCGCAAGGCATGTGGAGACTTGTGACCGCCGACACCAAGAAAAGCCCCGCTCGCGACCCGGAATACCAGCGTGTTGCCGAGGATAGCCATGGGATCCCGCTCTACGACCGAGGCGATACTTCGCCCAGAATCTTCGACCCATTTGTCGCCCTCCAGCCTCCGCGTGTAGGGCGCCACAAACCCGTCGAGGAGCATGTACAGCTCGTCCCGGTCCATCAGCCACCAAATGACCTTGTGGTAGTAGACGAGATTGGCGTTGAGATGCGACTGAAGGCGCCCAACGGCGTCTTGAATCACCAGCCTCGTATTCTGCTTCTCCCACGAGCTAAGCGGGATTTGCACATGCGCGCCCTGCGCGTCGGGCTGGCCACTCTCGGGCAAAATGAGATCATTGACGAGCCGCTTGGAGCGCGCGCTGTGGCTGTAGTGCCCCGTCTGGTAGTCGTAACGGACTTCGGCCACATTCGCGACAGACCCCTTCGGGAGTTCGTCACTAGTTACCACCGTGAGTGCCTTCAGCTCGTTCCGGCTAAATCGGCCGTCAATCGGCGCGCTGAATTCAACACGAACCGTGCCCCCGAATCGGTACCGGGTGGCCAATGTGAAATCGACATCCTCAACCGCCGTCCCTCCGACCTCGAGGCGCAGCCGGTTGCACCATTTTGCTGCCATCGTCGGCGCCACCTGCTTCTGGAACCACAGGTCAGCGCTGGTGGCGGCCGCCCGCATGCGCTCGAGCAAATGACTTAGGGAGATGCCAAGAAGCGGCGACAACGGCGCCCAAATCTTACGGTAGTCCTCAAGCTTTTCGGCCTCATCCATGCTGCGTGGGCGCTCGATCGACAGCTGAAGGTAGATGGAGCCCGTGATGTAGTTGATGCGTTGGTCGGCGCGCCGTCCCGGCGGAATCTCAGACCCGGCCCAGTTGGTCTGGACATCCTCAAGGTGGTCCAGCGCCCATCGCAAACCGCGATCGACGACCCCACGCCGCAGCTGGTCCCGCCAGCTGACCATCTTCGACAGGTCGAATGGGGAGATCGAGAAGGGGACGTAGAGACACTCACGCACGCCCGAAAGCGCGGTGTCCACACGATAATGCCGGAGAATCTCGTGGTAGAGCACAGTCAACGCATGGCAGTAATTGACATTTCGAAGGGTCTCTGAGACGCCTTCGACAGCCTCCTCCTGGCTAACTTCCGTAACGACGGTGCTCTCAAGCCTGCGGAGCGAGTCCCCAAACTGCCGGATTGCATCTCGAAGTGACTGTTGCTCGGCGGCACTAGCTCGGCGTCCTCCGCTCTGCCAACTTGAGGATGACGCCCGGCCGTGGGCAGCCCCACCCCCGATCACCACGGGCCCCGCGGCGAAGCCTATTCCTCCGGCCACCCCCGTGGTCTGCGCCTTCGAGCCCCCGCGGCTCCACTCAGAGAGCTGGGACTTGACCGCATTTGCATAGTCGCGGGCGCTGAGCGTGGTCTGGGCAATGCTGTCTGTTGCCTCAGTGCGCTCGCGCCGACTGGCCGACTCAGTCCGTCTCCACGAGACCTTGGAAATGCGACGGGTCTGGCGTGGAGCAAGGGTTAGGGTGTGGGCGACATCGCCGAGCGAGTAGCCGTTCGACCGCCACTGGACACGCCACTCCAGGATGTGGCCACCTGCCACGCTACACGCCTGATACGCCGTGGGGTCACCTTCCCAGTCGATTGGATTCTGTGCACTCACCATGCGACGTCGGCTAGGGCGCGTTTCCAACTGGCCACGCCAGGACTCCCGTACCGACTCGGACAATGCGAGGTGCGCGGCTGTCAACGCATGGATGCGCCCCGCAGCGAGACTGAATCGCTCGCTGCCGGCCGTTGAAGGGGCAGCGTTGTCGTCCATAGCCCGCCGGAGCGTGAGGCTGGTCCAGGGTAAGGCGCTGCTCGGAGTCATCTTCAGGGACGCCGATCCATCCACGTCTGGCTGGTCCACCCGCAGGACGGTCAGGAACCGGCGCTCGCCCAGGATCCGCTGTGGGTTCTCGAACGGTGAGCAGTGCGTCCCAGGGTCGTCACCGAAGGCGCCCGGGTTGTCGAGCAGCTGCCGCTCGCTGAAGTCCATGGGGACATCACCCCCGCAGCCATATGGGGGCGCAATTTCGCTCCTGCCACCGTCCGCGACCTCCGACGCACGCTCTGTCTTCTGCTCCGGCACAGGCGGCAGAATAATGATCGCGTGCCCTCGGCCGCGCCCAGCAATCGGGTCGGGCTGATAGCCCGCATAGCCCCGCTCGCCTGCGAGTAGCCAGAACCACCCGGGCTCATCACCGGCTACATCGAGATCCAAGTCGAAGGAACCGTCCGCACGGAGGCTGGCTGGCTGGAGAGCCAAGCTGGTCGCATGCTTCGGCTCAACCTTCGCGGTTTCCAGTTCGCTGACCTCGTGTTCAGTGAGTTCATCGCTCCCTGAGGCAAGTCCGAGAAGCGAACGAGCGGCTTTGTTCTGCGCCTGGCCTCGCCCGCTCTTGTCACCTCCGATGGGCGCAACGAAGAGCCGGTAGCCCGAGAAATCCGCCGGCTTGGTATCGAAACGTGTGAACCGTCCGGTACGCACAAAGCCTCGCCGGGCCTCAGGCTGAAGAGGCCCGGTGTCGAAGGCGCTGACTGGGATACCGACCTTGATCTCGCCGTCTCCGGCGCGTGGCGGCACTTCCTCGGTGTGCAATACCGTGCCACCGGCGGTTTCAACATGAACCATGAGGGGAGTACCCGGGGCCAAATCAAAGAGCTGGAGGCGTGCGCGGCCGTCGGCGGCGAGGGCATTCCTACGGGCGCCTTCTACCAAGAGCGGCTTCCTCACCTCATCCCGGCTGGCCTGTGGCTGCACAACACGCGTGTAGATCAGCCTTACAAACAACTGCTGTTTCAGCGTACGCGGGGCATTGGGTCGGAACACCACAGTTATGCCAGACACTCGCCACTCCATCGTCTTGCAAGCGGTGACACTACCGACCTCCGCTGGCCACGGTCAACACCCGCCGCTTGACAGGCGCGTCCGGGGCCAGCAATCGCTCAGTCCGGCCTCACCACCCGCCCCTGACGGCACTCCAGCCACCGCCGCTCGGGCAACAGCACTGCGCGCACCGGGCCGCCTCTGCACGAGTCCGACTTCAGGCAGATCCGGTTCGGACCGACGAAGGCCGGGGGCGGGAAGTTCTTCGTGTGTCCGCTGACCACGACGCGGTCCCAGGCGGGATCGGCGATCAGCGCCCGCTCCTTGTCCCTCAACGGCTGGGGCATGAAGCGCGGGTTGGCGGGGAGCCGTTTCTCCCGCAGCTCGGCCAGCTGGGGTTCGATGGACCCCGCCTTCAGTCCCGCGTGCACGAAGAGGTAGCGCCCCGTGTCCACGAACCACGGGAGGGACTCGAGGAAGGCCCGGTGGTCGGCCGGGAAGGCCGCCCGGAAGCTCGGGGTGTCGCTGGCGCCGTACTGCTCGGGGGTCCTGCCGCCGGCGTTCCAGTAGTGGCGCCAAATGCCATACCAGTCCTCATCGAGCGCCCTCAGGCAGGCGAGGTCGTGGTTGCCGAGGATGGGCTGGAAGCGCTCCCCCAGGCGCTCCTTCAGCTCCACCATCGACTCGAGCAGAGCGGGCACCCCAGGGCCGTTGTCGCAGTAGTCACCGAGGGGCACCAGCACCGCGTCGGGGCATTGCTCCTCGGCCCAGGACACGTACGCACTCAAGGCCTCGGGGTGGCCGTGCAGATCGGCGATGGCCAGATAGCGACGACCTCGACCAGCCAGCGCGGAGGCGAGCTCCTCGATGCGCTCACACTGCGGAATCGCCCGGATCCAGTCCTCGGGCCACTCGGCCCCGGCGGCGCCCAGCAACAGCCCGCAGATCGCGGCGACGCTGTCCGAGTCGCCGTCGATCCGAGCCGCCTTCTCGACGGCCAGCATCGGCTGGTCCTGCCAGCGCAGGGCCGCCGCGAGCGCAAGGCCGAGCGCCGAGCCCGACCTCCAGCCGCCGTCGCCCTCGGGCACGGCGCCCTCGTCGAGCCAGGGCTCGTCCCGGTGGGCCAGGAGCACGGCCGCCTCCAGGGAGTCCGCGACCGTGCCGCCGCGGGACCACGGTCCCCGAAGCTGGGCGACCGCCTCGATCACCAGCTGCTCGTCCAGGCGACCGGACTCCAGCACCCGCCGCAGGATCCAGGATCCGGCGACCGCCGCCTCGGTCGCATTGGGATGCCCGTGGGTCAGGCGGGCCTGGACCTCGGCGGCGAAAAGCACGTCCTCTCCCGAGAGCGCCATGGGCAAGGGACCGATGCGCATCACGGCCCCGCACCCGTCGCTGCGCTCGACGCCGCTGGTCTGCCAGTCGCCGCCACGCATCCAGGCCTGGACGCCCGCCATGCAGGTGCTCCCCGGCGCCGTCGAGGGCGTCAGCGGGTCCCCGATCCAGCGGACGAAGGCCTCACCGACTGCTTGTCCGAAGGCCTCGACGCCGAGCACATCGGGTCCCTGTTCGAGCACCGCCTCGGCGAGGAACAGGCTCATGTGGGTGTCGTCGGTCCACATCAACCGGTCGCGGTCGATGGGCAGCTCTCGAACCTGCGGAAGCCGGTGGAACTCGAGGGGGCGGCCATAGGCGTCGCCGAGGGCCAGGCCGAGGAATGCGTTCACGCAGCGGTCGTCGAAAGTCATCTCTCACCTCCGATCCAGACCTACGCACAGGAGCCCCGGTTCGTGGCGCTCGTCACGTGACCGGCAAGCCCTCGATCCGGATGCGATCCGCCGCGAGCGCGATGCGCTGCTCGCCCTTCTTGCCCTTCTTCCGTGCAGCAGGACGCACCAGGTGGACGGGCAGCGCCCGCTCCTCGCAGGCGCTCGCAAGCCGCGCCCGCGTGTCCGAGCGGAGCTTTCTCAGCGCGCCGTCCCGATCCTTGATCGACGACCAGTCCCCGGTCGCGAGGCCCTTGAAGAGCTTGGATTGCGGCGCCCACGCGGGCTGACCTCGCACAGCCCGCACATGGTCGAGAGCATCGTGCAGCGGGTCGACGTCCTCGACAGCGAGCCAGCCGTCCCCCTGTAGGCGCGCCAGGGCCAAGGCCAGGGTCCAAGTGGCAAGCGCAGCGCTCATCTGGACGGGCTCGCCGTTCAGGAGCACGCGCGGCGGCCCGGGGCTGTGGAGGAGGAGCTCCAGCAGGGGCGGCTCGACCCCGGGCACCGGCGTGCCCAGCCAGGCCATCGCTGCGCGCCAGCTCGACACATCCTCCAGGCGCGCTCGAAGACGCGGCCACACGAGCTCGGCCAGGCGGACCTCGACGCTGCGCGGGTCGACGCCGTTCCAGGTCGGCTCCGGCTGCTCCGGGAAGAAGAAGCCGGTCGCGCCCTCCGCCTTCCGGACCGAGACCCGCACGTCGATGAGCTGGTCCTGGGGGCGCGCGAGCAGCTGGGCGATCTGGCTGACGCCGCTCGACATCGAGCGCCGCCGGCCCGCGAAGAGCCCGAAGATCACGGGCCGATCTCCGGCCTCCGCGAGGGCCTCGACCGCACAGCTCCAGCGGGCCTCGTTCCACGCGACGGACTCCTCGGGCGTGAGCTCGTCCTCGACCGGAGGTTCGTGCACACGGATCTCCGGCTGCCAGCCGAGCACGCGCTCCAGCTGCTCGAGGCCGTCCTCCAGCTCGTGGAACCAGCGGGCCGCGTGGTCGTTCGTGAGCAGGTGCAGGCTGGTCGTTCGCAGCCCACGCTGGGCATGCAGCGCCCACACGAGCTCGACCACCGGCGCGGGGTTCGGACCGAGGTCGCCCGTGACGACCACCTCGTTCAGCGCATCCACGCGTCACCGTCCGGCCGACGTTCCTGTTCGAGGCCGGCGGGTGTCATCGCACCCCCACGACTTTGGGCCGGCCATCGAACTGGGCCACGACCAACGTCGTCTCGCCGAGTCGGAGCCCCAACCCCGCAACCTCAGGAACTGCCTCCGCGAGCGCTTTCTGAGAGGACTCCCACCACGCGTCACGCGCGAGGACCGTCTGCCCACCCGCAATCTCTACGATGTCGTCGATCAACGGGGGCGGCGCCGGCTCGCCAGCGCGGCTTCGGAGATGGAGTTCCATCGCAAGGCCCGTGAGACGTGAGGACTCCACGTCTTGTTCTGGACCTCTGTCCCGCCAGTGGACGTCCGGATGCTCATCCATCCGAACGGAGCCCGCGTCGGGCGGACAGGAGGACGTGTCTCTTCGGAGCCCGGACCACCAATCCCTGCCCGCGAAGGAGAGCCGCTCGACCAGGATGTCTGCGAGCACGGGCTTGCCTTGCGCGCACGCGAGACGCGCTTCGAGGCCCCTCAGCCCAACGCGCTCGGGATGGTGCGCGCCGAGTCGCCCGACGGCCGTCAACGCACCAGGGTCGTCGGCCTCGAGAAGGTCTCGGACGCGGCGCTCGAGGTCGGCGCTTGTTTCCGCCCCGAGCATGGAGCAGCTCGCCCATCCCGCGACGGCCCCTTCGACCTCGAGCGAGCACCAGCCGTTCGCGCTCTCAGCGATCCAGACAGGCGCCCCCACCCCGAGGATCGCGAAGGCCTCTGACGAGGAGGAAGGCGACCGACGGACGTTGACGCTGGATGCCACCACCCAGGCATCCGGCTGGGCCGCGCCTACGGCAGGAGCTGACGAAGCGGCGCCGTCGTCAAACGCTCGAGGCGCTTCGGCGATGGCTGAGTCTGCGGACCCGGTGTCCGATGCCTCATCTGCACCCGACCCGCCAGCGGCGATCAGCCCCACGGCGACGATCGCGACGATCAACCAACCCGCCCCGACGCTCAGGAGCCGATCCCTTCGAGACTCTTCGACCCAGACGTCCATCGCTGGGTCGGAGATGAGGTCCTCGCCCAACGCGGCCCGCAGCACATTGATGGCGTCCGGACGGCGGGTCTCGCTCCAGGCCCGTCCAGTCGCCCAAGCCAGCAGACCCACGGCGACGACGGCCGCCAGGGTGAGCGGCCGGACGAGCGCTTCCAGTCCGCCCAGGTCCGAACGCACATGAACGAGACCTTGGATTGCGACCGCTGCGAGCAAGCCAACCAGCCGGGAGAGGTCCCCGCTCCAGCCCGCCCAGGCCGAATCGACCGTCTCCAGCGCGTCATCAAGCGCTTCGTCGGCCCTTTCGATGCGCTCTGAAAGGCCGGCTCGGGCGAGGTCCAGTCCACGTGACTCCGCATCCGGGCACGGTTCGGCGCTGAGGCGCCCTCGCGCCTCCCGAACGGCCTCATCGAGCGCCTGCCGGTCCATCCGCGCTTCGGCGATCTGGGCCTCCATGCGTTCCAGCTGTTCGTTGAACGCTCGGGCCCGTGGCTTCCGCTCGTCGAAACGCCCGTCGGCTCGCCGCTGGCAGCCGCCCCTCTCCGCGGCTTGGACAAGTGCCGCAACCTGCCCATCCAGGTGCTCCAGCCGCGCATCGGTCTCGGCCGCAGCGCGCTCGTACCGACTGCGGACCTCCGACAGCTCCGAGGCCTGACTGGAGCGTTCCCGCTCCACTGCTCGCTGAAGGTCCGCTTCGGCCCGACCGACCGCCGCCTTCTGCTGCAGCAGCTGGTCCCGTCCGGCGGTGTAGGCAGCCAGGTCCTCCTCGGGCACGGAAAACGGAGGCCTGGGACGACGGAACAGCCGGATCGCAACGACGACGAGGGCCAGGGGACACCCAAGGGTCAACGCCCAAGCCGCCGCGACGAACACCACTCGTAGGGCCTCGGCGAGTGCCGGCCCCCAGCTTCCGATGGAAGCGCAGGCGAACAGCCCGACCAGGACGACGGCCTGGGTGACGAAGCCGATGAGCCGGGACGGGTCGACGTGAACATCGGTGTCCCCACACACCGGGCACTTCCGCGAGATGTTGCGTCCCCGCGGATACCAGGTGTGTCCACAGTTCGCGCAGCTGTTCAGCGGACGCTTGGTCATCGACCCTCCGCGGCGAGGCTACTCCACCACCTCGAGCCCCCACCCGGGCCGGTACCGCTCGACGCCGATGTGCCGGGCATCGCAGCCCTTGCACCACGCGATGTCGCAGCCCGGGAGATGGACCGTGACCGCGCCCTCGTCCAATCCGGCGCGCAGCCAGGCCTCCCAGTCGTCGCGGACGACGGTCACCGGCTCGCCTGGGCCGTGCAGGATGGCGCGAGCGCGGGAGCAGCGCCGCACCGACCAGCGGTCGAAGGACACCTCCCAGCTGACGTCGATGCGCAGGCCTCGAATCGGGGCCCGCGGGAGGGGCCGGCCGAGCGCGTCCCGAGGCCAGGGCGTGCCGGCGTCCCCGCTCAACACCTCGAGGACGCGCCCAGTGTGGGTGCGGAAGCTCACGCCGACCTCTGGAAGCCGCAGGGCTGGCGGGCTCCGCGACGCTCGGCGCTGGCGGCCACCAGGTCGGCCATGCGGATGTTGCGGTCGGCCGCCGCGGCGATGCAGGCCGCTCGCACCGCGGCCTGGCGGATCTGGGCGCCGCTGAGCCGAGGCTCGGCCAGGCGGTGGAAGTCCACGTCCTCGGCCAGCGGTGCGGCCTCCGGGAGCATGCGACGCCAGAGCCGGAGCCGGTCG
>Ga0114933_10003245_pt1 | contig 16061 bp, 17 predicted proteins | sample 4SBtaG_FD_89691 | JGI IMG/M metagenome (GOLD analysis project Ga0114933, IMG submission 89691) | Deep subsurface microbial communities from Kolumbo volcano to uncover new lineages of life (NeLLi) - 4SBTROV12_W25 metaG | ecosystem: Environmental > Aquatic > Marine > Volcanic | place: Kolumbo... | reverse complement strand
TTATTCTTGTACAATCTAGAAATGCTGGAGTAGCAACAATTAAGGAATCAAAAAGAATAAATCCTGATACGATTATTTTTTCTAAAAATAGTAATAATGAAGATTATAAATATTCTTACATAAAAAAATACGCAGAAGTAAATATAATAGAACTTATAAATAATAATTAACTTATGAAAATTTCAATATTTGGCATATCCTACGCAACTATAAATATCATTGAATCTGTAGAAAATTTCTCCGATCAAATAGAGGTTTTTGATTTAAATAATAACTTTGATTTTAATAATGAAATTTCCAATAAAAAAAATATAAAAATAAATATTGATCAAAACTTAATTAATCAACCAAAAATTATTATTGAAAATTCAGATTATGTATTTTTAGCTAGTGATTCAGATATATTAAACTCCTTTTTGTACCATAAATTTATTAGTGATTTTGATAAAAATAAGATTCAAATGATTATATTAAATAAAGATCTTTATGAAATGTACAAGAGTAAAAACTATTCTGTTATTAATCTTTTTGATTCAACTAAAAATGAAATAGTGGATACTATTAGGAGTTAAGTTTTGTACATAATAATTGCTGGAATAAATAATTTAAGTTATCAATTAGGAGAAGGTTTTATTACTCAAGGTAATGAAGTAACTTTCATTGATCCAAAGCAATCTAATGCAGACAGAATAGAAAAAAGTTTAGGATTTTTATCAATTCTTGGAAATTCTTATAATAAAAAAACTCTCTTAGAAGCTGGTGTAGATAGAGCAGATTATTTTATAGCAGCACATCAGAATGATGAAAATAATCTTGTCTCATCTCAAATCACAAAGTTTATTAACTCTGATATTAAGGTAATAACATTATTGAATTCAAAGAAAAATAGAGATATTTTTCTTAATGATAATTTTGATTACGTAGTTGATTATGATGAAATTTTAGGCAATTCAATAAATTCTTATATATCAGATTATTCGAATATGAGCATCTTTTCAGATAACGATAACTACACTGAAATAAGAATAATGAGCGCTGGAACAGATTCTAGAATAATAGGTAAATCAGTCAGTGAAATAGAGCTACCGAATAATTCTAAAGTAATAGCAATAATATCTTCATCCGGTAATATCAGCCATAATTTCAGTAACACTATTAATTCTCTTGATAAAATAATATTTCAAGTACCCATAAATAAATAAGCTAATGGAAGAAAATAAAAAAAATCTAAGTTTTCTTGGCCCTGTAGGAACTTATTCAGAAGCAGCAGCTTTAGAATATAAAAAGGATGCGTATAATCTAATTCCAAAAGCAAATTTAAGCGAGGTTCTAAACAGTGTGGTAGCAAATACTAGTGAAGAAGCTATTTTACCAATTGAAAACTCTAGAGTTGGTACAATAATTGAAGTTATTGACTATCTTATAAATTCTAAAAACCTATATATAAACCATGAATTATTACTTCCAATAGAAGCGTGCTTGATTACAAAAGAAAATATAAAAAATTTAGATCAAATTAAAGAATTAATTAGCAAGCCTGAAGCAATTAATCAATGCAATGAATGGATTAGTAAAAATCTAAGAAAAGATATTGTAATCACAGGGTCTCCATCTACTGCAGAAGCAGTAGAAAGTCTTAATAATTTATCTGATAGCGTTGCCGCTATTGGACCAGAAAGAGCTGCTGTCATCCACAAAAAGCACATAGTAAAAAAAGGAATTCAAGATTATAAAAATAATGTGACAAGATTTGTAGTAATTTCTAATAAAGAAAATAAACCTTCAGGAAGGGACAAAACTTGTATAGCTTTTGATTTCAAAAATACAGATAAAGCAGGATTGCTTTTCACTGCATTACAATGTTTTTCAAAAAGAAATATAAATTTACAAAAAATAGAAAGTAGGCCTAAGGGTACAAAACTTGGAGACTATATATTTATAATAGATTTAAATGGCCATGTACAAGATGAAAATATCAAAGAAGCACTTAAAGAACTTAAACAAGTAACTTCATTCCTTAAAGTTTTAGGATCCTATTCATATTAAATTAATCTAATCGTCATAAAGATCACTTCTAGATCTTCTTGAAACTTCATTGCCTTCTTCAACAGCATTATTTAGTCTTTCTTTAGCAGAATCAACTAAGTCATTAGCTTTTATCTTCCAATCCTTTAAATTTTCAGACAACTGAACTCTAGTTTCATCACCTGGCTTTGGAGCAAATATTACGCCAGCAACAAAACCTAAAGTGGCACCATAAAAAAATCCTTTGTAAAAAGAATCTCCATCTGACATACTAATTCCTCCTTAACAAATATTCATCACTTTGTTTTTTTTGAATACCCAAAAACAGATTTGACTATATCTACAGACTTATTAATTGTACTCATTGAGTCTTTAAAAGATTCAATTTTTTCATTAGCACTCTCTAATTGATTTTTAATTTTATTTATATTCCGAGTAATACCCATAAGAGCTATAAATAGAAATAATCCTAAAATAGAAAATATAATTAAAAAAATTATTGTTAGATAATCTATAATTTCCGCAATATTCAATATAAACCTTTAAATATAATTATACTTATAATATACACAAAAATAGATTATATTTCAATATTGACAAGCTTTTAGTTATTAACTAAAAACTTTAGAACTCAAGATAGTCTCTAAGCGTGAGAGATCTTGTTGGATGCCTAAGCTTTCTTAATGCTTTGGCCTCTATTTGCCGTATTCTTTCTCTTGTTACGCCAAAAGTTTGCCCAACTTCCTCTAGTGTTCTTGGTCTACTATCATTTATACCAAATCTATATTCAATAACTTGTCTTTCTCTAGGTGAAAGAGTTTCTAATACTTCAGCTATTTGTGACTTTAATAAATTTTTTGATGCAGAGTTTTGAGGAGATTCAGCATTTTGATCCTCTATTAGATCGGCTAAATTCAAATCTTGCTCTTCTCCAATGGGAGCTTCTAAGGAAATTGGGTCCTGAGAAGCTTTTAGGATCTCATTAACTTTATCTGCATCCATATCTAGTTCTTTAGCTATATCTTCAGATGTAGGTTCAGATCCTTTTTCTTGAACAAGCCTTCTTGAAACTCTTAATATTTTATTTATCTGTTCAACCATATGAACTGGGATTCTTATGGTCCTTGACTGATCAGCTACAGCTCTTGTAATAGACTGCCTAATCCACCAAGTGGCATATGTAGAAAACTTAAACCCTTTTCTATAATCAAATTTTTCTACTGCCCTTATTAGCCCAATATTTCCTTCTTGAACTAAATCTAATAATGTAAGTCCTCTACCAATATATTTTTTGGCTATAGATACAACTAATCTCAAATTTGCTTCAGCAAGGTGATTTTGTGCAAGCTCTGATCTAGATACTATTTGGTCATAGTGCCTATCAATAATCATCTTATAAATCTTTAATTGGTCATTGAAGTTTTTATCTATAATCAATTTTTTCAAGTGAAAATCATTCAAGTCTTTATCTAAGAGTTTAGATATATCTTGAGGTATAAGTCCAAGTAGATCAGATAATTCCTTAATCATCTTGGTTACTTCATCATCTGAGATATTATTAACATCTGCAACGAAAGAAACTAAATCTTCTGAGTAAACTCCGTGTATATTCGAAAGAAAGGAATCATCTGATATAAAATACTCTAGATTCATTATTTCTTTGTCATTTCTTCCATAAAATTTACCGATTGATTTTATTATATTTTCCAAGTCTAAAATAGAAATCAATACTTCTTTAAAAACATCTGCGGAATTTATCAGATCAGAGCTAGACTCCTCAAGATCTGAAGATATTTTTTTATACTTAAATTTCAAATCAATAGTTCTTGCTAAAACCTCTTCATCTTTTCTAGATAAAAGCTTAACATCCCCAATTTCTTTCAAGTACATTCTGATAGGGTCTTCATAAGTTTCTTTGATCATTTTCTTACCCTTAGAAAGAATATTCATAAGATCGTCATTTTTTTCATACGAGTCTACTGATGATGATGCTGAAGACAAATCTTCCTCATCTTCTAGGTTAGACCCTCCTGGAATGATCACATTATCCATTTCTTTGTTATCTGTTACATCTTCAACAAAAAGATTTTCGTTATCATTAGTTATTTCTTTCAATTAACCTCGCTCCTTTCTAAGTTTTTTATATTTTCTGTAATTTCTACAATTTCTAACATCAATGAACCAATTATTGTTTTATCTTTATCAGCTTGGTCTTCTTCTTCTTTAAGCCTTACTGCAGTGTCATTTAATTTTCTTTTTTGAAAATCTATAGCTAATCTAGTTTTTACATTTTCAAGTTCAATTTCTAGACTAAAGTCTGGGTCTGAAACAAATCCTTCATCTAAATAATTTGATAACTCCTCATATATAAATACTAAATCATCATTTATTTCTTCTTTTGGCGAAACTTTATTTTCATTTTTCCAATAATTAAATATTGATCTAAAATGTAAATCTGAAAAATAAACATCTTCAATATCTTTTACTGAGTCAAATAGTTCTGGGTTTTGATATATCAAAGCTAAAAAATGCTTTTCTTGTGATTTTTCTGGATTAAATATTACTCTTTTAATAATTTGATCATTTTGTAAATTTTTATTACTTCTTCTATATTTTGATTTCATAGAAGTTTTAGCCTCCATGTTAAGAAGATCATAGTCCAATTCTGTTAATTTTGAGATTTTCCTAAGATAAAAAGACTGTTGATTCTCATCACAAGACTCAATTATAAATGGTAACAATACTTCTAAAAATTTATAGGTATCCTTATTATTTTCTTCCAAAAATTGTTCAGAATAATATTCAATTAAGAATTCTATGAAATTTTTAGATTGATTTATCATATCTTCCCATTCAAGAGGGTTGGTTCTAAATATTTCATCAGGATCTTTGCCTTTTGAAGGGAAACATACCTTAACATTTACTTTTTTTTCGGACTTCTTAAAGTTAATGGCAATATTTTCTCTAAGCTTTAATATAGTGTCTAATGCAGCCTTATGACCTGCATTGTCATTATCAAAACAAAAAATAATTTCTCCTGAATCAGAACCATAGGTAACAAGCCTTTTCAATTTATCAAAATTATCTGCACTCAGCTGAGTACCCATAGCAGCAACAAGATTCAAGTAACCCTTTTCATATCCAGAGATACAATCAAAATAACCTTCAACAACTACTGCTTGTGACTTAAGTTTTATATTTTCAGAAGCTCTATCAAGACCATAAAGAATTTGAGACTTATTAAAAACCTCACTATCTTTTGAATTTATGTACTTACTTTTTTGAGAATCATTTACTGACCTGCCTGCAAAACCAACAATATTAGAATTTTCATCCAGAATAGCAATAGTGATTCTGTTTCTAAAAAAATCTACCCATTCATTATTGTCTTCACTTTTAAATAATAAATTAGAACCCATTACACCTCGTTTATTTACCTTATTAGACTGGAAATGAGTAAATAGACTTCCCAAGTTACCATCTGGACAGAATCCTATATAGTGCTTATTAACTACTGAAGCAGAAATATCTCTTTTATCAAGATATTCAATAACTTTTCTTGAATTTTCAGATTTTTGATCATTAAGTTGTCTTAAAAAATAACTTTGAGCCACTTTATTCACTTCAAAAACTTCATTGGTTAAAATATTTGATTTTTTTCTTCTTTCGGAATCATCAATAAATGTATTTTCATCATAATCCCAAGATAAATAATTCGATAATTGCTTGATAGATTCAGTAAAACTTAATTTCTCATATGACATCAAGAAATCAAATATATCACCGCTTTCATTACAACCAAAACACCTATATCTCTTAAGGTCTCTGCTTAGAGTGAAAGAAGGAGTTTTTTCATCATGAAACATGCATAATGCTTTAGGTACAGAACCTTTATCAGACCAAACTATTCCTTTTGTGGACAAGAATTCTTTTAGATCGATGTTTTCCTTTATTCTTTCTTTGTATTCTTGTGCCAATTAACTAAATCCTAAAATGCTAAAATGCTTTACCCCAGTCTACAATGATATTAATCAAAATGGGTAAACTTTTTGTAAACTTTATTGGATTATCTAGAAAGTCTTATATATAAGTCAATTCATACGTTTTCAAAATATAATTTTTTTGAAATTCCAGGGTTGATTTTTTCCACTTTTCTTGTAGCAAAATGATCTGTCATCCCACAGATATAATCTGCTATCAATCTATCTAAGTCATCATGTTTATCATTATGCTTAACATTTGGCAATTCATTGATATTTTCTTTGTAATAATGAAATAAAGTCTCTACAATTTTATAAGCTGTTTTGCCTTGAGTTGAGTCGCTTACAGGAAGATAAAAATTTTCAAACATATAATTTCTAAGGAAAGTTAACTTTTCTGAGTTTTCTTTTGACATAGAAATTATTGGCAAATCTTTTATTTTGGTTTGCCCTGAACAATCCCAGGAGCTTAGAACAACATCAGATACAAAAATATTTATTCTTTCAGATCTTTTCATAGTAAAAAACTCGCGCACCTCTTTATTCATATTTTTGATATCCAAAAAATTCGATCTTTTTGCATCTTCAATATCATGACTTAAGTAAGCTAGAGCGTCAGATATTCTTACTATCTGAGCTTCTAAGGTCATTCCTTTAACAGATTCAGCATTAAGGAATTCTCCTTGACCTTTAGAATGCCTCCTAATAGCTTCTACAACATGATTAGTTAGATTCAAGCCCTTGCCTTTCTTCTCTAGTTTTTCTATGATTCTTATGGAGTGTCTAGAATGATGAAAACCTTCCACAAGAATTTCATTTAGTACAGATTCTCCTATATGACCAAATGGTGTATGGCCAAGATCATGGCCTAAAGATGCTGCTTCTACTAAATCTTCATTTAAACTGAGAGCTCTAGCAATAGTTCTACCTATTTGTGAAACTTCTATTACATGAGTTAATCTGGTTGTGTAATGATCACCCACAGGAGAAACAAATACTTGACTTTTATGCTTTAGCCTTCTAAATGAATTTGTGTGAATAATTCTATCTCTATCGATTTGAAAATTGCTTCTGTAGAGATCTTTATGAGATTCAGGGATTTTTCTATTACTTGAATCATCCTTTATTGCAAATTTTGATAACAGGCCATCTCTTAATTTAGAATTCTCAAAAAATTTATCTGAAATAATTTCTAAGTTCATAAATTTTATCCTATAGTTTTAGTATAAATGAAATCTTTTTCAGATTTTCTTACTCTTTTAGATTTATAGTTATCTGGTAGCAAATCAGAGATTCTTTCCATGATTTCTAAAGTTATAGAATCATAAGTTTTTTTATTTTTTTTCTCAGGTAAATTCATTATCTTAAAAGGTTTACCAATATTGACAGTAACTCTTTTTTTAGGGAATAAAAATTGTAAATAGTTTGTGATAGTTTCAGTCCCATATATTCCAAGAGGAAGTAAAATTGAATTTGTATCAATTGCTAATAGAGTTGCACCATTATACCCACGTTTAATAATATGGTCTTTACTTCTTGTTCCTTCAGGAAATATAAGAACTGATTTATTATTGGTTGATAGCTGAGATTTCCCCCATTGAAAAGCTGCAAGGTCCACCTTGCCTCTGTTTAATGGAAAGGCTCCATAAAATTTTAAAAAAATATTAATCGGAAATTTAAATAGTTCTTTTTTTGCTAAAAATCTTGGTTCTTTAGAAACTGCAGCTGCGCATAATGCTGGGTCGATTATTGATAAATGATTAGATACTGAGATCAAGGATACATTAGGAGGAATATTTTCTCTTCCTATAACATCAAATGAACCTGAAATCTTAAAAGTGAAATTAAGTCCAGCTTCACAAAATTTAAAAAGTTTAGTCATTTGGTATTAAATCTTTAATCATCATTACAACTTGGTCTATGTTTAGGTTGTCAGTATTTATGAAATGAGCATCTTCATCTATTTTTAATGGTGAATTTTTTCTACTTGAATCAGTAATATCTCTTGATTTTAGTTTTTTTTCTATAACACTTGATTCTAATCCTAGTTCCTCTGATCTCCTTTTAGCTCTAACAGCAATTGAAGCATCTAAATATACTTTTAATTCAGAGTTAGGAAGTACTATAGTACCTATATCTCTTCCTACCATAACTATATTATTAGTTTCTGATATTTTTCTCTGTTCTATTACTAAATTCTTTCTTACTTCAATAATTTTAGATATTTCAGAAACATTTGTGTCTACTAAGTCTGAAAATAAACTATTTGTGATTTCATTTTTTTTATAGTATATTTTGTTATTTTTATCATCAAAAATAATTTCAATTGTTTTTTCTTTAAAATAATTAGAAACTAAAATAGGATTTATTGACTCAGATTTAGATACATACGTTACTGCCCTGTACATAATTCCAGTATCTAAAAATTCATAGTTTATCAATTCAGATAATTTTTTACCCACAACTGACTTGCCAGATGCAGCTGGGCCATCGATAGCAATAGATCTAAAGTTGTTTATCATGATTAGTCTTTTCTGGAATATCTATACTCATAACATCAAAAACAAGCCTTGAATTTGCATTATTTTGTAAATAGCTTTGCGTTTTAAGTAAGATCAAAATAATTTCATTAATTTGATCTAAACTATATAAATTTTCAAGATTTTTTTTAAATTCAAAAGCATTATTTTTATTGAATTTCTTCTTGATAATTATTTTGCAATAACTTATCCATAAATTTAATTCATCATAGATCATTTTTCTATCACTTCTAAAACTGGATGAAAGTTTTTGAGATATATTTATTCTTTGATTCAAATCACCATTACAAAAATCATAGAAGCGTTCACAAGATTCAACGTAATCGTCAATGAGGGTTGTATCATTAGCAAAAGAATCAGCAAGTTCAATCTTACCGGAAGAGAAATGCACAATAAGTTCTTCTAATTCTTTATCCAGTTGAAAATTATCATCAAGATAATTCATGATTTCTGAATCGCTATTTTCAGATAAATTTATTTTTTGTGCTCTTGAAATGATAGTAGGATAAACGAGTGATATATCATTAACTAAAAATATAAATATTGAAGTCATCGGAGGTTCTTCTAGTAATTTCAAAAATGCATTAGATGCTTCATTATTTAAGTTTTCTGCATCATTGATAATGAATATTTTGTACTTTCCCATAAATGGGCCTAAATTAGAGTTTCTTATAATTTCGTGTATGTGCCCTATTCTGATTTGATCTGATTTATTATGATTTATCCCTTCTATTGGAGTCTGATTATCTACGTTGATTAGATCATAATGTGTTTCAGAATAAATTTTTTTACAACTATCACATTCATTACAAGCTTCAGTATCTTTAATTGAATTACATAAAATTGACTTAGCAAAATCTAAAGCTAATCTTTTTTTACCTATGTTTTGAGGTCCATAAAAAATATAAAAATGTGAGAAATTATTTTTTTTTACTGACTGATGAAGACGGTTAAATACTTTATTTTTTATAATATTTTTCATATTGTTGAGGTAGATAATAAATCTTCATAGGTTTCTCGCCTTCTAATTAGTATGGGTTTATTATCCTTAATTACTACAACAGCTGGGCGTGTTTGCATATTATAATTACTCGCCATAGCAAGATTATATGCTCCTGAAGCAGGCAAGACTAAAAGATCATTGATTTCAGGATTAGGTAGCATTACATCTCTTGCAAGATAATCACCAGATTCACAAAACTTACCTGAAACTGTAGACTTAATGAGATGATTTTTCTGGTTAATTTTTGACACAGAAAATACAGAATATTCAGATCCGTAAAGCGCTGGCCTAATGTTATCACCCATCCCTCCATCTACTGATACATAGTTTCTAACAGTAGGAATATTTTTTATAGACCCAACTCTATAAATACTGACCCCAGATCTCCCAATCAAAGCTCTTCCTGGTTCAAGGGTTATTTTTGGTATATCAAAACCATATTTGTCACATGACTCTTTTACTGAATCACATATAGTTTTAGCATACTCTCTGATTGATAAAGGTTTTTTTTCAGAAAGATAGCCAATTGCAAATCCTCCTCCTGGGCTAAACTCAGGCATTTCGAAACCATACTTTTTTTTCATTTCAGATGCAAATTTATATACATAATCTATAGCTTCTGAATACGGTTCCAATTCAAAAATCGGAGAACCTAAATGGAAATGAAGTCCTTGCAAATTCAAGGATTTAATTTTCATTATCTTTTCAATAGCTTTTTCAGCATCACCTGTTTCAATGGAAAATCCAAATTTAGAATCCAAAATTCCTGTTGTTGTAAGTAAGTGAGTATGAGGGTCTATTGAGGGTGAAACTCTTATCATTATATCTTGATCAATTGATTTAGATTCACAGATTCGTTTGAGATTTTCAATCTCATTAAATGAATCAATTGTAATATGATTTATTCCATAATCTACTGCTTCAGAAAGCTCTTCTATAGATTTGTTATTTCCATGGAAATTAATTCTTTCTGCAGAAAAATCTACGTATTTTGCTACTGCTAGTTCTCCTCCAGTTACAACATCTATGCTCATGCCATAATCATTCAATAAATTTAGAATGTAAGGGTTAGAAAAAGCTTTAGTCGAGTAGGAAATAACACTATTTTCAATTTCAGAATTAAATGAATTTTGAAAATCATTAATTGTATTAATTATAGTTTCTTCGTCATAAACATATAATGGGGTTCCAAATTCTTCAGCTAGGTCATTAAGATCAACATCATTTATGGAAATATTATTTTTTTCATTAACAAAAGAATTATTTGGGAATATATCTGATCCATCAAAAGTTTTATTATTCATATATCTCCTGAAAAATTAAATTATACATATTTGAATACTATAAAATTCATATTTAAATTCTATACTTTTAAAAAATAAAAAAACATTTTATGGATAAAGAATTAAGACTTACAAGTTTCTCTTCAAGTGGTGGTTGAGCTGGTAAAGCTTCTATTGAAGTACTGGACAGGGTTCTGGGCCAGATAAATAATATAAAATCTTCAGAAAAAATTTTAATTGATCACAAATTTAAAGATGATGCTGCTGTGTATAAATTTTCAGATAACAAAGCATTGATATTTACAACTGATTTTTTTTCACCAATGGTTGATGATCCTTATGTATTCGGACAAATAGCATCTGTTAATGCGATTTCAGATATTTATGCAATGGGAGGTAAACCTTTTTTAGCGTTAAATATATCTTGTTTTTCAGAAATCCTTCCTGATGGTTATATTGAAAGAATTTTAGATGGCGGGATAAATAAAGCTAATGAAGCAAACGTAATTATAGCAGGTGGACACACCATAATTGATCATGAACCCAAGTATGGATTAGCTGTAATTGGTGAAGTACATCCTGATAAAATTATGACTGTTTCAAAAGCAGAGGAAGATCAGGATATAATTGTTACAAAACCAATTGGAAACGGAATTATCTCTACTGCATTAAAAAATAATTTAGTTGATGAAAAATATTCTAATATAGCTGCAAAATATATGCTTGAACTAAATAAATCTGCAAGTGAATGTGCTCAAAAATTTAATATAAAAACGTGTACAGACATAACTGGTTATGGATTAATTGGTCATCTAAAAAATATACTAAATGCGAGTAATGTTTCGGCTGAAATAATAATTGAAGAAATACCTATCTTAGATGGTGTCTCTGAGCTATCTAAGGAAGAAAATTGGTGTACAGGACTTAGAAATAATTTAGAAAAATTAGATAATGAGATTATTTGGGGACATACTCAAAAAATTCCTTATGAAAAGAAGATGATAATGTTTGATCCTCAAACATCAGGTGGATTAATATTTTGTTGTGATAAAGAGATTTCAAATAAATTTATTGCCGAATTATCTAAAAACGAAAATTTATTTGTAAAAAAAATAGGAAGAACTATTAAGAAATCTAACTTTCAAATAAAATTTTTATAATCTTGTTTTTTTGAAAGTTTTCAAAATTTTTACCAGATTTTTTTTCTTCAATTTTTATGTTTTCTTTGATCCTAAGAATTTCTTCTCTTAGCTTAAATTCAGGATCTCCATCATTTTGTAAGAGGTAAAAATACAACTTAAATATATTAATATCTTTATAATTAGACCCTTCTTCATCAATTTTTATATTTTTACCTAAAAGTTTTTTTATAATTCTGGTGGCAAGTATTGATGATGGCCCTAAAAAATTAAAATTATCCAAAAAAGATTTTTTTTGATCCTTATTCTTAAGTAAATCCCAGTTCTTTTTTACATCTTCAGAAGATTCTAAGGTTCCAAAATTTTCTTTATCAAAAACATGAGGATGCCTAGATATTAATTTTTTATTAGCATTCTCTATAACATCTTCAATATCGAAAATTTTGTTTGATTCACCTATGCTTGCGTAGAACAATATATGCGTTAACAAATCAGATAATTCATCAACTATTTTAGTAGGATCACCACTTTCAATTGAGTCTAACAATTCATAACATTCTTCTAATGTAAGCTTTGAAAGAGATTTCAAGTCTAGTTCATTATCCCATGGGCATCCATCTTTCGATCTTAATTTTGAAATTGTATTTACTAGATTAATTATTTTATTTATTTTCATAATTTTAAAAAGTTATAATGTTATATGAATAAAAAAATCTCTACATCATTTAAGATTTTCTCATCTATTTTATGGGTTCCTGTTACATTATGTATTAGTTTGGAAATAATTACATTCTCTGATTGGGTTTATGAATATAATTGGACAAGAAACCAAATATCCCAAAATACTGGACTAAAAACAGATCAACTCAATGAAGTTTCTGATCAAATAAAGAGTTATTTTAAGGATGACCAAGAAAAATTAGAAATCTTAATACAACAGCCTGGAAGACAAGTTTTCAGTTTATTTAATCAAAAAGAAATAGATCATATGATTGATGTAAAAAATTTAATAAAAGCTACTCTTTTGTTTGAAAGGATAGGGTTGGTATTATTGCTTGTTTTCTTTATATTTTTTTTATTTAGAGAAGGATCTAAAATATTTTATGAAAATTTCAAAAGAATAATTTTAGGATCATTTTTAATTTGGAGCATTCTTTTATTTTTGATCATATTTGGAATGATAGTAGATTTTAACTACACCTTCACACTTTTTCATAAAATAATGTTTACAAATGATTTATGGATCCTTGACCCTAATGCCGATTTCTTGATTATGATTTTTCCTCAAAGGTTTTTTCTTGAAATTAGTGCAGCCATTATTATTTTATTTCTTCTTATAAATTTAATAATTTACTTTTCAATATTTTCTTTTTGGAAATTTTTCACTCCAAGATAAAATTGATTCTTTAGCCAAGCCTATATTATCAATTACTTGGTGTACTTTATTATTTACAGGTTTAGTTCTACCAGCTTTTGAAATAAGGATTGCATCCATACCAATATGTAACGCTCCTAATACATCTGCTACAGGATTATCACCTATATGTATGGAATGTGCAGGCTCAATGTTTACCTTTTCTAAAGTTTGAATAAAAATTTTAGAATTTGGCTTAGCAATGCCAAGTTCGTTAGATAATGACAAAACATCAAAAAAAATATTATTTTTTTTTAATAGTGTTTTATAAGATTCTGGAGAATTAAATCCTGTATTTGAAATTATTCCAATCTTATAGTCATTATGCTTAAGATAATCTAAAAATTCAGAAGTTCCTTCAAAAATATCTGGAGGATAACTTATAAATATCTCGTCAATAATTTTTCCTAAATTTTTAATCTGTTGGGAATTTAGATTGATTTTATTTTTTATATCTATTTTTCTGATTAGTAATATTAGCCAGTCTTTAAATAGAAGATCAGAATGAAATCTAGAATATTTAGCAATTAATGAAACTACATAGTCATGTGAACGTTCAACATCTTCATAAGCTAGATCATTATGAATTTTTTTTAAGTAAGCATATATAGCTTCACATTTTAATTTTCTCCTATTAGGAGAAAATGCAGAAAAATCCGATTCCCCCATTATAGTTTGCCAAAGATCTATTGTTACTAATTTATTCATAAATGACCTCAATAAAAAGATACTTACTAAAGATAAGAACCTATCATATATAAAAAGACTTGATCGGACTAAAGCATAAAAATTAAGACTTTAACACTATCTAACTATAGAAATCATATAAGTTCTAGCATGGATTTAGAAGAAGGTTTCAATGTTTTCTATGGCCATAATGGCCAAGGTAAAAGTAATTTATTTGAAGGAATATATATTTTATCTATAGCAAAATCATCTAGAGTATCTAATGATAAATTTCTGATAAACAATGATCTGATTGAAACAGGTGGTCATGCACAAATTCTAGGAATAGCAGAAGAAAAAAATCATAATATAAAAGCTCAAGTAGATTACGATATTTCTTCAAATAAAGACTTAGATAAAACTTTTAGAATAAATGGAGTAATAGTTTCTACCCAAGAATTTGTAGGAAATATTAATTCAGTTTTCTTTGATACTGATGATATAGCAATAATATCAGGGCCGCCTTTAGTTAGAAGAAAATATATCAATATATTGTTAAGTCAAATCAATAACGATCATGTAAAAAACTTACAAAGATTTCAAAAAGTTTTATACCAAAGAAATAGCCTCTTAAAAAATATTAAAGATGGTAAGAGTAAAGATATTGAATTAGATTTTTGGGACGATCGATTGGCAGAAGAATCTTCAAGTATATTTTATGAACGAAATAAAATATTGCTAAAAATTAGAGATAACTCAAAAAACTTTGCCTTAGGGTTTAACAAAGAAATAAACTTAGATATTAAGTATTTACCTAAAATTGGAAGATTAGAAAATGATAATTTTTTTGAAGAAAATAATTCTCCAGAAAAAATAAAACTTTTTTTTGCAAACTCTTTAGGAAAAAATAGAGCTAGAGATATAGATCAAAGAAACACAACTCTTGGCCCTCATAGAGATGATTTTGGAATATACTTTAATGGCTCTCCAGCCTCAATTACTGCATCTAGAGGCCAATCTAGAATAATATCACTTTCTCTAAAATTATCTGAAGCAGAAGAAATAAAAAATATAGTTGACGCTAAACCGATATTAATTTTAGATGATATTTTTTCTGAATTAGATGAGAATATGAGAGAAAAAGTTATTTCAGAAATTCAAGATTTTGATCAAGTCTTATTATCAACTGCAGATTTAGCATTGATCGATAAAAAAGTAGTTCAAAATGCAAGATTTTTCTCTATAAATAACGGATCAATCAATCAAGATTGATTTATTTATCAAGTTCAAAAGTTTCATGAAGAGAATTTACAGCAATATCTAAGTCATTTTGATTAATAAGGCAAGTAATTCTTATTTCAGAAGTAGTTATCATATCAATGCTAATATTTTTTTCACCTAAAGCATTGAACATTTCTGTCGCATAACCTGGAGCATTTTGCATACCTGTTCCAACTAAGCTAACCTTAGCAAAATCTTCACCCTTAATAACTTCTTCAAAATCTAAGGTATTATTATTATTCAAAATTTCATATGCTTTCTCTAAATCTTCTTGAGATAGAGAAAATGAAAAATCTATGAATCCATCAGAAGGAGTATTTTGAACAATAACATCAATACTTATAGAGTTATCTGATAAGGGCTTCAATATAGATGCGGCCGTTCCTGGAAGATTTTTAATTTTTTTGATCGTAATTTTAGAAACATTTTTATCAATTGCAATGCCTGTAACAGTTTTTGTTTTTTCCATATTTACTCCCTTCGTAATAAGTGTCCCTGTTTCTTTTGAAAAAGTACCTGCCACATATACAGGAACATCATAAATAGATGCTAATTCAATGGATCTTGGATGCATTTTTGCACCTAATACTGCCATTTCAAGCATATCTTCATAATTTATTTTATCTAATTTTTTCGCATTTGATACAATTCTTGGATCAGTTGTATAAATACCTTCAACATCAGTATAGATTTCACAAACATCAGCATTAAGGGCGGCAGCCAATGCAAC
>Ga0114933_10003243_pt1 | contig 16068 bp, 12 predicted proteins | sample 4SBtaG_FD_89691 | JGI IMG/M metagenome (GOLD analysis project Ga0114933, IMG submission 89691) | Deep subsurface microbial communities from Kolumbo volcano to uncover new lineages of life (NeLLi) - 4SBTROV12_W25 metaG | ecosystem: Environmental > Aquatic > Marine > Volcanic | place: Kolumbo... | reverse complement strand
GCTACTTTATCAGGCATTGGGTCTTCATATATTCCAGACCTAACCAATATAGGAAGAATTGTTTCTGATGGCGAAGAGCGAAGCAGTGATTATTCTTTTGATGGAATCCCATCAAGTGTTCTAGATTCTTATACTCCTGATTATGGCTTAGGTCTGCCTTCTTATGACCCCAATCAATTTTTAAACAGAACCTCTGGAACAGGGGCGGGTTCGGGTGAAAAAGGAGGTTTTAGGGAAGGCATTAGAAATCTTTTCAACCCTGATAAAACTATTAGAGGAAGAGATTTACAATACGGTAGAGATTACAATGTTAGAGATAGGGTTTTTAAAAATCCTGAATTTGAAAATCTTTTAGGCAATGTTATTTCTGCTACTTCTGGTCTCGGAGGGGTTCCTGTTTTTGGTGATGCTTTATCTAAAGTTACTGGTGGAGGTGTCGGTCTTTTACTAAAAGCTTTGGAAAAAGTTCCAGGAATTGGTGGGCCTATTGAAAGATTAGGAAATATTTTAGATGACAGATCTAAAGGAATTAGCAAGTTAATAGGTCAAGGAGCTACTGATCCAGTCTCTATGGTAAAAGGAGCTACTGAATATTTTGCGGATAGAGTAGCTCCAAACAGGCCAGGTTTTTTAATGCAGAAAGTTGCAGAAGATGGAACAAGAACTCACGGAGTAAAAACTTTATTAAATAGAATTGCAGATACGGTTGCTGAAAATAGACCTAATTTACTACTAAGAGAATATGACGAGAAAACTGGAAAGTTAACTGGTCTTAATCCAATGAGACAAGCAATAAGTGCTTTACAAGATCGCATGCCTAGAAATGTTAGGGCTTCAATGGAAAGGGCTACAAATATTGATCCCAATTTATTAAGTGGATTAGATAATGTATTTGAGCCTTTATCTCAAGAATCACTTGCTCAAGCAATTGCAAATGAAACAAATCAATTTTCAGATACAGATGTTGAAACTGCTGCATTCTTGAGAAATGCTTTAAACACACAACAAAACACACAACAAATTGTTGACCCAGAAATGATGGATACACGACAAAGCGTTCAGGCTTTTGTAGATTCTTTAGGTACACCAGCATACAGTGGGCAATTATTGGGAAGCAGTCCTTTTTCTTCAAGTTATACCCCGTCTATTGGTGACGATATTGTTACTGGAAGATTTGATAGTTCGACTAGGAACTCACCCAACTACACTGGAACAGTTGAGTCGGGTGACTTTAATTTAGATGGCGCATTTGATGCTCCTAGTTATTTTGACGATGAAGGTTTTAATACAAGTTCTCTTTCTGATCAATTAAATAAAGCCGTTAACTACGCATCAGGTGGTGGTAAAGGCGGTATTAGAGATGGTGGATTAAGTAGATTAGCTTCTTTTGCAAATGATCCAAGCGGATTAAATACAGACCTCATGGGGGGAAGAAGTTTAAATCCTTTTTCTGGAGGTAATTTTTTAGGTAACGAAAGATTTGGCGGGTTAACTCCTAAATTTAACAGAGCAATTTTTGATATGATTGGACGAGCCGTTCAAATTGCCAATGATCCAGTTGGATCGGCATATAAAGAAGCTGCATCAAGAGGAATGACTGTTAAAGAATTAGCTGAATTTTTAAGAAATCAACAAGACATGGCTGATGGCGGGGCAATGTATCCTAGAAAAAATGGACAGATATCAGGTCCAGGCACAGAAAAATCAGATGATATACCTGCTATGTTAAGTGATGGTGAGTTTGTAACTAACGCTGCTGCGTTAAGAGGTATTGGTCGTATGGCTGGCGCACCAGCTAATGACAAATCAGAGCAGCGCAGACTAGGTGCAAAAGAAATGTATAAACTTCAGAGAAAAGGCATGAAAGCTGCGGGAGTTGCGTAATGGGATGGCTTGAAGATTTATTCCAAAGTGATTTAAAAACTGTTGATACAACCGGACCTACAACTCCGCTACCTAAATTTGAACAAGAATCAAGAGCGCCATGGTTAGAATCTCTTGCAAGAAATTTAGGCACTGCTTATTTTGGAAGTCCAACTCAAAGCGGCATGATGTCGCAACGTATACCCATACCAATACAACAAGTTGCTGGTCTTTCTCCTATGGAGACACAGGCTCGTAATTTGGCTGGAGGTCTTGGGGGTTTTGGTGGCCAGTTAAATGAAGCTCAAAGAATGTATCGTCAAGGAGCTAGGCAGTTTGACCCTAGTGATGCTCGTTCTTATATGGATACAGACGCAAGAGATTTATATCAAACAAGTTATGGTCAAGCAGATGTTGGTTTTGGTGGTGGTCGAGGTTATGTAGACCCAACAGCCGGTTCTTATATAGCAGGAGGTCAAGGTCAGTTTGGTGGTGCTACTGATGATCCATACGTTGGCAGTATGTATCGACAAAGCACTCAAGGATTTGATCCTAGATCTACTCAAGCTTACATGAATCCATACGAAGATTCTGTAGTTCAACAAACCATGAGAGATATTAGAGAAAGTGGAGCTAAATCAGATATTGGTAGAAGAACTTCTGAAATTGGTCAAGGTGCTTTTGGCGGTTCTCGATCCAGATTACAGCAAGGAGAATCTGATAGGGCTCTCGGAAGAGGATTAATGGAAGCGGTTGGTGGTCTTAGATCTCAAGGATATCAACAAGCTCAACAAGCTGCTATGGGTGAGTTTGGAAGACAACAAGACGCTAGGGCTAGAGCAGCACAAGGAATGGGTTCTTATGGTCGCCAAGGACAGCAGTTAAGGCAATCAGCATTTGAAGACGCTATGGGTAGATCTTTGCAAGGCGGTCAAATGTATGGAACTCAAGGAATGCAAGGAAGACAATTAGCTCAAAGCGCGTTTGAAGACGCACAACGCAGAAGGCAACAAGCAGCATCTGGAATGGGAGGACTCTCTTCAGACGCTTATGGGCAAGCAATGAATGCTTACCAAATGGGTACTGCTGGACAACGTGCTGGGGCTGCTGGAATTGCTGGATTGGGACAGCAAGGATACGATATGTTGACGGGACAGATTGGAACCATGCAAGATCTGGGAGCAACAGGCAGAGGAATACAAGATAGAGGATTTGCATCTAGATACCAAGCTGCCACTCAAATGGCTGATGAACCTTACATGAGATTGCAAAGAGGCATGCAAATGCTAGGAGGTATTGCTCCTTATGCTGCAACCATGAGGCAAGGTTATGGAAGTCAAATAGGTAGCCAGGCTGGATACCAACAGCCTTCATCGTTCATGAGCGGCTTGGGTGCGTTGTCTTCATTGAAGAGTTTGTTTTCATAGTAGGAGAATTAAGCATGAATCAATATATGAATAGACCCATGTTTCAAACTCCTCAAATGAGGCAAGGCGCTGGAATTATGGCTGGAGTGGCTCCTATAAGGGGTTACGCTGATGGTGACGAAGTCAGTGATGATAATCGATCTGAAAGATTAATGGCTGCTTTATCTGATTTAGGTTCTTATGTTTCAGATAAAGGCGAAGACTTTGGAGAAGGATTGGAGATGGTAACGGAATTTGCCGCTAGTCCATTCACTGGCATTGCTTCGTTGCTTGGAGATGCTTATGAAGAATATTCTCCTGAAGAATTGCAAGCAGTTACAGATATAATAGGGGAATATCTCCCTGATGCTGATGATTATCTTGAAGAAGACTTTATTAACTTTTCTCCTTCTGAATACAAATTAGGCACTGGCGAAGAAAAAATGAATTTAAGGGATCTAACTGATCTTATTTATGATCCAACCAGTGGCGTTGATAACGCTTTACTAGGGATTGCGGCGACAGGAGTAGGTGCGCCAGCGGCTTTAATGGCAAAGCTTGGTAAGTCTGGAGTTAAAGGAACAAATTTATTAAATAGATTGTTGTCTAGTTCTGGGTCGTATAGTCCTACAGCAATTCCTCAAGGAACATTAGAAAGACTTGGAAGAATGCAAGCTGCTAGAGGAATAGGAAGTGGTATTGCAGCAATTCCTGGAGGCATGGCTGAAGGCATGGCTGAAACAGACGAAATGAATAATTACGCTAACGGAGGAATCGTTCATCTTTTTGGTGGTGGATTACTTAGCCGTTTTGGTAATTTTATTGGTAGCAAACTTGGAAGACTATTAAAGGGAGATAAAGGAAAGTTAGATGAGTTTGAAGCTGAACTTCCAAAAATTATAACGTCAAAAAAAGACGGGACTAAAACTAAAACAGATGGGTCTAAAACTAAGACAGATAAAACTGAAACTAAGACAGACGCACAACAACAAAAGCCCGTAACAAATGTAGCTGACGAAGTTATTGATGAAGGTATGAAAAAACAGCCAGGCTTGTTTAGAAAAACTGCTAAATATGGCACTCTGGCTGGAACAGTTGCTGGGTTATATTGGCTTGGTAATAAATTAATTGATCCAGAAACAAACGAAGAAGTTGATGTAACAAAACTTGCACCAAAAGATATACCACCCAAGCCAAATCAAGAAGGAATGGTTAAAGATGATGAAGTTAAATCTGATGATACAAGCTGGCTTGATAAAACATTTTCTCGACTAAGAGGAGTCGCAGGAACTGCATTCGATAAGCTTGATGATCCAAGCGTAAGAGCTGGACTAATGGCTGCTATGAAACCTGTTGAAGGATACACTCCAGTCAATGCGCTTGTCGCTGCTTCAGAAGGTGCAAGAGAATATGACTTAGAACAAGCTCAGTTATCTAAACTTTCTGAAGATGCTAAATCAGATTTACAACAACAGTTTGAATTATTAAGACCGTTTACTTCTGCAAAGAAAAAAGCAGATGGAAGTATGGAAACTGAACAAGATATAAGTGCAAGACTAATGAAAAGTTTATTTGCACAAAATGAATTAGCACAAAAACTGCAAGTGTTACTTGAATTAAGAAAAAGCGGAGTGCCTGTTGCTGAAAGTAATATTCAAGAACTATTTAAAGTTATGGATGCGTTAGGCGGTGGTTTAACTCCATCTCAAATGATTAATCCTAGTCCATAAGAAACAATAAATGGATCAGTACTACACTGTTTTAGAAAACGGACAAAGTGTTTTTATAGATGCTAAAGACCAAGATGATTTTAAACGAATAGTTAGAGAAAAAAACTTAGCATCTAAATTAAGAGAAAAAGAAATTGCTTACAAAGCATCTCCTGACTATCAGCCAGGGGCTTCTCTTGAGAAAGAAAACATAGGATTCTGGGGCAGTGTTGGCAGAGGTGCTACCGCTGGAGCGGTAACAGGGGCCACTGAAATAGGATCAGCTATAGGTTTGGGATTGCAAGCTCTTGGCGTTGAAGAAGAAGGTCAAGATATTGAAAATAAAATGCAAGCCATACAAGAAACTTTTGCTCCTGACATAGAGGGTCTTGGTCTATCAGCAGAAATACCTAAACTTTTATTTCAATTTGGTTTGCCTGGAGCCGCAGTATTAAGAGCAACTAAAGGCGCTAACGCTTTAACTAAAACATTAGCTTTAGGTTCGGCTGATGGTTTAGCCGCTGAGTCTGATATGCAAACCATGGGGGATACATGGTTCGGTGGTGGGCCAACTGCTACTAAAGATCTTCAAAGTTTAGAAGGTCAAGAACTTGCTTACGCTAAATTGTATAACAAAGGAATGGTTGGTCTTGAAGCTTTAGGCGTTATGACTGGAGTTCCTATTGCGTTGAGAGCGGCTGTTGATGTAGGCGCAGATGCAGCACAAGTTGCTGCTAGAGTTCCTGGCGTTAAACAAGCAGCAAGTGCTGTTAATGAATTAGGTTCTGCCGTATCTGCCTCGGTAAAAGAAATTGAAAAAAAGAATCCATTAATTCGTAAAGCATTGGCCAGTGTTCGTTTTAGAGGCGAACTCCCTGACAAAACTGTTGCTGAAATAAAAGCTTTGAGAGGCACTCAGTTTGCGGCTATGGCGCAAAAAAACAATATCGCACTACAAGAATTAAACGATACATTTAAAGTGCTCACTGAATCTGGAAAAGCTAACGGAATGACTCTTCATAGGGTCATGGATTCGTTAGATAACTACATATATCCAGCAGACGATATGGCATTTAATAAAGCAGCCAAAGACTTAATAGAAATGGATAAAGACTTTGGGTTTATTAAGAGTGATAAATTAAATGTAAACACACCTGTTGATAACATCAGAACAGAATACAGTTTGTTTAGATCTGCCAAAAGATCTAGAGAGTTAATAACTCAATACAGTAAAGATCTATTAGAAAATCCTGAGTTCTTGCCTGAAGGTGCGGCAGCGACTATAACTGGTCAGCTTGGTGTGTATGGAACAAGACAGTATCGTATTTTTCTTCAAGATAATTATGTACCTACTGAAGAAGTAACTAAAAAAGCGGTAAATTCTTTGATGGAAATATCCTCTAAAGGAGGAGAAAAACTTACAGAATCTCAAGCTAGAGCTCAATTGTATGAGTTAATTAATAAGAATGGTTTTAATAGCGCGTCTATGAATCCAAAAGATCTTATTGATGACAAAGTAATAACCTCTGTTATGCAAGGACCGCTTAAAGAAAGAACATTAAAAGATGAAGCGATTAGAGATTTTCTAGGAGAGTATACTGGTCGTAGAGATATGGCTGGAAGAAAGCTTAGTTTAGAAGAGAGAAAAATTGGATTGCTTGGACAAACAAAAGAAACACTAGCAAGACAAGCAGCAATTAGTTCTAAAGGAAATTACTTTAAAGCTCTTGATCAATTCAACAATGCGTTACCTTCTAATTCTAAAATATTTTTAAATGAACCTCCTATTGAAGAGTATTTGCGTAGAGACAAAAGAGGAAGACCTGATTGGATTCAGATTGGAGGAGAAGGAAGAGAAGTAAACTTTGGACCACTTAATAAAAAGTGGGTAAGAAGAGAATACTTTGAAGCATTAGATAAAACGGGCAGCAGTTGGTATCAATCAGTCCCAGTATTAGGTGCTATGTACAGCACCTTCTTAGGTTTAAAAGGCGCAAGCCAAATGGCTAAGACAGTTTACAATCCCACTGGTCAGATTAGAAACGTCACTTCTGCTATGGGGTTTTCTATAGCCAATGGTAATGTGCCAAACGGCAAGTCTCTTACTGAAGCATTTGAAACCATTTCTAAAAACATAAAAGATAAAGCTCCAACTGATCCTGATTTTAAAAAGACTTGGGAAGAATATATTGAACGAGGAGTTGTTGGCCAGCAAGCTCAATTGGGAGAGTTAAGAAGTTTAATTGATGAAGCTGCTGAAGTTGGAATTTTTAAAAATACATTTAATTTTTTACAAAGAAGACAAGACGGAATGATGGCCAAGCTTTATCAAAGCGGTGATGATGTTTGGAGAGTTTTTAATTACGAAACAGAATTAAGTAAATTAAAAGCTATGGTTACTAAAGCTCAAGTTAAAGGTAATCCTTTTACAATGAGAGCAAGCACTTTAGATCAAATGAAAATTGCTCAAGCTCGTTTTGGTGACAACTATAATAGAGAAAGTATTGATATTTCTAAATTCAATCGAAATGAATTAGAAAACTTTTTGAAAGAAGAAGCTGCCTTTGTTACTAGAGATGTAGTGCCTAACTACGCAAGAGTTCCTACAATTGTACAAGGTTTAAGAAAACTACCATTGGGTAACTTCATTGCTTACCCCGCTGAAATTATTAGAACTACTGGAAATATTGTTGGGCGATCTATAAAAGAAATTGCTAGTGATAATCCAGAACTTAGAGCTAGAGGAATTGAAAGATTAAGTGGTGTTACAGCCATGACAGCAGTATTGCCTGTTGGCGCTACCAAGTTAGGCATCTCTTTGACAGGATCCTCAGAAGATCAATTAGATGCTTATCGAAGATCTTTTGCATGGCCATGGGATAAAAACTCTACATTGATACCTGTAAAGACAGATAAAGATGGCAATGTTCTTGAGGTAATTAATGGTTCTTATACTTTTCCTTATGATTATTTATCTCGCGTAGCATTTGGTGTTCAGAATGCAGTTGATAATGGAGTGCGTTCTGAAAAAGAATTAAACGAAATTGCATTGGACATAATGGATACTGTTGTTTTAGATTTCTTTAAACCTTTTTTTGGCGAGTCAATGGTTACTGAAAGGTTATTAGACTTAGGAGCTAGAGGCGGTAAAACTCGATTTGGCACTTCTATATATGAAGAAGGAGATAATATAGGAGAAAAAGCATGGGGAGGAATTACCCATGTTGTTAATGGATTAATTCCACAAATGTCTCCAGTAGAATTTAACCCTCAAATATCTCCATTTGAATCCTTTGATGCTATAGGTGGCTTTGGAGATCCCACTAGATCTTTCAAGCTTGGCGATTTACCCCAGTCAGTTTTAGTAGAAAGCAATTTAATTGATCCTAAATACAGAGTTTCCGAAAGAGGTAAGCAGTTAGACTTCTTTAATGAAATGGGACAAGCAATGTCTGGTGTTAAGACTGTTAAGATGGATATTGAAAGAACTCTAGGGTATAAAGCTGAAGAAGCTAAAGCTCAGATTCTTGAAGCTAACAAAGATTATAGGAATCTAAAAAAAGCGTATGGTCCTCGTATACCAGAAGAAGCATTAGCTGCTTACAAAAAGGCAAATGAAAAAAGATATAAAGCACTTAGAGATTTATCTGTAGCAGTAGATGATGCTAGATTATTAGGAATGCAAGATCCTTATATTGCTAAAGTATTAAAAGACGCAAAGATTGCTGATTGGCGATCAGTATTTAATCACAAGTACATTCCTTATGTTCCTCCTCCATCTGTTTATGTTGATGCTTTTGAGGCAGAGGAAGATAAAATTAGAAATGTTATTCCTGTAGAAGATATTAAAAAAGAAATGTTAAAATCTTATAATCAGCAACAAACTTTCCCATTGCCTCCTCCAAGGCAACCAAGGCCGCAGCCACTACCGGAAAGAATAAAGCAAGAAGTCCCTTCGTTATTTAATCGAGCTGGTCAGGCATTGAGAGATGTAGAAATAGATAAACTCATGGGTACAGATTGAGATTCAAAAGAAAGTCCAAGTACAAAGCAATCAAGGTTGAGTACGATGGCATTGTGTTTGATTCCAAACTAGAAGGCGCTCGATACAAGATCCTCAAAGCATTAGAGAACAGTGGCCACATTACTGATCTAGAAGTACAAACTCCTTACGAATGCTGGGTAGAAGGAACTAAGATATGCAAGTACATTGCTGACTTCCGGTACAAAGTAAATGGTGAGACAGTGGTAGAAGATACCAAGGGAGTACTCACTCAGGTATTTAAACTAAAGAAAAAATTAGTGGAAGCCCTGTACCCTGGAACAGTAATAGTCATAGTAAAGAACCCAAGAGCAGCCGTAATCCAAGAAAAGACAGCTTAAAAAGGAATGGTTGCCTCATCTTTAACCTCAACATAAGTTCCATCGAACTCATTCCTAACTGGCTCCATACTCTCAATCATCTTTAAATCAAACTTTGTTTTAGATAACTCACGCATCTCGCAACTGGTGTATCGATACTCGCCTCGTTTACTGGATATCACATTAAATATTGTCATGATGCCCACTCGGTAAGCGACTTCATCCTCATTACTTTTATCAGGAAGGTAATCAGCATTGACCAATGCAGGTATCCACAAATGATCATCACAACCAATGCGTTGTTCTTCATCAGTTAACGCTTTATTTCTGCGAGAGCAGTACCAAACGGCTCCATTACTTTCTACAACAGGTTTTGAATTTTTACAATTGCGACAGTTAACCGATTGTGGTAGTCGCCTTTTAAAATAAACGTCCTGATATACAGAGCTTTCGTTCTTAATACGCCAATCACTTTCAGATCTTGATGGAGGAGGAGGCGCGTCACTACATATTATTTTCTTGGCTTTCTCTTGAGCCTTCTCCCATATGACTGGATCAAACTCAATAATCTCAGAATAAATCTCGCTGTTATTTTTATTTACCACAACAACTAAAGCGTGTGTTAAACTCATTGAACCCATGTAGCAATGGATTTGCCAACGATAGGTTTCACTCCAACCCCCGTAATCTCTCTCTTTCTGGAGCTGCTTAAAGCGCTTATCGTTGGCACTTTTTACTTCCAATAAAACAATTCTTTCTTCATTAGGTTCTGGCAATACACCTTTAAGTATTCCGTCACAGGATCCAGAAAAATGTCCACCAAGAAGTGATGCACTAAATTGCTTGCCGTTCTCATCTTCACTAGCAACCGCAATGACCCCAGTCCTTCTAATGTCATCTACAACCTGGTCTTCGATGCGATTTCCTAGATCAAATAATCTAAGCATGCGCCCCTCAAAACTAGAATTAAGGCAGTGCCTGAATCCTAACCAAAGTTTTCTTTCATCGTCATCACCTATACCACTCATGCCTAAGTGACTACGGTATCGAGTCTCAAGCTCAACAATCTTCTCATCGATCTGTTCAAAAATTTGCGTTGATGACATTCCAGTACTTACCCTCTTTTCTGACTACTATTTCACGGATACTATCAAATACCCCATCATTAATTAGTTCGACAGCTTCATGAACTGTATCGGGCTCACAACCCTTTTCTCTAGCTAATCTATTCCATTTGCTTTGGGCTGCGAGCCCAGCCTTGCCAGACATGCCAATCATTAATGGCAAACTGTAAGGATAATAACTGTCATAAGTCATGAACTTAACTTTGCAGTAAAGGTTACCGTTAGCTGATACAGTAGCTTCAGCCATGACATTGCTTACCTGTCTAGTTTCTTCTTTAACTTGAGCTTCTTTTAATTCATCCGAAAGAACATAACCTTGAGCAGCTTCATGGGAAGTCGCTACATCTTTATCACTTGTCTCTTTATTAAGCTCTATTTCTTCTTCTTCCATGGGCGCTGGCTTAGGCTTGGCATCTCCGCACTCTAAACAAACCTTTTCATCCCAATCATTTACCCTGAGACAAGAATCACAGATCCATATCTTGTCTCTCTCTTCTTGGTCTTCAGATACAGCAGATGGTTTTGCAGTGTCTATGCAGCCATGACGTTGCATGTTCTCGCCATAGTCCAACAGTAAACAATCTGTCTTATCTCCCCACGTTCTCATGCCTCGACCACAAATCTGAACATACAAACCTAATGACTTTGTGGGCCTCAACACTACGACACAATCTGTTCTTGGTGCATCCCAGCCTTCAGTGAGCACGGCTACATTACACAATACATTTATCTTTCCTGACTCGAAGTCTTTAAGTATTTGTTTGCGTTCTGCTCCTGGGGTTTCCGCTGTAATAGCTTCCGCTTTGATGCCGCTCTCTTTAAGATACATACACATTTTGTATGCATGAGCGACAGTCACACAAAAGAAAACAGAACTGGTTCTCCCTTTACTGAATGCCTTCTCAACCCAATCATCTATGATTGAAACAATGGTTTGATCCTCCATGGCAATCAACTCAAGGTCTGACTCTCTGTAGTCTCCACCTTTAAACTTTACTCTGGCGCTTGAAGCATCAATAACAGCACTGTCAGCTACTGCAAATGCTGAGAGTCTGCACAAGTAACCTTGCTCGATAAGATCTGGAATCGTTACCTGATGTGCTACACCACCGAAATAGTGATCCTCCATGCCATAGATATATCCTTGCCCCATTCTGTATGGCGTAGCAGTAACACCCATGACATATGGATCTCCTATCTCTTCTAGGTGACTAAGGATCTTTCTATATCTAGTGCTCTTATCAGGAGCTACATGATGCGCCTCATCGATCACAACCAGATCAAATGGTTCGCATGCTAATAATCTTTTCTTTGATGCAAGAGTATCTCTACTTGCTATAACAATAGGAGCCGTTGCATCGTATTCATTCAAGCTTGCAGCCATCACACTGCAAGGAGCGCACGGCCAAACACTAAGTAATTTGTCTCTGGCCTGACTAACTAACTCCTGTCTGTGAGCTAGTATCAAAAATCTTTTCTTTGGATTGAGTTTAAATAAATCCTTTATCAGAGTGGCAAAGACTATGGTCTTTCCGCTACCTGTTGGTAAAACCAATACTGGCTTGGATACCTGAGTACCAAACCAGTATTTAATTTTATCAATGGATTCTTTCTGGTATTCGCGTAACTGCATTTAACTCTGCCTTGTGTAACCCAACGTATACATTCATCCAATACTCCAATGCCCATGAAGAGAGATCAGGTTTATCTAACACTCTCATTACAGATTGTTTTTTTCTTTCGTAGCTCATAAACACCTCTCAATGTCTAATAACTTTAGCTTCTTCCTCCTTCTCCATTAAAAACTTTGAATGAATAATTTGCTTTTTAATTTGTTCTATATTTTCATCAATTGTTTTTACTGAGAAAAAAGAATAAAGATAAGAGATAGAAAACGTCATCATCATGGTAGCCAAAGACTCTGCATCGGCTCCCTCTTCAACTATTGCATCAAAGTATCCAATAACATTTTCAAACAATACCGCTTCTTCTTCGCTTGCATCCACATCTACATCAATGTCCATACTTCCTCCGAATTACTCGAATTAAATCATTAGGGAGGATTCGGTCGATAAAGTAATCGACCTCATCCTTGTCAGCATCAAAGAAAACCTGCCGAAATTCTTTTTTGCCTACCCTAAATACTACTTCAATTACTTCGACCACTGGGCATTGAATTGAGCATTACCATTTGGTATCTGTTCCTGCTGCACAGCTTGAGGATTTGCTGTGGTCTGTACAGGTTGAACAGGCTGCTGCTGCATTTGTGGTGCTTGTTGCTGTTGAGGTTTCAAGAAACTCTTGACCTTGTTCTGTGGGCCGTATCCATTAGAACCTGGGTCAATGGATATGTTAGCTTGAAATCTACGATTCATGGCGCTGTTAATCAAAGGCTGTGACACCTCCTGATCCCCAGACAACCCACTGGAAATGATCCAAGACTTGAGCCTTCCATAAGCAACAGGCTGTCCCTTAACATAGTTTTCAAAGATCTTTCGACCAGCAAACTGAGGACCAGTTACCGTGTACTCAACCTTCAACATTTGATTACCAGCAGAAGAAACCTTTTCTTCGTAAGCAGTAGCTTCTAAAGTGTATTCACCTTCTGGTATTGGGGTGTAGTCCCCAGTTTCCTCTACCTGAGAGAGATTAGTTCCATCGAAAAAACTCATACGGCCTCCTTGACTATATCTTGAGTATTAGATTTGTTAGATAACGCAGCAGTGTAATGCGTATAGAAAGACTCCCAGCTAAAATCAATTTTATCTGGTAACTCGATACGCGACTTTGCGTCATATGCAGCAGCAAACTTAGTGAACAATGCACGATTACCGAATGAGACTGCTCTCGCTTTGTTCGACCCTTCCTTCACCGTATTGGTTTCGTAGGATGCGAAGAAGTTGAAATCAACCCAATCTTTAATTAAAGCGTTGACACCTTTCGGGCAGCGCATGGTCCATCTATCGTAGGGTTCGCGTTCAGGATCGTTGAATGTCTTCTCTTGTACATGAGACAAAAGAATTACATTGATCCCTTTACGAATGCAAAAATCAAAGCCATCTAATAATTTTTGCCAGTACTCCTTTTCAGCAGTAAAGCCCTTCCCAAAGCCTGGAGTTTCAATGCTCTTCCATCCGTTCTGCTCACACGCATGTTGCTGACAGAGAGAAGAAGCTCTATCTGTAGTATCAAGAACAACCGTCTTATAGTTGTGCTGTTCATTCGCTACAGACTCCACGCAATCTAAGATTTCATTCCATGTATTGCAGAGCGGAAATCTGGGCGCGTCAATAAATGACAACCCATCTTCTGCTTGAATGAATATTGGCGACTTGGCACTAGCACCAAAGGTGCTTTTACCCACGCCATCAGTTCCTTGAATATTCATCCTTACTACAGGCACAGAACTTTGATCTCGATTTTCTACCTGATTTAATAGGGACATCTAGTCCTCCTTGTTTAACTTATCGATATCAATTTTTGTAATTGATCTGTCACCAAGTTGAATCGAATGAGCCCTATGGAATGGTTCGGCCAAGCCTGGATTAGCTAATGCCCACTTATTCCATACGGTGTTATCGACTTTATACTCGGTGATTTGTCTCACAAATGGAGGCCAGTACTCTCTGGGAGTAGCTTCTAGAATTTCATCTAAAGCTTCTTGATTCCACAAATGAGTTCGACCTATTGAAAAGGTTATTCCGTTTTGAGTTTTGCTACCGCCCTCATTAGACAAGGGGGTTAAGATTTGAGAAGCGTCTTCTGTATCTAAAATCTTTTTCTTTAGATCCTTAATACATTGATCTATCTCTTGCTTTTTACGTTGTGCCGCAATCAATTGCTTTGCCAACGAATTTACTTCGCTCATATTAGACTCCTTTTACCATCCATCTATCTACTAACCAACCACACAACCGATTCTGAACAAGTAAAATAATATGTCAACCCCTCAAACAAAAATAATTACAAAAAAAACTTGACCATTACAAAATTGTTCCCTTAAACTCCTCACTGTTAATTAGTTAAGGCTAGTTAATTTACTAAAGCAATAGCGCGGCATAGCCGCTAAGGAAGATAGAATGAGTAATGTAATTACGTTGGAAACAATGCAACAGTCAATCCTGACTACGCGCATAAAGAGTATCTCTGCTTTGATCGAACACAAGTGGAGCGAGAAAGCAAAGCAGATGATGCGGGACAAGCACCAGGGGGTGAAGGTTAAAAACCGTGACGTTAGAAATCCTGAACAAGAGTTCGAGGATGCTGCTTATGTTTGTGAGGATGGCCGCTTTGGTTTCCCAGCGGGTGGACTTAAAAGGTGTTTGATTAATTCTGCACACAAAGACATAGGGCTTGAAAAAACTTTGCTTAGAAAGTCTTTGTTCATTATTCCTGATGATGCAGTTAACAATTTGTGCGCCTTTGAATCAGATGATCCGATCATGAGAGAAGATATAGTCAAAGTCGGTATGGGCTCTACTGATCTCCGTTATCGTCCTGAGTTTCGTAACTGGTCCATGATTGTTCGCATGGAGTTTGATTCTCAATCTCTTACTCAAAACACCATATTAAATCTAATCCAAAGGGCTGGTTTTGGTGTTGGGCTAGGTGAGATGCGTCCAGAAAAGGGTGGAGAGTATGGTCGATTCGAGGTTGACAGAGAGTTCAAGCATGAGATTCAACTGAAGGAATCTTTCATAGACTTTGAATCGGAAGCAGCATGAATCCTGTCTACACTGAAGTAAAGTGGAGAAAAGGATCTATCTTTAAAGCAGACGCAAAGGCTGCTCTTAAAGAAATAGAAGCTCTCAACAAGCGCCACGGGGGTTACGCCCCCGATGGCTCTTTAGTAGAGCATGCTCGAAATCCCAAGTCTGTTTTACACAATGACTTTGAATGGGATGACGCAGTAGCTGGTGACAAGTATCGATTGAATACAGAGAAGAAGATCAAGCGATCTTTGGTGGTGGTTACTGAGAAGTTAAACGATGATCAAACAGAACCTACAGAGATTCGTTTATTCCAGCGGGTTAACTTGGAATGTAATGATAAATCAAAACGGTTTTGGCTCAATACCTTTGACATGCTTAAAGATCCTGAAGGCAGAGAGATAATTATTGAAACTGCTCGAAAAGAACTTAATGCATTTCACAACAAGTACAAAGCATTGACTGAGCTTTCTGATGTCTTGGAACCAATTGATTTGTTTCTCAAAAAATAAATTGACTTGGTCTGGATGCGGTCTGGTCTGGCAGGTAAGGCGAGTTATGACATGGTCAGATGCGTTTGGATGCGGCGAGGTTAGGTTTGGCAGGTCAGGTAAGGTGGGTTGGTTCTCGGTGGGATAAGTTAGGTTTCGGTACGGCACGATTTGTTCTGGTTTGGCAGGTCAGGCACGTTTGGATTGGTTCAGTTTCGGTTCGACAGGTCACGGTAGTGCAAGGTTTGGCAGGTAAGGTGCGTTGGTGTTAGGCGTGTTGTGTTACGTTTAGTTCCGTTTCGGTGTGGCAGGTGCGGTGCGGCAAGTTACGTTCAGTTCAGGTGGGTCAAGGTTAGGCGTTTCAGGGTTGGTTCGGTTGAGGTAGGGCGCGGCAGGTATGTTTT
>Ga0114933_10003242_pt1 | contig 16069 bp, 18 predicted proteins | sample 4SBtaG_FD_89691 | JGI IMG/M metagenome (GOLD analysis project Ga0114933, IMG submission 89691) | Deep subsurface microbial communities from Kolumbo volcano to uncover new lineages of life (NeLLi) - 4SBTROV12_W25 metaG | ecosystem: Environmental > Aquatic > Marine > Volcanic | place: Kolumbo... | reverse complement strand
GTGAATTACAACGGCGTCTGGGCAGGCCTTGGCACGCCGGTGTCGCCGTTTGACATCCACAAAGCCGATTTTCACGTGGCCGGGTCCGACGCTGCGGGAATTATCTGGGCTGTAGGCGACAAAGTGCGGCGCTGGCGCGTGGGCGACGAGGTCGTGGTCCATTGCAATCAGGACGACGGCGATGACGAAGAATGCAACGGCGGTGACCCGATGTTTTCCAACAGCCAACGCATTTGGGGATATGAAACACCTGACGGGTCATTCGCCCAATTCACTCGCGTTCAGGCGCAACAACTGATGGAACGCCCGCGCCATCTGACGTGGGAACAAAGCGCCTGTTACACGCTTACCCTGGCGACCGCTTACAGAATGCTGTTTGGGCACCGCCCGCACACGTTGAAACCCGGTCAGAACGTGCTGGTGTGGGGCGCATCAGGAGGGTTGGGATCTTTTGCCATCCAGTTGATCAACACTGCGGGCGCCAACGCCATTGGGGTGATCTCAGACGAAAGCAAACGCGACTTTGTCATGTCACTGGGGGCCAAAGGTGTCATCAACCGCAAAGATTTCAATTGCTGGGGGCAGATGCCCACGGTGAACACGCCGGCGTATAAAGAATGGTTCGCCGAGACCCGCAAATTCGGCAAGGCCATCTGGGACATCACCGGTAAAGGCAATAATGTCGATCTGGTATTTGAGCACCCGGGCGAAGCGACCTTTCCCGTATCTGTTTTCGTGGTCAAACGTGGCGGCATGGTGGTGATTTGCGCTGGCACGACCGGCTACAACCTGACCTTTGACGTGCGCTATTTGTGGATGCACCAAAAACGGGTGCAGGGCAGCCATTTCGCCAACCTGAAACAGGCAAGCTCCGCCAACAAACTAATGGTCGAACGTCGGCTTGATCCGTGCATGTCCGAAGTGTTTCCATGGGATCAGATTCCGGCAGCGCACACTAAAATGCTCCGCAACGAACACAAACCCGGCAATATGGCAGTATTGGTCAGCGCACCAGAGGTCGGATTGCGGACTTTCGAAGACACGCTCGAGGCGAGTAAAGCGAACTAAATCTGATTGGAAACCCATTATTTCCATATTGGATACAGTCGCTAATAACTTGTAAACAGGTCTTAACCGCTTCGGTATTCCGCAATATATTGTTTGTGACTGATCGAAATCAATGGCTTAACGAGTGATACTTCCCCATTATTGGGGAGTGTAAAAAAGTGAATTTTGCGCGCATGCTTTACATGTTAGAATTGAATTAACTTTTCGTTAACCATTTTGGATGAGGCTCCCTATGTCGCAAGAATGGATGATAGATGTTCTGACGGACCTTCGGTCGTTTGCCATGAAAAACGGATTGATAAGTCTGGCTGAACAACTGGACGACACGATTCTCGTTGCCGCCAGCGGGTTGAAAACGCTCCAGCCAGCCCGGAAAGTTGCAAGCGCAGATGCCCAGACCGTTGGAAATCTTTATCGGGCAGTTGCAGGCAGCGACAACGTTCGATGATCTGCAACGTCTGATCGAAACCCTGCAAAATATTTATCAGGTCGAGCATCTTGTTTATCATTCGGTCAACAGCCAGGGAGAACCCTATGCGGCGCTGACCTACAGGCTGGATTGGGTCGATCACTATCTGACGCAGGATTATGGTAGGATCGATCCGGTGGTGCTCGGTTGTTTTCAACGGTTTCATGCAGTCGACTGGAAGCAGCTTGACTGGTCCGGCAAAGCTGTGCGCAAATTCATGCTAGAGGCTTCTGACGCGGGTGTCGGCAATCAGGGGTATTCGGTTCCCATACGCGGCCCCAACGGCCAGTTTGCGTTGTTTACCGTCAATCACCAATGTTCGGACGACGACTGGGCGAAGTTCACCAGTGAACATGTACAAGACCTGATATTGATCGCGCACTACGTCAACCAAAAGGCGCTGGAAATTGAACACGGCACCGATTCCGTAACAGGGCACGCGCTTTCTCCCCGTGAGCTGGATACGCTGACGTTGCTTGGGCTTGGCAACAGCCGCGCACAAGCCGCTGACAATCTGTCGATATCCGAGCATACGCTGCGGGTCTATATCGAAAGCGCACGGTTCAAGCTTGGAGCAATGAACACCACCCACGCCGTTGCACTGGCCATGTCGCAGGGCAAAATCATCGTTTGATACAGAAACGCTGCCGATTGCGTTGCGGTAATTTTTTACCACCGTGCCTTTGCAGGTTATTAACGACCACAGGCTTAAGCCGCCCCATTCAATTTGCGGGGCGATATGATAAGATATTTGTACGGCGATCAGCTGAAAAAATTTCCCAATCTGGCGGAATCGATGTTCCTTGATCGAGCGGCGCAGTTTTCGGTGCGGTTGAAATGGGATGTCACATTGGACGAAAACGGATGGGAACGGGATGTCTACGACCGTCACAATCCGCTGTACCTGATTTGGCAAAACGATGACCATAGTCACGGCGGCTCGATGCGGTTTTTGCCCACAACCGGCCCAACTATGGCCGCTGATCATTTTAGCGATCTCAGCGACGGCGTGGCGATTACCAGCCCGCTGATATGGGAAGTCACGCGGTTTTGTCTTGCACCGGAATGCGATAACGCACTGGTATCGGCGAGGTTGATGTTGGCTGCGGCCGAGCTCGGCCACAAATTTCATTTGCGCCACGCTGTGGGTGTTTTCGACCGCCGGATGAGCGCCATCTACAAACGCCTTGGGTGGGGACCCGAAATCGTCGGGACGCGCGGGCACGGGCGCAACGCAATTTGTCTGGGGTTGTGGGATTTTGGCGCGGCACCAATAGACTCCCTGCGCAAACGTACGGGTATCGGCGCAGCGACCTGCCGAAACTGGTTGAACCAATCGTTTAATGTTCCGTTGCAGGGCCAAAGAATCGCCTGACGGCGCTGGCTTCGCTTTGGACACAGCGCTAGACTGCGCGAAAACCGGGGCAGCCATGCAGTATTCACAGGATCAGGCCGAGGCCTACGACCGGATTGCGGCGCTGCTGGCGGATGCGGGGGTTGATCTGCAAAACGCCACATCCGGCCCTGCTCCGGCGGACAAAAACGTACTGTTGGCGGTGCTTGGCAAGGCAGGTTCAGGCAAGACGATGTTACTGTCCGATCTTTACAAGGGCGTGTTAAATTCCGGCGTTTCGATCGTTTCGGGGGACTTTGAAACCAAGCGCAAAGACGCCCGCACGTTGGCCATTCTCGCGCCCACCAATAAAGCCGCAAGCGTTCTGCGCGCCAGCGGCGTGCCAGCGACCACCATACACCGCATTTTATATTCGCCGCTATACGATCCCGAATACCAGAAAATCGTCGATTGGCTGGGCGACAAAGGCAAGCGTCCCGACGCCGGTGCGTTGGATGATGCAGCGCTGGATCGTGCCCAAAGTTTCTTTCAGGCCCACAAATCCATTCCCGGCGCTTTGGCGGCAGCGGGATTGCGCGGTTCCGATTTCATCATCGGATGGGCACGCCGCGAATCGCCGCTTGATATTGGCTTTGTCGATGAAAGTTCGATGCTCGATGACCGGCAGTTCGAAGACCTGCAGGAATTGTTTTCGACTCTGGTGCTATTCGGTGATCCGGCGCAGCTGGCGCCGGTCGGGCAATCGGGCAAAATGGCGTTTGACGGGATCAAATCCAGCCTGCGCATGAACCTTAGTCGCGTGCACCGGCAAGCCGAGGACAACCCTATTCTGGATTTGGCGCATGCTTTGACGGATCCGGCACTGGAAATTAGGGATTTCGAGCGGATGATCGAAAACGCGGCAGCGCGCGACGGGCGCGTTATCGTCGCTCCGCGCGTGGACGCTACCTTGATGGCGCGCTCGCCGGTTCTGGTCTGGCGAAACGCCACACGTATTCGTCTGATACAGGCCTTTCGCGCCGCTTTCGCGGCCCCGGCTGATCACCTGCTGGTCGGCGAGCCGTTGATTTGCGACGGGATCGAGCTGCCGCTCAAACATCGCAAGAAACGCGTCGATCTGGAGGCACGCGGGCTGATCAAGGGTGCGCAGGCGGTATATTTGGGCGAGGGCCGCAAGGCCGGGTTTTCGCGCCTGCATGTTTTTGGTGCCGATGAACCGCGGGTCAGCGCTGCCACGATCATCAAAATCGAAGCCCCCGGTCAGGACGAGCCGTTCATCCCGTCTGCCGCGCGTATGGGAGCCGCTTTTTTGCATGGTGCGGCGGTCACGATTCACAAAGGGCAGGGGTCGCAGTGGCGCGATGTGCAGGTATTCGCGCCTGATATTTTCGCCGCCGCGCACGCTGGTCTTGCCGAGGTGGGCATTCCTCTGTGGAAACGTCTTGCCTATGTCGCAATCACCCGCGCCGAAGAACGCCTGATTTGGGTGACGCGTTACAGGTTGGCCAAACCGACCGAACCGCTTGGGATTTCCGATTTGCACGTGGCTGAAAGAGCGCCTATCGTTCTGGCAAACAACTGACGCGCAGGAGCCGACAGATGCAATGTGTTTTCGTTCAGATCCGATGTTACCCCGGTCGCACCTACGAAGTTGCAGACAAAATCTATGCGCGGGAAATCGTTTCCGAACTGTATTCGACCAGCGGTGATTTTGACTTGATGGCCAAGCTTTATATCGCCTCCGACCAGGATATCGGCAAGTTCGTCAACGATAATATTCTGGATATCGACGGTATCAGCCGTTCTTTGACGACTCTGACTTTTCAGGCGTTTTAGCGGTGCGTCGCGCCACTGCCCGCGCCAACACACACATGATTTCAAACATGATCGAAACACCCAGCCACGCGGTGCCGCCGCCCTGATCAAAGGGTGGCGAAACCTCGACCAGATCGGCCCCAATCAGGTTTACTCCGTCCATCTGGCGCACGATCTGCTGGGCCTGAAAACTGGTCGGTCCGCCGATTTCGGGCGTCCCGGTTCCCGGCGCGTAAGCCGGATCGATAAAGTCAATGTCAAAGCTGCAATAGGTGGGGTGCGCGCCAACGATATCGCGCGCCTGCGCCATAACGTCGTCAATACCGCGCCTGAACATCTCCTCGATCTGGATGATCGTTACACCCTGTGCCTTGCCCCACTCAATGTCCTCGCCATCGTACATCGTGCCGCGAATACCGATCTGGATCACGCGTTTCGGATCAAGCAAACCTTCCTCGATGGCGCGGCGAAACGGGGTGCCGTGGGTGTATTTGAAACCGCCAAAATAGTCTTTGAACAGGTCGGTGTGGGCATCGAAATGGATCATGCCAAGGGGTGCATCGGCGGCCAGAGCGCGCAGGATGGGCAGTGAAATCAAGTGGTCACCACCGGCGGTCATCGGAGCGATATCGTGTTTTGCCAGATGGCTATACTGCGCCGTGATCCGCGCCAGACTGTCCTGCAAATCGGCGGGATTGATCCCCACATCGCCAAGATCGGCGCAGTTGACCAGCGCAAACGGATCAACGCCGGTTGCGCCGTTCACACGGCGGATCATGGTCGAAAAATCGCGCAGCTGGCGCGGTCCGTGGCGCGGGCCGGGGCGGTTGGTCGTGCCCGCGTCCCACGGCACGCCAATCAGGCCGATGTCGATATCACCGAAACGGGGGTGTTCGCGGGTGCAGTGCGGCAGCCGCATGAAGCTGGGCACACCAGCAAATCGCGGTAGCTCCATGCCTGAAACTGGCTTAAAAAACGGATCGCTGTCATTGGCCATTCTCGCACCTTTAGAATGAGGAATACGCGAAAAGATAGTGGGTTACCGCCGTGCGGGAAAGGTCTTAGGTTCTGAGCCGACAAAAGGGGGCATTATGGCACAAACGGTACTGATCACCGGCGCGGGGTCCGGCATAGGCAAGGCCACGGCGGTGGCTTTTCTGGATGCCGGTTGGAACGTCGGTCTGATCGGCCGAAGGGGCGCACCCCTTGAAAAAGTGGCGTCCGACTCCAAACAGGCGCTAGTGCTGCCGTGCGACGTTTCGAACGAGTCATTGGTAAAATCCGCTTTCAAGACTGCGACGGCACATTTTGGACGGATCGACTGCCTGTTCAACAACGCCGGGGTTTTTACGCCGGGTGCGGCCATTGACGAGGTAAAGCTTGACGACTGGAACCGCTCTATCGCCGTGAACCTGACGGGCAGTTTTATCTGTGCCAGGGCGGCCTTTGCGGCGATGCGCGCCCAAAATCCCCAGGGCGGGCGTATCATCAACAATGGCTCGATCTCGGCGCATGTGCCCCGGGTGCATTCCACACCCTATACCGCCAGCAAACACGCAATTACGGGACTGACCAAATCAATTTCGCTTGACGGCCGTCCCTATAATATTGCCTGCGGGCAGATCGACGTGGGCAACGCTGCAACCGATATGGTGGCGGCATTGTCTCGGCGCGCCGCTGCTGAGGGCCAAGAACCAGAGCCGACAATGGATGTCGATCATGTGGCACAGGCCGTGTTGCAGATGGCCGTGTTGCCGTTGGAAACCAACGTGCAATTCATGACAATCATGGCAACAAAAATGGCCTTTATCGGCCGGGGTTAGACACTATGTCAGCCTGAGCGCCCGGAACACCGCTGAGGCGACCCAACCGGCAAAAATCGCAATAGAGAGCGATAGCAGCCCGTAAATAAGCGGGCGCTGGTGGGCCAGATTGAAAATCCAACGCTCCAGCCCGACTTTGCGGACGGCAATGACGGTTTCAAAATCGTCAATGACCTGACGGTTGCGGGTCAAAAATACCCGCGTGCTGTAATCACCTTCGACAAGATTCGCCGGCAGCGCGATTTCGGTCTGAAACAAGGTTTCGTCGCTTAGTTTCACGATGCCTTCGCGCTCGGAATAAAGACCGTTGTTTTCACGGATGCGGATGATGGAGTCGCGAAACACCGGCAGATTCAGCGTGGTTTCCGGAGTCACATCAAGCCGGATCAGCGACCTAATTCGAATGCCATAGCGCTCGTCGTCTGCCGATCCGAGAATCTCGTTCAGCGGCCCGGTGGTCGCCAGCGCATAAAAGCTGGGCGATGGACCAAATTCCACTGAATACTTATTGGCCCAAATGCCGAAGACCCTTTCTTTTCGCCGCACGGTCAGCGGTTGTGGTGGACCGGTGACAGCAACGATCACTTCAAGTGGCGCGTAGTCAGGGGTTTTGGTCTCCCGCTTGATCGCACCGAATATCAGGATTTCCGAGCCGTCAAAATTGGCGGAGATCGCCACGCGATTCTGGCTGAGCCCAAGGACTACGGTTTCTTGCGCAATAGCGGGCGCAGCCAGCAGAAACAGCGATAAAAACAGACCGCGCATCAGCCGTGCCCTCCCGATCCAATGGTGAACAACTCAGAAGGTGTAAGCAGCAGATCAAGCGCCAGCTTGCCGCAAACCGCCAACACCAACAGCGCCAAAAATATCCGCAGTTGCTCGGCCTTCATTTTCAAACCGATACGCGTGCCGATCTGTGCACCGACCACGCCGCCAAGCAACAGCAGCACGGCCATCGCCATGTCAACGGTATAGTTCGTGGTCGCGTGCATCAGCGTGGTGAACGCGGTCACGAAAATAATCTGGAAAAGCGACGTGCCAATCACAACCTTGGTGGGCATCCCCAGCAAATAGATCATTGCGGGCACCATGATAAAGCCTCCGCCGACCCCCATTATAGCCGCCAGAATTCCGACCGCCGCACCAACGATCAGGGGCGGAATGGCGCTGATATAAAGCCCGGATGTACGAAACCGCATCTTAAACGGCAAACCGTGTATCCAACTGTGGTGTTTGCGCGGGGGAGGTTTAGCGTAGGGTTGTTTTGAACGTCGAATGGCGCGCAGGCTTTCGATGAACATCAACCCGCCAACCGCCCCCAGAAACACCACGTAAGACATGGTCACCAGCAGTTCCACCTGGCCCATCTGTTTCAGTATTCTGAAAACCTGAACGCCCACGGCGGCGCCCATAAGGCCACCGACAAAAAGAACAACGCCCATTTTGAGATCAACGGTCTTGCGTTTCAAATGCGCCAGAACACCGGAAAACGATGAGGCAACGATGATGTTCGCTTCTGTTGCCACGGCGACCGCAGGGGGAATGCCGATGAAAAACAACATAGGTGTCATCAAAAAACCGCCGCCGACGCCGAACATGCCGGATAAAATGCCAACCATACCGCCAAGGCCAAGTAACAGAAACGCGTTGACCGAAACTTCGGCGATAGGAAGATAAATTTGCACGATGTGATCCGTATTGATGGAGTGCGCCTGCTCTACAGTGTTTGCCCCACAAAGATTAGTGATTTCGCTGCGACAAATCGGAGCGAACTATAGCATTTCGCGTCTTACCTGAAACATCGCTTTTCACCCAACGCGTTGAAATCCGTAATTTCAGGCGGCGTTGGGCAAGTCCGGTTTCACGCGCAATGCTTTTTCATCCATCGTATGCAATGTGACACCGGTAGACCCGTCACGACTTTTTTATGCCTCAGAGACGGTCTGCCGGCGCGTTAACGTTCTTTGACATAGGGCTGGCCAATGGCCTTGGGCGGGATGGCTTTACCGATGAACCCAGCCAGAATAACCACCGTCATAATGAACGGCAGCGCCTGAGTGAATTGCACCGGTATCGTGAACAGGCCAAAAACATCAATATTGGGGTAAAGGTTCGAAATCGCTTCCAGAAATCCAAACAGAAAACACGCGCCCATGGCATGCACCGGTCGCCATTTGGAAAAAATCAGCGCGGCCAGTGCAATATATCCACGTCCGGCAGTCATTTCCTTACCAAATCCCGCAGCCTGTGCAGTGGACAGATACGCGCCGGCGATGCCGCACAGAATGCCGGTGATGATCAGCGCCTGAAAGCGCATTTTCATGACCGAAATGCCGGCGGTGTCAACGGATTCAGGGTTCTCGCCAACAGCACGCAAACGCAGGCCAAACCGGGTGCGCTGCAAGATCCACCACGTAAGGGGCACAAATGCAAAGGCGATGTAAACCAGTGGCTTATGTCCCGAAATAAGCTCTGAATAGATCGGTCCGATAACAGCGACGTCAGCCAGCGAGTCGGCAAACGGCAACGTGATTTCGGTAAAGCGCGCGTCTCCGGCCAGGGTTGGTGTTTGCCCGCCCCTGCTGTAAACCGCGTGTCCGATAACGACCGTCAACCCGGAAGCCAAAAAGTTAATAGCCACGCCTGAAATGATTTGATCTCCGCGATAGACAATCGAGGCCACCGCGTGAATCATTGAAAACGACAACGAGGCCGCGCACCCCGCCAATACACCAACCCAGGCCGAACCACTTTCGTATGCCACGGCCGCGGCAACAAAGGCAGCAATCAGCATTTTGCCTTCCAGACCGACGTCGACAATTCCGGCGCGTTCGGAATACAGACCGGCCAGACAGGCCAGAAGCAAAACCACCGACAGGCGGATCGACATGTCCATCGCCAGAATAACCTGCAGGAAATCCATCAGTTCGCCCTCTTCTGCATGGCCAAAAATATTCGCTCAAGCGGATAGCGCGTGAAATTCACCAGCGCGCCGGTGAACACGATGATCAGCGCCTGAATCACCAGAACCATTTCACGGCTGATGCCCGGCATTTCCCACAACAATTCAAACCCGCCCTGATTGAGCGTGCCAAACAGAAACGCCGCCAGAACAATTCCGACCGGATGGTTCCGCCCCATCAGACCGACCGCAATACCCATGAAACCCGCACCTTCGGTGAAGTTCAGGATCAGACGTTCGGCTTCGCCCATCACCACGTTGATCGCCAGCATTCCGGCAAGACCGCCAGAGATGAGCATGGAAATAATCGTGACTTTGACTGCCGAGATTCCGGCATAGGTCGACGCCGTTTCCGATTGGCCGAAGGACCGGATTTGGTATCCCAACCGCGTGCGCCAGATAAGCAGCCAAACAAGAAACGCCGCAATCAGGGCCACAAAAAAGCTGATATTGGCCGGAGTCGACTTGGAAAATTCAATGCCAAGAGGGGCAAGCATTTCGTGGAATGTCGGGAGATGTGCGCCTTTGGGAAACGTGACAGTTTCGGCGGATTGCTGTCCCGGTTTTTTCAAGATTCCATTCAGCAGGTAAATCATAAATGCCGCGCCGATGAAATTGAACATGATCGTAGTGATCACGATATGACTGCCGCGTTTGGCTTGCAGATAGGCGGGAATTGCCGCCCACGCAGCGCCCAACAGCGCCGCACCCATGATGGCGAAAGGCAACGCCAATGCCCAGTGTGGCCAGGGCACCGCCAACAGCACCAAAGCCGCGCCAAGCCCGCCCATGGTGGCCTGTCCCTCGCCTCCGATATTGAACAGACGGGCGTGCATTGCCACAGAAAAAGCCAATCCTGTGAAGATGAAATTCGTGGTATAATAAAGCGTGAATCCAATTCCCGACGACGATCCAAGCGCACCCCTGACCATAAAAAACACCATGTCAAACGGGTTCTCGCCAATGGCCAGCACAACCAGCCCCGCTGCGATAAAAGCCAGCGCAATGCTGATAAGGGGCACAAGAACCACATCGGCCCATCTTGGCATCTTTTCCATCAGGCCGCCCCTTGTCGTTCGCTCACGCCCGCCATCAGAAGGCCCAGATCTTTCTCGTCTGTTTGCGCCGGGTCGCGTTCACCCATGATCTGGCCGTCAAACATCACCGCGATTCGATCGGACAGCGACATGATCTCGTCCAGCTCGACCGAAACCAGCAGGATGGCCTTGCCCTGATCGCGCAGATTGACGATTTGCTGGTGGATAAATTCAATCGCCCCGATATCGACACCGCGGGTTGGTTGTCCGACAAGCAACAAATCCGGATTGCGCTCGATCTCGCGCGCCAGCACCAGCTTTTGCTGATTGCCACCGGAAAAACTTTTGGCTTGCAAATTGGGGTGCGGCGGGCGCACGTCAAAGCGCTCCATCTTGGCTTGTGATTGCTTGCGGATTTCGGCGTTGTTCATCAGCAGTCGGTTTTTTTGATAGGCTGGGTCGTGGTGATAGCCGAACACCATATTTTCCCACGCCATGAATTCCATGATCAGCCCCTGCGCCTGACGGTCCTCGGGCACGTGTGCGATGCCGCGCGCGCGCCGCGACTGGCCGTCAGAATGAACGCCGGTCAGGTCGATGTCCTGGCCGTTGATGCTGATGGCGCCTGTGGCGGGCATGTAGCCACCCAGGACTTCCATCAAATGGGTCTGGCCGTTGCCTGCGACGCCGGCGATACCCAATATTTCGCCGGCCCGCACCTCAAGCGAAATGCCTTTGACGCGCGCGACGCCAAATTCGTCGACCACCTTCAGATTGTCGACCTTCAAAACTGTGTCCCCGGGACGGGCGGGCGGCTTTTTGATCGTCAGCAATACTTTGCGCCCGACCATGCGCTCGGCAAGATCTTCGGGTGACGTTTCAGAGGTTTTCACCGTGGAATCCATTTCACCGCGCCGCATGACGCTGACCGTATCGGTGACATTCATGATTTCTCGCAGTTTATGAGTGATCAGAATAATGGTTTTCCCTTCGGTCTTCAGATTGTGAAGAATACGAAAAAGATGATCCGCCTCGGCCGGTGTCAAAACGCCGGTAGGCTCGTCCAGAATCAAGATTTCGGCCTGACGGTACAGGGCCTTTAGTATCTCGATACGCTGGTGGTGTCCGACCGACAGCTCTTCGACAATTGCGTCGGGATCGACGTTCAATTCGTACTCGGTGGACAGTTCGGTCAGTTTGACACGCGCTTTGTCCAGCGAATCCTTTAGCAAAGGTCCGTCCTCGGCGCCCAGAACGACGTTTTCCAAAACCGAGAAATTTTCGACCAGTTTGAAATGTTGAAATACCATGCCGATGCCTGCGGCTATCGCGGCCTGACTGTCGGGAATTTCGGTCTTGTGCCCGTTGATGAATATTTCGCCTGCGTCGGCTTTGTAAAATCCGTAAAGGATCGACATCAGCGTCGATTTTCCGGCGCCGTTTTCACCGATGATCCCGTGAATGGCACCTTTGGCCACCGAAATCGCAATATCTTTGTTGGCCTGCACCGGCCCGAAAGCCTTGGAAATGCCGACGAGTTCAATAGCCGGGGCGGCAGTTGCCTGCCGCCCCTGTGTCTTGTCGTTTGCCATCAGGCTTAGCTTGCCGGGCAGCTGTCGTCGGATGTGTAATCGTGAACCGAAACCGATCCGTCGATGATCCCGGCCTTGGCCGCATCAATCGCCGCAATCATATCGGCGGTCAGAACCTCGGCGTTGTTTTCGTCGACTGCATAGTCAACCCCGCCGCTGGCGGTGTTCATGGTCACGTTGCCGGTTTCAAGGCCCTCGCCCTGACTAAAGGCATCGAAAACAGCGTTGTCGACCCGCTTGAGCATAGATGTCAAAACCGATCCCGGATGCAGGTAGTTCTGGTTGGCGTCCACGTCGATTGAAAAAATGCCCTCGTCGGCAGCCGTCTGCAATACACCAGCACCGGTGCCACCTGCCGCCGCGAACACCACATCAGAGCCTTGGGCGATCTGTGCTTTGGTCAATTCGGCCCCTTTGACCGGATCGTTCCACGCTGCAGGGGTTGTGCCGGTCATGTTCTGGATGACTGTCGCATCGGCGTTCACCGATTTGACGCCTTGAACGTAACCGCAGGCGAATTTGCGAATCAGCGGGATGTCCATGCCGCCGACAAAGCTGACAGTGCCTGACTTAGAAGCCATGGCCGCTGCGATCCCTACGAGGTACGATCCCTCGTGTTCGGAAAAGCCGACGCCGCGAATATTTGGCTGGCTAAGCCAGTTAACGTCGATGATGGCGAATTTGGTGTCCGGAAAGTCCGGTGCCACCGTATCCAGCGCCGAGGCAAAGCCAAATCCGGTCATCACGATCGGGTTGAAACCGCTTTCGGCAAACCGGCGCAGTGCCTGCTCGCGTTGGGCTTCTGATGACAGTTCGATATCGCGGTACGACCCGCCGGTTTCCTTGGCCCAGCGTTCAGCGCCTTCAAATGCCGACTGGTTAAAGGATTTGTCGAATTTGCCACCAAGATCGTAAATGATGGCCGGATCGGCCAGCACCGCCACGGCACTCAGTGCCAGCGCACTGGCTGTGCCAAGGATTGTTTTCATGAAGGTCATTTTTTTCTCCCGGTTTGTTGTATTGACATCGGACAGCCCACGGGTCAGCAGTGTCCCGCAGTTCACCGTCCAGATCATTGTAAGACCATAACCAAAGTAGACGCAGAGTCCGTTCTGTGGTCAACCCATTTTTAACCGGATACTCAAAAACTGCACCGGTTTTTCCATTTCTCTGTCAACCGACGGACCGGTGGCCACACGATCACACTTGATCAATTCGCATTTCAAACAGCAAGGCGTCCACTTGGCGCCCATCAGCAAGGCGGTAATAACCCGGTCGCCGCCCGATATTGCGAAACCCGCAACCGTCGTAAAGCCGTCGTGCCGCCAAATTGTGTTTAGCGACTTCTAGAAACACCCGCTTTGTGCCTGATATAGAGGTACGCGCAAGAAAATCTGCCACCAACCGTTGGGCGATGCCACGGCGACGATGGTTGGGATCTACCGCCAGTGTCAGGATTTCAGCCTCATCCGCCACGGTTTGCGTGACGATGAAACCATGGGTTTGTTCACAGTCCACGCATGCGCCCTGCTTGCGCATGTCGTTAAACTCTGCCGCGCTCCACGGTCTTGGACTGGTAAAGCAAAGGCCGTGCAGCGCCGCCAGCTGGTCCGCGTTCACGGGAGAATGCGTAACGGCACGCGATTGCCGGGCACGGCGTCGGGTTCGTGCAGATAAAGCGGTGCCGGACGCCCGTGGTCAGATCCCACGCGACCGTGGGCCAGGCGTGCAATGGCCTCGGCCAAAGGATGTTTTGGTGACCGGTGCGTTGCCCCCAGAGTTTGTGCCAGATTTTCAGCCCCGTGACCGACGCAGGTAATAATGTCACCATGAGTGGCCACAGTGATGTCCGCGATTCCCAAGCGAAGCGGCGCGGATGTGGTCTGCCTGCCAAAAACCTGCTGATAAACATGGTTTTGGCGCGCATCGACCGTAGACAAAGTGTTTTCACCCAATTCATAAGCCTGCGCTTGGAGCGTCGACACCCCGATCGCCGGACAGTCCAGCGCCAGCGACAGCCCGCGCGCCGCAGATACCGACAGGCGAACACCGGTGAAATTTCCCGGTCCCGTTCCGGTGCCGATTGCGTCGATGTCACGCCAGCCAACGTGCGCCTGCTCCATGACGCGCTCGATTATCCCGAACAGACTTTCTGCCTGTCCGCGCGACATGGATTCACAATCCTGCGCCAACACCGCATCACCGCAAAGCAAAGCGACCGCGCAATGCGCGGCCGAAGTATCAAAAGCCAGTACAGTATGTTTAGGCGGCAATCGGGCGCACCTCGGTGACCTCGGGGATATAATGACGCAGCAGGTTCTCGATGCCCATTTTCAAGGTCATGGTTGACGACGGGCAACCGGCGCAAGCGCCTTGCATGTGCAGATAGACCACGCCTTTTTCAAAGCCGTGAAACGTGATGTCACCGCCGTCCTGGGCCACAGCGGGGCGCACACGGGTATCCAGCAGCTCTTTGATCTGACTGACTATTTCGGCATCCGGCCCGTCGTGGTCCTTGTGGCCCGACGCTGTATCGCTGCCTTCCATCACCGGTTCACCAGACTGGAAATGTTCCATGATCGCGCCCAATATAGCTGGTTTCAAATGGTTCCAGTCCAGCGTGTCCTCTTTGGTCACAGTAACGAAGTCGCTGCCAAAAAATACACCGGTCACGCCGGATGTCGCAAATATGCGCGTGGCAAGCGCTGATTTACCCGCCGAATCAGCACTGGGGAAATCGGCTGTGCCGGATTCCAGAACGGTTTGACCCGGCAGGAATTTCAGCGTCGCGGGGTTGGGCGTGGATTCGGTCTGAATAAACATGATTTCACCTATATCTCTCTGAAACTGATATGACGATTCCGACCAAAATTGTCAAGAACTTAGAACGTTTCTAAAACCGGGATGGGCCTAACTGACGGCAATAATTGCCTGTTTGCTCATTCCGCCGGGAACAATGGTGATTGGAACCGGCAGCGAACCGGCTGAACGGCTCATGTGGGTCACAAGCGGGCCGGGACCTTCGCCGGAAACGCCCGCGCCCAGCACAAGCACTCCGATTTCGTCATCGTCCTGAACGTAATCGAGTATTTCGGTCACGGCCTTGCCTTCGCGGATCACCAGATCAGGTGTGATACCTTCCTGGTCCTGCATTCTTTTGGAAAAGACATTGAAATGCGCCTCGATGCGCTCGCGCGCTTCGGCGCGCATGATGTCGGCCACACCAATCCAGTGGTTAAACTCTTCCGGGGGGATCACCGCCAAAACCGTCACACCGCCGCCCGTGTGGGCTGCGCGCAGGGCCGCAAACCGCATCGCGTTCAAACACTCGGTTGAATCGTCCAAAATAACGAGAAACTTGCGCATTGTGTCCCCTTCTGATCGCTGCGCGGCATGATTGCGCAACTTGACGCGCGGTGCAAGCAAACTGGCAGTTATCTGACGGTTCGGGCGGGAATGTCGCGGTCTTCAATGAGTCCAGACCGCGCGGCGGTTTGTGGCGAAATTGTCGCCGTAGCCGCCGGCGCGAATGTTGGGTTTGCGCAGGTTAGGGGTGGCTACCGAGCAATCTATCCCCTTGTCGCTGGCGTATTCAAGCGCCGCCTGTTTGCTGTCAAAGGTAAGCCGAACCTGCGTTTGCGCGCCGTCCGATCCGGTCCAGCCCATCAGGGGATCAACAATCGCCGACGCGTCGCGGGCAAATTCCAAGACCCAAACGTCGCCTTTTGCGCGACCGGATTGCATGGCGTTGGGTGTGGGTTGAAAAATTCGCGCGCGCATTGGAACCTCGGTTTTGCTGGGGGCTTTATGCGCAACCAGGCCAGATGACGCAAGCCGTCAGAGGCGCATGGCTGCAAAAAAAACTTAGCCGCAGGAGAGGTTGCCAACCAAGGACGAGGGAGCGAGGGGTGGGGTGGGTGGTGCTGTCCCCGGTTGGCAACCCATTCTG
>Ga0114933_10003241_pt1 | contig 16071 bp, 25 predicted proteins | sample 4SBtaG_FD_89691 | JGI IMG/M metagenome (GOLD analysis project Ga0114933, IMG submission 89691) | Deep subsurface microbial communities from Kolumbo volcano to uncover new lineages of life (NeLLi) - 4SBTROV12_W25 metaG | ecosystem: Environmental > Aquatic > Marine > Volcanic | place: Kolumbo... | reverse complement strand
AGGTTAGTGAGAGAGTGGGAAAGACTACATCCGATCTGTATGCGCGACCCGCGGACCATTGACCAAATGAAAGAGCGAATAAGAGAATCAAGAATAGCTAACATTTTAGCTAGAAGATATGATTATAAACCATGGGTGAGATAATGGAAAAAGAAACTAATAGAGATGTTTATAAAGAATTTTATGTAAAAGAAGAAACTTGTATGCAGTGCAAGGGCAATGGTTATGTGGTGGTAACATTGAATGCCGATCCGTTGCCCGTGGATTGTAAGCAATGTAACAATCAAGGGTACGTGTACGCCAGGTGTAAATCAACAGATAATGGCCATATATTCGAGGCCCGTGGACCACACATAGTTACTGGTGGAACAAATTAAACTCTGATATAATCTACACGAGGGCGAAGTTTTATTCTTTTTCAATCGCCCTCACCTATAATTAGTTGTGTACTTTCATTATTTGGGGTATACAATTAGGGCTGTTAATGGACGATCCGCAATGGAGGCTGTAAACAGTTATGAAAAGCAAGAATATTATCTTAAATGCTCAAAATAGTATGATTGACTTTTTATTGGAGGGCTTAACACCTAATGATTTTTCCTCCAGGTGTTCCCTCCTATTGAGTGAATTTAAATTCACAGATCAAGAAGCTGCAGCAGAACACATTAACAGAAAGATGAAGGAACGGCATGGTAACAACGTTATTACATTTACCGGAAAGTCCAGTCAAAAGCACGCGTAAGTGTCCAGACTGTGGATCTATACATGTGAGGTTTGCAAATGAAGACTTCGACAGAACATATAAAGAAAGTGAATGGGATTATGTATTACAGCAGGGAATCAAGGCTTTGGATAAGATTTTATCGACAACAAAATTAGAATCTGATCCAAAATTCTTTTAATCCCTATATAAGTAAATATTTTGAAAATAATTTTTTTAAAATTTTTGTCAGAATCTCAGGTAACACAGGTAACATTCTTATGAAACATGCAGAAAACAAGGAAAAAACTGTTACCTCAACTGTTACCTATCCTCTTTTGTTTCAGGTAACAGGTAACACTTCTAGTATCGCGCGCGGAAGTTTTTTGCTATTAATTATAAATTTGAAAAATTGCTCTTATAATGACTGAACTAATAGATATTACGCCACAACAAAGAAAATTTTGTGAATTGTTGATATTACACGATGGTGAGTGGACAGCAACGGAGTGCGCTATTGAAGCTGGTTACTCTGAAAAGTCAGCAAGGCAGATTGCCAGTCAATTACAAAACAGAGAAAAGTATCCAAAGGTGTATGATTACATTTTAATGTTACGCAATGAACAACATAAAAAATATCACGTAAATTACAATCGACACATGAGAAGATTAAAAGAGCTCTCTTTATCTGCAGAAGAAAAAGGTAATTACACTGCAGCTGTTAGTGCAGAAATTTCACGTGGAAAGGCAGCAGGTTTGTATGTTGACAGAAAAGAAATTTTGACAGGATCAATTGATAACATGCCTAAACAAGAAGTTGAAAGAAGACTTGAAGAACTTAAAAAACGTTTTCCAAAAGTAGTTGATTCAGTTGCTTTTGAAGTAAAAGAAAAGAATGAGAGAAAGAAATCTAAGTCAAAGAATTTTAAAAAACAGTAACATTGTTAAGTGGTCTCGAGTAGAGTCTAAAACATCTCCAGGAATTCCTGATTTACATGGGTTTTTTGCAGATCCAAAAGATCTACTTGGCTATACCTTTTGGCTTGAATTAAAGTTAACAAAACATAACAAAGTTGCGATCACATCTAAGCAAATTGCATGGCATTATCACTACCACAAGAATGGTGGTATGTCTTTCATCTGCGTTAAGGCCCTCTTACAGAGGGGCGCGCGAATATATACAGGACAAAGGGGCTCGGAGCTGGCTAAATTAGGTGCGAAACTCGATCCCGACATGATTATTGACGAACCATGGAACGAAAACCAACTGATTGAGTTTGTAAAATACGTGAAAAATACGCCAAGTCCTCGCCAAGCTAATAGATTACTATAGGATCCGGCGCAGCGTCCCAGGCAGCACCTTCTCCCGTCCCCGTGTGCCGAAAATACCGCAGAAATACGCCGTTTCTACGCCACTATTATAGATCTTCACCTTCCTGGCAGCTCCACACCAGTCACGGAACCAGAGTTTCTTTACATTTTTAGGCGGAAAACAGGTAAAAACTGAAGATCCTTCACCTGACGTTCCCAGGCAGCTCTGCTGCAGCTCAAAAATACGCTTGCAGCTCGCCGAAAACAGAAGCTCTCATTAGATTACATGTGCACCAGGCACACCACGCCAGTTCCCTCTGATAAATTTTTAGAAAGACTTGACATTATAACTAGTTATAACTATATATTAAGCAGGGTCGGTACCGAATCCGTTTGGAAGTTCCTAGGACGCCGGCCCACAGGAGGAGTCATGAACGAAAAATGTAAAGACGTAGTAGAAGAAAGGTGGAAGGGTCGCCAAAAGGACCTGAAAGACCCTGAGTTTGATTACTTGGGTTTTAATTATGTTGAACCGGGGACCTGGGACGACCAATTGGAAGGTTATTACAGGTGGCAATTCTCTTGGGGCGGGCCCAGCGATGAGCTGCGCGCGTATGTTAACCTGGACAAAAGCATTCACCGTTTAGAATACTGGTTTCTGGATTGGGGAGATGGCGCTAATGTAATGGTGAACAAGGATGAACACGCTTGGCAGAGAATGGCGGAGATGATTGAGGTAGCAGGATGAGGCAAAAATATGACAGAAGCTCGCCGCGCGCGCTGCGCTGCTATAGATCTCTTGCACAAGGCAGCCAGGGACTGTCGTGGGGACAAAAATACGGCAGAAGCTCGCCGAAAGCACAGGATCCCATTAGATTTAGTGCCAGTCCCCCTCTGGAGTTGTCTGCGTGTTGATGTTTTGTGTGACATTCTTTACTCTGGTCTTGGTTGGTCGCAACCCATTCATTGCATTATTGTTTGCCATCTTATTCGCCACTTTTTTTTGGATTAGATCATTTTTTTCTTGAGTTATAACTTATTATAGGTATTGTGGTCTCTGTTATAACATTAAACAAAGGAGTACATATGTTAAACGAAAAAGAACGAAGCGATTTAACCAAGATTACTTTGCTTATTGCGAAAGGTATTGGTAAATCTTTGGACTCTTTTAGGGAAGATGTTCTAAAAAAAGAACACCCTGAATTAGAGCCATACATGTCCGATCGGAATTTTCGATTGGCTTTAATCCATGCATTTATCTCGGAGATTAAAAACAATGAGGTAGATTGTGATAAACCAACTTTGTCATTTAAAGAGTTGTTGGAGGTCGGTGTCAATGCAGTTACATCGGCTTTGGGCTGTGAGCCTGTTCAACTAAAACCGATGAGTGAAGAAGAGGTTAATAAGATGAAAGCCGAATTCGAAAAGTCTCGTGAAACATTGAACTAATCTTTGTAAGGTGGGCGATGTACTCTCGCCCACCAAAAATACGTTAAAAGCTCGCCGAAAAAGTTTTTTTAATATAGATTTAGGATAGCGTTGCCCTTCCGAGTTGCGTGGAAAATGGGGAAAAGTAAAAAATTTCCGAGGTACAATCATAAGGCAAGGTTGCTATAACCTCATTCTCGATCAATTATGAGATCATTTTTTTTCATTATTTTCTTGAATTATAACTTTTTATAAGTAAATTAGTAAATGCATTAATTAGTAATGTAGCCTTAAATGAAAAACTAAAGGAGTTATCAATGGCTAAAAAACTAACTAACTTTGAAATTAAGTTACTCATTGAGTATCGTATGTTTCAAGATATTAAAAACCAAGCAGATAAAAAATGTAAACAATTACAAAAACAAGTTTACGAACTTATCGAAAATAAAGGCCTAACTGAAAAAGAAAATTATATTTTCAATCATAACAATAATGTTTTTTCAGTTAGTGAACACACTAGAACTTTAACAGACATGCAACAAGTTAGAGATTTCTTTGTTAAAAAGAAAGTTGATATGCCTGTTAAACAATCGACTTATTATTCAATTAAGAATGTTACTAATAACAAAGAACAAGAAAGTTTAATTGAAGAACAGTTAGGAAGAATTGCAAATGCCTAACGATTTAGTAAGTCAATTAAGAGAATTAGCTAACACCACTAATCGTGGTGTTACTAACCAACAAGATCAAAACACTTTCTTATCTAATGCTCAAGATCAACGAATTGATTGGCAGTTGTTAGCTAACTATTTAGATGGAAAGATATTTGAATTCATAATGCGAAACCAAAACGATCCAAGAATAAAAGATTTTGGAATAGAGTTAGCTCGAGATTTGGCTAGCAAGTTTGGTATAAATCATTAACATTTTTTTTTGCAGCAGGTGGTTGTCACCACCTGCTCTTCCTGGCAGCCCAGCCAGTAAATCCAGGGAAGCCCTCGACTACATATAGTAATCCATATACATTTTATACTACATCTAGAGTCCCAAACCGATTTTGGCAGATAAAAATCCTTTAAAACGACGCCACCCCCCTCTCCCCCCTATAGATTTATACAGCGACGCTACGTGTAAGTTTTACACAAACAATTTATATGCTATAACATCACGAAAATGGATCTAGATCAAGTAACTAGTGATGAAGCTGCAGATCTAATTAAAAAATTAGAATTACGTAAAGCAGAAATAGATACAGCTGAACATTCAAGAGATGACTATCTTTCTTTTGTTAGAGCAGTATGGCCAGAATTTATTGGTGGATACCATCATAGAAAGATTGCAGAAAAATTTAACATGATCAAAGACGGTAAGCTAAAACGTTTAATCGTTAACATGCCACCACGTCATACAAAATCTGAATTTGCTTCTTTCTTATTTCCTGCATGGATGATGGGCCACAATCCTAAATTAAAAATTATTCAAACGACGCACACAGCAGAATTGTCATATAGATTTGGTAGAAAGGTGCGTAACTTAATGGACCAGGAGGAATATAAAAATGTCTTTAGAAACATATCACTATCACAAGACTCGAAGGCCGCGGGCCGTTGGGAAACCAACATGGGTGGCGAATACTTTGCTGCTGGTGTTGGGGGTGCCATTACTGGTCGTGGTGCTGATTTGCTCATTATTGACGACCCTCATTCTGAGCAAGACGCACTTAGCCAAACTGCTATGGATAATGCTTACGAGTGGTATACTAGTGGCCCTCGACAGCGTTTACAACCTGGCGGGGCTATTGTCGTGGTTATGACACGGTGGTCAGTAAAAGATCTTACAGGTAAATTAGTCAATGCACAAAAAGAAATAAAAGCGGATCAATGGGATATTATAGAATTCCCAGCTATCTTTCCTGAAACACAGAATCCTATGTGGCCTGAATATTGGAAAGCGGACGAACTGTTATCGGTCCGCGCTTCGTTGTCCGAGCAAAAATGGCAAGCACAGTGGCAACAGCAACCCGTATCAGAAGAAGGTTCCATAATAAAACGTGACTGGTGGAAGTTGTACGAGTACGCCGATCCCCCTCCCCTCCAGCATGTAATTCAAAGCTACGATACAGCATACTCTAAAAAAGAAACAGCGGACTATTCCGCTATCACTACATGGGGAGTCTTTTACCGTGATGAAATGAAAGCGCCGGCGTGCATCCTGCTAGATGCGAAAAGAGGTAGATGGGAGTTTCCAGAGTTGAAACGTATAGCACATGAGCAATACAAGTATTGGGAACCGGAAAGCATCATAGTGGAGGCGAAAGCTTCAGGATTACCATTAACGTACGAATTAAGACAATCAGGAATTCCAGTTGTTAACTTTACACCGAGCAAAGGAAATGATAAACATTCAAGAGTAAACGCCGTGGCACCTCTTTTTGAGGCTGGACAGATCTGGTATCCTGATGAGAGATGGGCGCAAGAGGTTATTGAGGAATGTGCTGCTTTTCCTTTTGGTGAACACGACGATTATGTTGACTCCACCACTCAAGCTTTGTTAAGATTTAGACAAGGAAACTTTATATCGCATCCAGAGGATTACGAGGATGAGCCAAGTGTTTTACAGATGCGAGAATATTATTAGGGGGCAATATGGGATTAGTAGAAGATTTTGCAAAATTTTTAGAGGGATCTAATAGAATGATAAGTGATCCTTTAGGTGAAGCTGAAAAGAAAATTGCTAACATGTCAGCAGAAGATAAAGAAAAACTTAAAAAGAAAATAGCAAGTGGGAAAGAAAAGAACCCAAAGCAAACTGGTGAAGGGCTTGCAGACGGCGGAGGATCTAAACCAGATTTCTTAGATCTCGATAAAGATGGCAATAAAACTGAGCCAATGAAAACAGCAGCTAAACAAAAGGTTACTGCTAAAGGTGGCGTAAGAACTGCAATAGCTAAAATTAAGAAAGCGAAAGACGGTTCGCGAACCGGTGTCCGTGGAACTGGCGCAGCTAAAAGAGGCTTTAGAAAAGCTAGACTTAGCTAATGGCTAAAAAGAAAAAGTTTCAAGCTGGGGCAGCCAGTGTACTAGATGATCCTAGTGCTTTAGATATTTTACCACAAATACAAAAGCCAAATCTACAAAGTGATCAGATAGGTGCATTAAGAGATCTGTTACCGATACTAGCTATGGGAGCCACAGCTGTGAGTCCTATGATCGACACTCCTTCAGGTAAAGTGTTTGCACCAAGTGCAGAGGAAATAGAAAAGCGAAGAGCTGAAGAAGCTGAGAGATTAAAAAACACAGGATTAAAACCTGTGCCTGTAAAAAACGATCCATTAATAACACCTCTTCCAGAACCTAAAGGTCTTTTAGATGATGCTAATATTACTGTAGAACAACCAAAAATTGATTCAAGTAATGTTACTCCTATACCCGAGCCAAAAACCGCGGATGATTTTATTTTAACAATGGGAGATAAGAAAAAATCTAAAGCCTTAGTTCCAACAAAGATGATTGAAAACATAGATGAGATAGATATTGGCGATAAATCTATAAACAAAAGATTTAGTAAAACAGAAGATTATATAAAAGCAAATTATTCAGGTAACGAAAAGAAAACTCTTGATCAATGGAGTAATGAACTTTCGGATCCTCAAAAAGGTTTGACTTTAGAATTAAGAGATTCTGGTCAAATGGGTTATTTAAATAACATGATCGCTAGTGGCTCGGATAAAGATAAGTACACTGCATCAGAATTAGTAACATTGCTACAATCTGGACCAAATCAAATCGCTTTTGGTTACGCAGAAGGATCAGCTAAAAAATTAGGAGAAGATCAAGAATTACTTCCACAAAATCTAAGAACAGAAATTACACGATTAGAAAACATGAATATGGTTTTCCGTCCAGGACCACTAGGTCAATTCATGGATCAGTATCGTAATTTAGTTACAGATCAACTAAAAGAAATGCAAAAAGCTACTAATAGAGAAGATGCAGAAGCTGCGCTCGGTAAGATACCTGAGATGACCGAAACATTAATGAGTGAATATCCTAATCTAGATTCTGCTACAATTAATGCAACTAGACAAAATAATGAAATATTAAATTCAATTAGTAACATAACAGAAACTTTACGTAACAATCAATTTACTAACGAGCATATGTCTATTGCTTTTCCTAATTTAAGATCTGAAAATTACCAGATACTATCACACACATTTAAACCTGAGTATGATCAGCCTTCAAAACTTTCGCAGCATGAAGGTAGTCATCCGTCAGTAGGTCATGATTTTGCTTTTTCTAGATCGGCTAAATTAATAAATTATGCTAATGATCAAAAAGGAACTGTTATGATGGAACTTCAAACAGATCTCTTTGATGGTAAAATAAAAAGCACGGACATAAAGTTTCCTGGATCTCAACCACCAGAGGGTTCTACTGAATCTTATGAAACTGCTAGTGATAATTTTTATCCTTTTTCAGGTGGTGCACAATATTGGATTAAACAAGTAGTAAAAGATAATTTAGAGAAAGCTATTGCTGATGGTGATGCATATTTAGGATGGTCTCCAGCAGATGTTGTTGCTGTTTATGAGAATGCAGGCGATGCTAATTCAGATACATATAAAGGATTCAAAACTATATATGATGGTAGAATAGATAAATTTATTAAAGATATTAACAAAGATATTACTAAAAGAGGTAAAGCTTTAGGTCTTAATGAAAAGCAAATAGAATCAGTTCAATTACAAGTAAAAAGAGATGGAACATACAAATTTAGTAGAAGACCTGGTGATGATTATTCTGAGGCTACCTCATCTAGATATGTTCAGGCTATAGAAAATTTTCCAGGATTAAAAAATCATGTAAGAGTCGGTGGAGCAGATAGAGACCTAATATTAATTAATATGCCGTATATCGATTTAAGAGCAGAGGGCTTTGACTTAGAGCTCTTTAAAAAGATTGGTTTGCCACAATTTAAAAAGGGTGGTAAAACAAAAGATGACATGGGTGATCCCCTAATTGACATCGAAATATTCATGAAGAGCGTGTAATGGCAATAGATAAACGAATTAATCCAATTAATCCACCAGTTGAAGAACTGCCGCGTGTTGATCAGTATGCAGGAGGAACTGTTGAAGTTGATGTAAACACAGGACAACAGAGCGACGTGCAAATGTTACAAGATGGCGGAGCATTGTTTGGTCAACCTCAAATGACTGGAGGTCCAGGTTTCGATGACAACTTAGCAGATTTTATAGATGAAACAGAACTAGAAAAAATTTCATCTGATTTAATGTCAGATTATCTTAATGACAAAGAAACAAGAGGTGATTGGGAACATGGATACACTCAAGGTCTAGATCTATTAGGATTTAAATATGAAGATAGATCTCAACCATTTCAGGGCGCTAGTGGTGTTACACATCCATTGTTAGCAGAATCAGTTACACAGTTTCAAGCACAAGCTTACAAAGAATTGCTACCAGCAGGAGGTCCAGTAAAATGTAATATTGTAGGGGCTGAAAATCCTCAAGTAGAAGAACAAGCAAAAAGAGTTCGTGAATTTATGAACTATCAAATTACAGATGTAATGGAGGAGTATGATTCTGATATGGATCAAATGTTATTCTTCCTAGCATTAGCAGGATCTGCATTTAAAAAAATTTATTATGATTCTAACCTAGATAGAGCAGTAGCAAAATTTATTCCTGTAGAGGATTTAGTAGTGCCGTATCATTCTACTGATTTAGAGACTGCGCCTAGAATAACTCACGTACTAAAACAAAATAAAAATGATGTAAGAAAAAGTCAAGTAAGTGGTTTTTATAGAGACGTTGAATTAGATGTTATAAATAAACAAGATTCAATACAAGAAAAGTACGATAAGATTGATGGTGTAACACCAAACGACAATCAATATAACGATCAATGTACTTTGTTAGAAATGCATTGTGATTTAGACATACCTGGTTTTGAAGATCTAGGTTTGAACAATATGCCTACTGGTGTTAAACTTCCTTACATTGTTACTATTGATGAAGGTTCTAGAAAAGTTTTATCCATTAGACGTAACTATAGACAAGAAGATCCAAAGAAGAAAAAGATACAATACTTTGTACACTATCGTTTTTTGCCAGGTCTTGGCTTTTATGGTTTTGGTCTTATTCACATGCTCGGTGGTTTATCCAGAACGGCTACCTCTGCGCTTCGTCAACTTATCGATGCGGGCACACTTTCTAATTTACCAGCAGGTTTCAAAGCTAGAGGACTTAGAATTCGTGATGACGACAACCCATTACAACCAGGTGAATTTAGAGACGTGGATGCACCAGGAGGAGACCTAAGACAAAATTTTGTTCCTTTGCCTTACAAAGAACCTAGTCAAACTTTAATGCAGCTTTTAGGTTTTTGTGTAGATGCAGGTAAAAGATTTGCAGCTGTTGCTGATGCGAAAATAGCAGATTCTAATAATGCTAATCCTGTAGGGACTACAATGGCAATGATTGAACAAGGCACTAAAGTTATGAGTGCTATCCACAAAAGATGTCATTACGCACAAAAAACTGAGTTTAAATTACTTGCTAGAATTTTTCAATTATATCTGCCTCCAGAATATCCTTACAATATTCCAGGTGGACAAAGATTTATTAAACAAACAGATTTTGATAATCGTGTAGATATCATTCCTGTATCAGATCCTAGTATTTTTTCTATGTCACAAAGAATACAAATGGCTCAAGCACAGTTACAATTAGCACAAACTAATCCACAAATTCACAATACTTATGAGGCTTATAGAAGAATGTATCAAGCACTTGGCATACAAAACATTGATGCAATTTTGCCTCCACCAGCAAGACCGATGCCAAAAGATCCTGTGATAGAAAATGCTGAACTTTTAAATAAAAAAGTTGCAAAAGCTTTTCCAGATCAAGATCATGTAGCACACATTGAAACACATAGGGCATTTATGTCTTCTGTCTTAGTTAGAACAATACCAGACGTTTTAGTCAATATTACTTCTCATGTTTTGGAACATGTATCACAACTCTCTGTCAAAAATGTTATGGAAAAAAATAGAGAAAAATTAGAACAACTTGCAAATCAATTTGGAGGTCAAGTTCCTGACGTGGTGCAAATACAAATTAATAATTTGATACAAGAACAAATAGCTCAGGTGCAATCTGAGATTATGGGTCAACTAGTTGCAGAGGAGCAAGAATACCTAGAGGGAGGTAAAGGATCTGATCCATTGGTTGATTTAAAGAAAGAAGAAATAGATATAGAAAGACAAAGAGTTATGGCTGATGCGATGGCTAAACAAGCTAAAACTGAGCTTGACATGGCAAAGCTTGAACAGAAATCTATGATAGACGCAGCTAAGCTGCAACAAACTGCTCAACTAGCTGCACAAAGAAACAACATACAAATGCAAAAATTAAATGCCACTCAAAGAAGGTAAGTCACAAAAAACAATATCTAAGAATATTAAGATGTTGAAAAAAGAAGGTAAGCCCATGAAACAGGCAGTTGCAATAGCATTATCTAAAGCTGGTAAGAAGAAAAAGAAAAGAAAAAGAAGTTGATAAATCTCAAATTGTGTTCATAATAACTATATGGAAGCACCGCAAATAAATAAAATTGTTGACGATTTAATAACTTATGCCTTTCAGGACAGTTTTTCTGAAGAAGAGAGAATGGTTGTAGCTTCTTTGTTTATGACTGCCGCTCAAATGATCTATTTACAAACAATGGGCGAAAGTGGTAAAAAGGCTTTTGAGAATGATAAAGATAACATTCTTAAAGAAAGAAAACCAACGTTACACTAAGAGGTCTTATGAAATTTAAACAAGCAAAAATGGAAACTGTAAAGTCTACAAATCCTTTTCCTAACCCTGCTGTTGCTAATACAGCTGCTGTTACTATGCCAGCGTATGTTGTAAAAGATAACAAAGGTACAGGTCCTAAAGGACAGACAAGCAGACAACAAATTAAAAAAGTAAAGTTTACAGGCGTTAAATAATTGGTTGAAACAATACCGGATTTTTTACATCCAGAACAACATGCGCTTCTTCACAAAAGAACTTGTGAAGAATATAGATCTTTAGATCCAGATCCACTACCATATGTTTATAAACCAGGAATCGTAAGTTCGGATGCTGGTTATTTTTTCTTTTATCATAGATTATTAGACAGAGAGGCTCATGTCATTTCAGAGTTTTATCACGATATCGGTGGTCCTGTCTTAGGAAGATTAAATTATAACGTTATTCATAGAATGAAAGTTAATTTATACACAAATACAGGATCACAGGATAAACATGGTTTTCACATTGATATGCCATGGATGGAGCATAGAATTCTGTTATACTCTGTAAATACTAACAATGGATATACTGAGTTTGAAGACGGAACAAAACTACCATCAATAGCAAATCAAGCCTATATTTTTGATGGAAAACATAAACATCAGAGTGTTTCACAAACAGACACTAATATTAGAGTAAATGTAAATGTTGTTTTCACTTAGAAAAAAGTATAAAAATGTGTCTTTAAATAGGAGGTTTCTATGAAACTTTTAACAGATCTCTGGGATCATTTAAAAGAATGGTCTGATTGGAGCATGAAAGACTGGATTAAAGCTGGAATTGTAGCTATAATCGTAGTCATAATAATTGGAGCAATATAAAAAGAATTTATGGTATGGCAATTACTAGCAAAACCACTTCTTGGCGTCGTCGCTGATGGCGTCAAGGGTTTTGTCGAAACAAAAAAAGCAAAGCAAGAATTAAAACTTACTGAAATAAAGGCTACTCAGAAACTTAAAGAAGATCAAATTGCTGGTAAAGTTGCATGGGAGCAAAGTGCAGTTGATCAAATGAAAGGAAGCTGGAAAGATGAGGTAGCATTAATTGTCCTACTACTTCCAGCAGTTTTAGTATTCACGCCTTTACAAGAACATGTGCATCGTGGTTTCCTCGCACTGCAGGACCTGCCGTCGTATTATCATAATTTGTTGTACATTGCGATATCTGCCAGCTTCGGCATCAAGGCGGGATCTAGTGCAATAGGATTATTTAAAAAGAAGTAATGAGTTACGAAGATCTATCAAACTCAGTAAAATTAAGTGAAGGCTTTAGAAATAAAATTTATCAAGATACTGAAGGGTTTGACACCATAGGCTGGGGCCATAAAGTTGTCCAAGGAGATCCGTTTGAACCGGGAGTAGAATATACAGAAGATGATTTACAAGCAGTATTTGATAAAGATTTAAGTAGAGCTATAGCTCAGATGAAACAATTATTAATAGAGAATGGCATTGATGAAGTGCCGGAACAAGCTCAACACGTCTTAACGGAGATGTGCTTTCAACTAGGCAAAACAGGCGTTGCTAAGTTTAAGAATATGTGGAAATGCCTGCAGGAAGACAATTTTATCGGCGCAAGTTATGAGATGCTCGATTCCAGGTGGTTTAAACAAACACCAAATCGATGCAAAAAATTGTCTGATAAAATGAAATCATGCGATTAGAAAATTTTTTTACAGCTTACAAAAAACAATTAATTGATAGACAAAAGGCGGTTGAAGAGTCTATAACCAGTGGACTGTGTAAAGATTGGTCAGATTACAAATATTTGACGGGTAAGAATGCAGCATTAAAAAACGAGATACAGGAACTCACGGACCTGCTAAAGAAAACGGAGCTAGAAGATGACGACTAAACCAAAACTTATTGTCCCAAAACACATATGGGATGGTAAAGCAGCTGAAAAAGCAAAGAGCGAATTACAAAAAGTGCCAGAGCCTTGTGGATACAAAATAGTTTTATTTCCATTAAAATTAGATAACAAAACTTCATCTGGAATTCATTTAACAGATCAAACTGTTGAGGAGTCACAGATTTCAACAAACATTTGTAAGGTTTTAAAAATGGGTAGCGATTGCTATCTAGATAAAACAAAGTTTCCTAGTGGTCCTTTTTGTAAAGTTGATGACTGGGTTATCATTGCCAAGTACGCAGGTGCTAGAATCAAGATTGATGGCGGTGAGCTACGTATAGTCAATGATGACGAAATAATGGCAAAGGTAAGAGATCCTAGAGATATACTACCACCTAACTTATTATAAAATTGGAGAAACCTATGCAACCACAACCAAATAACGAAAACAATAAAATGGTTCCTCTAGACACATCAGGTGAGTCTGTTGATGTCGAAATAAAAGAGGAAGAGAAAAAAGAGTCTGATGTTCAAGTAACTCAAGAGTCAGCTCCTGCTGAAGAGCCAAAGAAAGAATCTAAAGAACATGACGAGTATTCTAATAAAGTTCAGACTAGAATTAATGATTTAACAAAAAAATGGAGAGAAGAGGAGAGAAAAGCTGAAGCTGCTTTAGAATATGCAAAATCTGTAAAAGCAGAAAATGAAAATCTCAAAACTCAAAAAAATACCTTAGATCAATCCTATATTGAGGAGTTTAAAAATAGAGCTGCTGCTGAAGAAAAACAGCTACAAAATCAATTGCAAGAAGCTTTGCAGGCTCAAGATTTTAAAAAGCAAGCAGAACTGCAAGCAAAACTCACTGATGCTGTTTTACAAAGACAAAGAGCAGAAATGACTCTTAGAAACAAACAAGCAGAAGCAGAAAAGCCAGTTGAAGAAAAACCTGCACCTAATTTTCAAGCTGAACAACCACAACCACAACCAAATCCTGCTGTAGAACCTAGTGAAAAAGCAAAAGCATGGGTAGCAAAAAACAAATGGTTTGGTAATGGCTCTGAAGATCAGCATGATTTAATTAAAACTATGGCCACTTACGGAATTCATAGACAATTAGTCTTGGAAGGTTACAACAGTGAGTCAGATGATTACTATAATGAAATTGATGCTAGACTTAATGCAAGATTTAATGATAATAGTAATATAACAACTAATTCAAGCAACAGGCCCGCTCAGACTGTTGCTGGAGCTGCTAGAAATGGCAGTGCTACTGGGCGCAACACTGTGAGACTCTCGCCAACACAAGTACAAATTGCTAAAAAATTGGGCGTGCCACTAGAAGAATACGCAAAACAAGTGCAGCAGATTGCTGCCAAGAATACGTGAAGATTGGAGGCGTAAATGAATAAGATAAACAAAACTTCGCGCGAACAAGAAACCCGTGAAAAGGTTGCTCGTAAGAGGGAATGGGTTCCCCCTTCGAATCTTGATGCGCCCGAACCACCAGATGGTTTCCATCATAGGTGGTGTAGAGCCGAATACAGAGGTATGTCTGATGAAAAAAATATGATTGGACGTATTAGGAGTGGATATGAGCCAGTAATGGCTGATCAATATCCTGATAGAAAGGATTTACCATCTATCGCTGACGGCAAATACAAAGGAGCAGTAGGAGTAGGAGGATTGGTTTTGATGAGATGTCCTATTGAGATCAAAGAGTCTAGAGACAATTATTTTGCCGGAAAGACTAATGATCAAAATAAATCTGTTGAAAACGATCTACATAAAGACGAGCATCCAAGCATGCCTATCTCACAAGAGAGGCAGAGCAGAGTAACATTTGGAGGCAAGAAGTCTTAATAAGTAAGATTAATGTCTCTAAAATAATTTAGGAGACTACTATGGCTAACATAGACCAAGCATTCGGTTTAAGACCAATAGCTAAAGTTGGTTCTGCCCCTGGCGGAACAACAGGTACTACTAAATACTCGATTGCAAGCGGAGCAAGTGGCATATTTACTGGTGACCCAGTTAAACAAGCAAACGACGGAACAGTCGTTGTAGCAACTGCAGGCGATCCGATTAGAGGAGTATTTATGGGCTGTTTTTATACAGACCCAAGTACAGAAAAGCCTAGATTTAATAATACGTTCCCCAACGGAACAGCTGCATCTGATGCGATAGCATTTGTAGCTGATGATCCTCATCAGTTATTTATCTGTCAGCAAGACTCAGACAGCACAAATCTAGTAGCTGCAAATTTAAATGAAAACTGTGATCTAGTTTTCGGATCTGGTAGCACCACTACGGGTATATCAGGTGTTGAAATTGATTCGAGTTCCAAAAATACTACGGCTGCACTTCAGGTGAAGTTGATTGATTTTTATGACACTCCGAGTAATGACGCGACAGCGAACAACTCGATCTTTGTTGTAAAGATTAACAACCACGAACTGAATGGTGGTACTGGTACAACTGGTAGCTCGTAAAAGGCGTATAGGAGAGTAATATGGCTATTAATAGAGCCCAACTGGCGAAAGAACTAGAACCAGGCCTTAACGCCTTGTTCGGAATGGAGTATTCTCGTTATGAGAACGAGCATGCTGAAATATTTGACCAAGAGTCAAGTGACAGAGCTTTTGAAGAAGAAGTAATGTTAGTTGGCTTCGGCGAAGCTGCTGTAAAACAAGAAGGTTCAGCTGTACAGTTTGATACTGCACAAGAATCTTTTACAGCAAGATATTCTCATGAAACTGTTGCGTTAGCATTCAGCTTAACTGAGGAAGCAGTCGAAGATAACTTGTACGACACTTTATCTGCTCGGTACACAAGATAATTGGCACGTTCAATGGCATACACAAAGCAAACAGAAGCAGCGAACATATTAAACAATGCGTTCTCAACTGCTGGT
>Ga0114933_10003240_pt1 | contig 16074 bp, 11 predicted proteins | sample 4SBtaG_FD_89691 | JGI IMG/M metagenome (GOLD analysis project Ga0114933, IMG submission 89691) | Deep subsurface microbial communities from Kolumbo volcano to uncover new lineages of life (NeLLi) - 4SBTROV12_W25 metaG | ecosystem: Environmental > Aquatic > Marine > Volcanic | place: Kolumbo... | reverse complement strand
CGTAGGCTCATCTTGTGTAGGGGTGTTGCGCATATTTGTGAAACTCCTTAACATAACACTTCATATGTGTTAAGTAACTAAGTTTTTGCTACAATGACTTGTAGAAGTTACGGCAACAGTATATGGACCCAAAGTTACGGAAGCATTACGAGAGATGAGTTTTTACGGATTGATTTTCTGGTTATCAGTGATATTTCTGTGTTTTAATAATTTAATGGATTAATATTTTGAAAGTTTTTTTTGATGTAGATTATACGATTCTTGGCCTGGACAATTCTTTGAGGCCTGGCACTAAGGAAACATTCCAAAAATTGTTAGATGATGGGCATTCTATTTATATATGGTCTGGTATGGGAGAAAGATGGGAAGTCATAGAAGAACATGATTTAGGACAGTATGTATCTGGAGTATATGAAAAACCCAAAGACAATTTTGATGCAAAATTTGAATCACTTAAAGTTCCAGAAGTGCCAGATTTTGTAATAGATGATTATCCTGAAATTGTAGCTCATTTCGGTGGGTTATGGGTTCAACCATTTTTTTTCCAGCGCAATATAGATGATGCTATGGCAACTATTTATGAAGTGATAACAGAAGTAGCAGCTACGAAAACCTCATCGAATAAGCATTACAAACCTAAAGGGACGATCTTACCTCTGTTTTAATATGGCTAAAATTGGAAAATTAGATTCTTTATTGATCGCAAAAATAGCAGCAGGTGAAGTTATTGAACGCCCCGTTTCAGTAGTCAAGGAACTGATAGAAAATTCTATTGATGCTAATTCCACTGATATCAGAATAGAGGTTGTAGACGGAGGCGCTGAATGCTTGATAGTTAGTGACGACGGAACAGGCATCTCTGAGTCGGATATGCCTATGGCTTTTGAACATCATGCTACTAGTAAAATTAGCAAAGATGAAGATTTATTCAAGATAGAAAGTCTGGGTTTCAGAGGAGAAGCATTACCTAGTATAGCGTCGGTCGCTCATATGAAAATGTTAAGTAGAGTACACGAATCAGACTTTGGATATCAACTGGAAAATGTGTTTGGAACACCATCGGCAATTCAGCCATCAGCTTGCCAACCGGGTACTGAGATTACAGTTTCAAATATTTTTGAAAATTTACCTGCTCGAAAGAAATTTCAAAAGTCAGCTAGAAGCGAGAATATCAAAATTAAAGATTTGATAGTTCGATACATGTGCGCATATCCTGCGATTAAATTCAGATTAATATCTAATGGAAAGACAATCCTAAATAGTCCTGGTAATGGCAATGTAAAAGATGCGGTTACAGAATGCTTTGGAAGTGAAATCGCAAATGAGTTCATAAATGTTGAATTTGAAAGAGACGGACATCACATATCAGGTTATATATCTCCAACTCACCTGCATCGCTCAAACAGGCAGGGTATGATATTTTTTGTTAATGGTAGATCTGTTAATAATTTAATATTAAGTCGCGCCTTTACTGAAGCCTATCATGGTTTAATTCCTGAAAAACGTTTCCCTGTAGGAATACTTAGTTTAGATGTTCCGTTTGATGAGATTGATGTTAACGCTCATCCTGCCAAGACAGAGATTCGTTTCTTAAGAGAATCTCAAATTTTTTCAAATATACAAAGGTCCGTTAGAGAGAACGTGTCTGAATTTTCGGGTATCACTTCGATCCAAAATATTTCTCCTATGACGAAACAATCCCCAGCGAACATTGGTGAAAATTTTGATACTCAGTTAGATATGATACGACACAATATTGCAGAAAGAGATAGTGATATTAGGCAACAGGTCTCAGGAGGGGTTTATAGAGCGACTTTGAGGGACATAAATGTGTTGGGACAAGTTAAGCTGACTTATATTGTTGGAGAAACTCCTTCTGGGGTTTATTTAATAGATCAACATGCTGCTCATGAGAGAATTATATTTGATAAATTGAATAATGACATTAATCAATACGAACAAACCCCTCAAGTATTACTCGAACCAATTCATTTAGAGCTCAATGCGGAACAATTTGAATATTTTCATGAAAACGAGTCTCGATTAAAAGCAGCTGGGGTTATTGCAGAGTATTTTGGAGATAATTCTTTCTTGATTAGAGCTATCCCTCAGTCAATAGCCGTATCAGGCAGTCGGAATTTTATCGAAGATCTCTTGTTTCAATTAGAAGATATGCAATCTGGCATTCCTAATTATTCTCTGATTGCTACAATAGCATGCCATTCATCCATACGGGCTGGGCAACGCTTACCTATGCAAGAGATGGTCTCTTTGGTCCGAGAGTTGGAAAACACTACAAGCCCGCACACCTGCCCGCATGGTCGACCTACGGTGTTAGAATTAACAAATTATTTCCTGGAACGGTCTTTTGGGAGGGCTAAGTAGTTATACTTTCGGGTTTTTGGGAGTGAAGATGGAGTCTTCATAATGGTTGGTTGTGTGAACAGATTCTTTGCGAATCCAATTCAAGATGGGGCTACTACCTATAGCTATGACAGCTGTGCCGATTCCTATTTTGGATAGAAAAGAGCGCCTAGATTCATTAGTTGTGTTGATTTTCGACATTTTCAGCCAGCCTTTGTATTATCTTTTAATAATATTTTACACTGGGTATCTAAGTTTGCAAACTAAATAGGGCTTAATGTTTGGGTAGTTGTTCATATATATAGAAATCTCCGTGAAACCAATCTTGATCAGTATCTCTTAGGAACAAGTAATTTCTTACAGAATTCCAGAAAGATGAATCAAAAATTGCGCTGCTAAAATACATGTAATCTAGTTTGATTTGTTCCATAATCGGTTCATTGATTCTGTTTTCACCCGGGCGCCTGTATATTTCTGGAAACCACAGTATATTGTGTACAGGTCCAGTTATGTTTTTTGATATGGCTTGTGATTGATACAAAGGATGATGGATTTCACTTACTAAGAAAGTTTGTTTCTTAGTAATATCATTTATGGTCACACAAGTCTCATTCCATTCGGGATTCCCATGTATTTTGAAACAACGGAATTCCACTGTTCCATTAATGTCGTCGTGTCTAGCGTACCAATGCATTGGATACCATATGTCATAATCAATTGTGGTCAAATGATTAACTTCCTGCAGGGTGGCTGTATTGTTAGATGAGCCCAAAAAATAGTTAGCTAATTCGTTGCTACCTTGTGCATATGTCATAAATTGTTTTAATGAGTCATCGTTCCGATAATTTAAAAAATATGTGTTGTTTAGAGTTAAAGTTATTAGAACCGCAAAAACGGGTAATATTAATATCGCTTTATAGTTTGCAGGTTCAATATGTCTAATCAAAGTGGCTGAAAAGAATGCTAATACCAAGCCTATTGATATCAAAAATAGGATAAAGAACAAGTTGATTTCCATTGATAGAACGGTTAGTAAAATTAACGATAGAGCGGCAGAACATACAAATAATAAAAATACTTCGCTGGCCTTGTTTGAAATAGAGATTTTCGCATTCAAAAATGACCCTATAAAAAGTGCACTTAAAAGGACGAGTGGTAGGTTAATATAGATTAGGAGCCATGGCATTTTTTCTGATGCAACAGTAAAAAATATTATGCTGGCAATCGCCCACAATGAGAACAAACCACCAATTATATGTTTAGTTTTTAATGACCATATTATGCCTAAAATGCCAAATATGATTGGAAGGAATTCATAAATACTTAATCCTACGACATAGTAATACCAGGGCTGATTACCGCGAGCAACTTCTTGTTGGGCCATCCAGTATCCTAAGCTTTGCCAAATACCGGTATAAAATCCTTGTGAATTAGTGAAATAAGTAGTGTAAGTGACTAGTATTATGCAAGTGAATAATCCTAACAGGAGGATCCACTTGTAGGAAAAGCGATATAGTCCCACTGCTAATGATATAGAGTAAAAGATAGTAATGATGATCAGTGTGACTAGGCTGGCTAAAGTCATAAATTCATTAAACACAGGGGTACCTGGGAATAGCAGTCGGGCAAAGGTTGGTATTAAAGTTGCACCTGTGCAGATTAGTATGTGGTGTAATGCAATTGCAAAGGAACAATATATAAATATACTCCGACCAATAAGATTTTTTATAAATTTCGACCAGGTGATGCAAAAGTAAAGAAGTATCACTGATGTGGTGACCGAAATTAATAAAATATTATGAATTTCTCCTATTGATACGCATATATAAGCGTACAAGATGTAGAACATCAATAATGAAAGTATAAAAGCTTTCTTTAATATGGACGCGCAGGACTTCAAGAACACACTAAATGTAATCACACTGAGTATTGTCACAGGCATTATTATTAATGCTGAATTAGAGAATAAGCTTTCTACATGTATCCACGGATTCCCATTACCTAAAGCCCCTGTTAATGTATTTGAGGTTCCTTCGGGAGCAACAAGTATTAGGCCCATGGATGTTTGAAAGAAACCAATAAGAGCGGCACATAAAGGGAATATCAATCCAAATAACAGTAAGGTTAAATCCCATAGTCTGGTATTTAGAAGTGACTTTGAAGTTTCATGTTTTCTTGTTACTGTAATCCAGACAAGTACAATAACGAGTATTGCTCCCATGGTGGCCACTATAAAATAACTGGTCTCTTTTGTACTGAAAATTAGTGCTAATGTGATCGATATGAGGAATAAGAACTTTGATTTACCAGATATTGCATATTTGTAAGCAAGTATAAATAAGAGCAAGGAAAAGAATGCGATGATAATGTCATTACGTCCAAATCTACTCATGTAAACCAAAGTTGGAGAAATACTTAATAAAAGAGCCATTATTAGACACGCTGGTTTTCCAACATGGATTCTAAGTAGTAATGGTAAGCATACTAAACCAGTGCCAAATAAAACATATAAGATGCGACCGGAAAATAAAGAATCGCCTACAATTTTGAATACCCAACTGACAGCCTCGATTTGGAATGGACCGTGCATCCAGGCGGAATGCTCATATACGCCTTCTTGCATCAATTTGAATGAAGCCATAAGGTGTATAGCTTCATCGTAATGGATGGCTCGATCATCTAATCCTACAACCCTAATTATCAGGCTAAATATGATTATGGATATGTACGCTACTACATACGGATCTAAGAGTGTTAATAATCGTCTATTTAACAAGATCATAATATTTAGTGCCGTATATCTTAAAGTTGCTGTTCGAGTAGTGGACATCAAAATGTTTGTCAAAGAAGTTTTCTGTATTTCCTCCATAAATAGATTCTTCTAATGGACCTACTGCAATCATACTGATTTGATACTTGTCGATTAAGGAATGTGCCAGGGCAATGTCATGAGTAGTGAATAATTGATCTAGATTCATTTGACGTTCATTGATCATATCGAGCTGATTGCGCCATTGGATTTGATGACCAGGCCATGCTAAAACAGAGGAATGGGCTGAAAATGAAGATAGTCTACCATGACTTGAATAATCTTTTCCGTAAGATTCTGCTAATATTTGTGCGGGTTGTTTTGAGAGCCATGAAATAGTTTGGTATTCAGCCAGGTCACGCTGTTTCAAAAAAGATATTCCATCCATTGTTAGTTCTTTTGGGTTAATCCAATCGTGGCTAGTGATTAAGGCTATGGGATAGTACGCTGGTCCAACCATCACTAATAATATTAACGCTACAGGCGTAATGATACGATATTTTATTCTTAAGAGTGAGCTGTTTCTAATGAGAACGATTAAGAATAGAGTTACGCCAATGCTCAGGAAAAACCATGCTTGGTAATAAAATTTAAAAACCGTGTTCATTCGATTATTAAACACATCTACAATGAAAAACAGTTCACTCACAGATAGTATGAAATATCCGATAGCGATAAGTATGAGCGGAAAGCTAATTATGTTTTCTTTCTTAAGTAACTTCTGCGCATTGAACACAACGAATAGACTAGTACTACTTAACAAACATAAAGGTAGTACAAAGGACCATTTTCTGAGTATGATAATTGTATAGGGATCATCTACTGGGACAAACCAAATCAATAATGTCCATAAAAGCAACGGAGACAAGCCTAGGCTGAGAGGCAATATGTATTCTACGGTAGTAAGAGTTTTTAAATATGGTTTTATAAACTTTAAACAAATAACGTAGATTGCAACGGATCCAAACATCCATGTTCCATTCACTAGTAACATATGGATCCATCTGGTATTGAAATCAATATTTAAAGCTATGGCTGTATTAGTACTATTGTAATGTAAGATAAAAGGTAGAGACATACAAACCACTATTCCTACTACTACAATTACATATATTTTCACATTTACTATATTAATGGCCTTGAATGTGTGCTGTTGGTTCAAGCAATAATAGAAAGCCACTCCTAAAAAAATAATACTGAAAGGTAAATTCCAAGGATTTACTAATGTAGAAATTGTGACTAGGAATGCTGAGACACAGCTGATTGGGAGCAGCGGAAATTTCCCAGGCTGCTTGGTTTTAGCGAACAATATAATTACAAGGACTGGATAAAATACTAACAGAAGATAAGGTATTGACAGTAGATGTGCATGAAGATCCCCGATTAAGAAACTAAATAAAGGGAATTCAGTTATAGTGTAATCTAAACTTGAACCATTCTCATCAAAGCTATTTATGATCCTGCTCGATCTCCACCACCATGAAGGTTCAACAGGGAATAAGGTGAACGATTTACCAGATATATAGGATAAATTATCTATTGATATCCACTGAGATAACTTTTGGGAATATAAATTTATGGACCTGAGGAATTCTATGAGTCCAAGTTGATTTCCTAGTCCTAAGGTAGTTAGAGGAGGTATCAAACCTAATATATAGGGTTTTTTGACGTTTGCTAAATGTAAACAATTGTAAGAAATTCCATACAATATAATAGATGAGGTCGCACATATAAATACTAAACCTAGATTATACGTAATGAATGATGGAGTACTTAGTAGCGTGCCTATCAGACTTATTAGGAAGTGACCAAAATAATAATAATTTATGCTATGTCCAGCTAACCAAAGATCATTAGGAGGCAGATTACCAAGGCCCATGATCGAATTCAATATCATGAAATCCATTGGTTTTTCTGTAAGTTCAATGGCTGGATTCTGCGATACGAGAAATGAGCAGATTAAAAAGGTGCTAACAAACAGTAATTCACTGCAAATCGCAATATGTTTGTTGCTAAGAATCCATTTCAAGGATTCATATATAAACGAAGGTTTTAGGTATAAGATCTGGAATATTATGAAGGCTGATAGGATTATAAGTACCTGAGTTTGATTATATGTCCATGAACTTAAAATGGTTACAATCCATACTGAGTAACCAAGTATTGCTGTGGTGAGAACCTTGGATATTATGTACCCTTTGTCAGGTAATCTAAAAAAGACTTTGTAGCATATTGGGAACCCCGCTAGGCCAAGAATTTGTATTGATACTATCCATAATATTATTTCTAGCACGTGTAAGCCTTAAAATTAGATATCTAGAATAGCTTCTACGAAGTCTTCGGGGTCAAAATAAGCAATGTCCCGCTCAGTCTCTCCGGTACCTATAAAAATAATAGGTATACCAAGCTCGGATGTTATGGGGAATACCACACCTCCTTTTGAAGTGCCGTCCAACTTAGTTAAAAATATTCCAGAAGTTTGAGTAGACTCGGTGAAGGCTTTTGCTTGTTCCAGACCATTAAGACCAGTCGTTGCATCTAATACAAGAATGACTTCATGTGGAGCTTCTGAATCATGCTGGCTTAGTATGCGTTTGATTTTTGCTAATTCATCCATAAGGTTGCTTTTGTTATTCATCCTACCTGCTGTGTCAATTAGTAAGACATCAATTGATCTAGACACAGCGGCTTGATATGAATCATATACTACTGCACCAGGGTCTGATCCCTGAGGTTGCTTTACTATATCGACTTTAAGCTTCTCCGCCCAATATGTTAGCTGTTCAGAAGCAGCGGCTCTAAAAGTATCTCCGGCACTCAGTAGAACAGTTTTACCTTGTTGAGTAAATAGAGATGCTAGTTTTGCTATACTCGTAGTTTTACCAACTCCGTTTATTCCTACTACAAGGATCACATAAGGTTTTGCTTCTCTTTTTGAATAGTTATCGTTAGGATCATAATTTAAGGTTTCTATGAGTATGTCTTTTAGAATAGTTATGGAGTTGTGGGAATCACTTGTTGAGGCTTGAGACAATCTATTTCTTACCTGTTCTATTATATTAATGGTCGTTTCATATCCCGCATCAGAACTTAATAATATTTCTTCTAGTAGCTCTAATTCTTCTTCAGACAAGCTTGGCTTGGTAAATAGATATTGTATCTTTGAAAACCAGGTTTGCTTGCTTTTGATAAGAGCTTTGGATGTTTGTTCTTTGTTTCCGTTATTTGATTTTTTAAACATGTTTAGTATTTCATCTTTACTCGGAATTTAGTTCTTGAAGGGCTAATGAAGCAACTTTAGCTTCTGCTTCAGACTTTGATTTTCCTGTTGCTGAAGCGATTATGCGAGAATTGATTTCTACGGCTATCTCGAAAACAGGTTCGTGATCAGGTCCGGATTGTGAGATGAGTTTGTATGTAGGTAGTTGCTGATAAACTTTTTGCGTAAATTCCTGCAAGTCAGATTTTGGATCGTTACTGTAAAGTTTTTCTAATGAGATGCTTTCAAGTCTAGATTCAAATGCCTGCAGTATGAATTTTCTGGTCGTGTCAAACCCTTGATCGAGATATATAGCAGCTGTAATTGATTCAAAAATTGCTGCTACTACAGATCGTTTCTTTGTGCTATTACTTAACCCTTCCCCTTTCCCAGTTATAATATATTTTTCTATTCCTAATTCTCGAGCAACTTTGAAAAGCGATTCCCCTGAGACTAAATATGATCTCATTTTGGTTAAATCCCCTTCTAAGGTTTCAGGGAACTTGTTAAATAATTGTTCAGCTATTATTTGTCCCAGTATAGAATCTCCCAAAAACTCTAGTCGTTCATATGATTGAAGGTCAGGATTTGGTTGTTCATTTAGGAAAGACTTATGTGTTACTGCTTGTTCCAGCAAGGTTGCGTCAGTAAATTTGATATTTAAGGAGTTTTGCAGTTTGTGTAAATCTGTCAATTTGGGCTACTTGTTACCTACACCACACCTAGTGGCCAAGGTGGTTGAGGTCTTTTCATTTCACCAACGTAATTAAAGGTGCCCATTACTTCCATAAGAGAAGTAAACATTGAGGCACTTTCCTCCTCCGGAGGAATGAACATCTTTAGGAACGTGGATTGTCCAGATTCAAAATGAAAAGTGGGGACACCGAACGCACCTAGTTCTTCCGAAGCAAAGATGTGACTTTCTCCAATTTCTTGTATGGAATTTATGTCAGGTAGATCTTTATTAAACTGCTCCATGTCAGCACCTGACTCTATCGCTGCAGATTCAATTACATCTATGTCGGTAAGGTCTAGTTTTTGTTCATGCCTCTTTTTTAAGAGGATCATCAAAAAACCTTCAAACAGGTCGGCGCCTTGTTTTTTAACAGCTAGTCCTGCTTGATGGGCTAGTAATGTATTGTCCCGGCCTTGTAGAACATCGGGGTGTTCCCAATATTTGAAATCATCTGGATTGTTTGCTTGAGCTAATGAAAAAGGCTTCCAGTTGATATTTATATTCCCATCTAAATTTTTGCGTACTTGCGTTAGCCATACAGCTACGTTGTATACAAATGGTCAACGAAAATCAAAATAAATGGAGAAGTTATAATCCTTTGAGCTTGTAGTCATGTTCCCCTCCGTATGAATAGTCTGCGAATATGATTCTAACTTCATTCGAAATTCATTGTCAAAGAATTACTGTCAAATATAAAATGTGACATAGTTAAATGAGATATAAGATGAGGTTATGGAAATTAGAAGTACAGGTAACCCTATCCATTGGGTGAGAACGCAAATAGGCGACAAATATGCTGAGTTGCTCGGTGAAATTCAACGCGCAGCAATAACTTTAGATTTAGAAGTTTTTGTAGTTGGGGGAACAGTTAGAGACTGGGTCTTGGGGAAAGAATTAAAAGATATTGACCTTTCTGTAATAGGAGACGCCCTAGTATTGGTCGATGAAATTTCAAAAAATCTTGATATAACTATAGTCAAATATAAAAAATTCCATACAGCCACAATAAAAACTGCAGAGATAGAGATCGATGTGGTATCTGCTAGATCGGAAATTTATAATTACGGAGGGGCGCTTCCGGAAATAACATTAGGTAACCTGAACGATGATTTAAGACGTAGAGATTTTTCAATCAATGCTATGGCCATTTCAATGAATACGCCTTATGAATTTATGGATCCATTGAAAGGAATGACCGATTTAGACAAAGGAATAATAAGGATACTTCATGATCAAAGTTTTATTGATGATCCAACAAGACTTTTCAGAATGTTTAGATATGCAAGTAGATTCGATTTTGCCATCGAGTCCGAAACTTGTCGGACTGCGGAAACTGCAATTGCTGAGAATTGCCTAACAACTATAAGTAAAGAACGCTTGACTCATGAAATGGTACTGATACTGAATGAACCTAATACTGATTCTGCGGTTAAGTATTTGATTGAGTTTGATGTGCTTGGAATTCCGGGTGTTTATAACCCGCTGATATTATTTTCTACAATGAAACAAGAGCTAAAATGGGTTGCTTTGATGAGCATGTATGAAAAAAAATATTATGAAATGTTTTTTCAGAAATTTTCACTCGACAGGCAGAATGCAAATGCGATTAAAGAATTCATCAATCTTTGTTCAATACTTGACGATAATGATGCTGACTTGCTTAATGAGATGGATATAGGTCGCATGTATTTGCTGCTAAAAGGAATTCCTAGGATAACCTTGGACGCTTACGTAATATGTAATATAAATACGGATTTGGTGAAGTTACTGCAACAATACATGATGTATACTGATCGAGTTAAAATTAATTTGAATGGGATGGACTTGATAAATTTAGGAGTGGATAAGAATCAAATTTCTGAAGTGATAGATGTACTGATTATAAAAACCCTGAAAGGTGAAATTTCAAGTAAATCTGAAGAAGAATTAATTGTTGTTCAATATGTGAACGGATCAAATGATTAAATGAAAGAACAGACGCCAGATCTGAACTTATGTGCCATGTGTGACAAAGGTCTAGATGGCCAAAACGAAACTAATTGCCAAAGATGTGGTTGTTTTTTCCATTATTATTGGACGGATTCCCCAGATTATAGATCTTGTGGTGCATTAGCTAGCCACGATGATGCGTTAGCGATCGTGTTTTTGTGCATTGATTGCATAGCGCATTCAAGAAGTTAGTAAGGAGAATTATGAAAGCTGTATATATAAACAAACATGGAGGAATAGACGTTCTAGAGTATGGAGATGTGCCAGAGCCATCAGTAGGAGTAGGACAAGTAAAAGTCCAAGTAAAGGCAGCTTGTTTAAATAGACTAGATTTATACACCCGTGAAGGCGACAGAGGATTGCAACGGGATTTCCCTCCTAGTCTTATTCTTGGAGGAGATTGTTCTGGGGATGTAGTAGAAATAGGCGAAGGAGTGCTGGGATTATCAGTTGGTGATAGAGTAATAGTGTATCCCAAAATGACATGTGGGCAATGTGTTGATTGCCTGTCAGGAAAAGATGATTTGTGCTCAAGAGCACAGTTTCTGGGAACTGCTTCAAATGGTAGCTATGCGGACTATGTGGTTGTTGATAGTGGTAATGCACATATCATCGGAGACGAAATTACTTATAATATGGCAGCTGCTGTACCAACAACTTTTTTGCCTTGTTGGAACATATTGGTACGCAGAGGTAAATTGAAATCCTGGGAAACTCTTTTGGTTTTATCTGCATCTGCAGGAGTAGGCACAGCTGCAATACAATTGGCTAAGAATGTTATTGGTGCGACAGTGTTGACCACCACTAGCAGTGAGGAAAAAGCAAAGCAAGCCGCAGAAATAGGTGCAGATTTTGTAATTAATTACAAGGAAGAATCTATTAGGGACAGAATTAAAGAAATAACTGGTGGAGCAGGAGTAGATTTCGTATTAGATCATGTGGGAGCAGACTTTTTCAAAGATGCTTTCTATTCGTTAAAATCTGGTGGCAGATATGGGATATGTGGCGCGACCACTGGTCTAAGAGCTGAATTGCATTTAGGTTTGTTATTTTCTAAACAGATCGATGTTTTTGGTGCTTTTATGGGGTCTAAAAAGGATATGGTAGAAATTACACAAACATTGAATAAGGGATATATTAATCCTAGCATTCATCATGCATTTCCTCTTTCAGAAACATCAGATGCCCATAAAATGATGGAAGAAACCAATTTCTTTGGCAAAATTATTATTAATCCGTAGGTGGACTATCTAATAATCTTCTACCATGGAAAAGATATTGCTGGGAATAGCCTGCGTATTGCCCGAAATATTCATTAGCCCATTTCAGTAGATTCTGATTTGATGGAGGTGTCTGTTGCGGGAAATACCAATCTACTAAAGCTCGTTTGACCCAAACATCTATAGGGAATGCTTCTAATTTATCTAGTGAAAATACTAGTACGCAGTCGGCTATCTTAGGCCCTACCCCGCGCAATAACATCAATTGTTGTTTAGCATTGGAATATGTCTCTTCTAATAATTGATTTAGGTTAAGTTCACCTGTTTGAACTTTGATACCACAGCTTAAAACATATGGAGCTCTGAAACCTAATCCAAGTTTTCTTAGAGTTTTTTCATTACTGTTACTTATGTCTTCAGATGTAGGAAAGGTATATCGTGAGTCTGATCCCAGTGTTAGCTTTGATCCAAAATAGGTGGACATATTTTCCACCATAAGGGAAATTCTTTTCATGTTGGTAGTGGAGGAACAAATGAAAGTTACCAGACATTCCCAAGGATCTTGTCGTAATAATCGTAGGCCCCGGTATTTGGATGTCATGGTTCTTACTCTTTCATCTTTATTGATATGCCTGTATATATGTTCAAGGTCATCATCAATGCGCAGATAATTTAGTATAAGATCTTCAGAGTGTAGGCTTGAAGAAGAATCTACTAGCAAGGTTTGCCCTTGTTGCTGCATATGTACTAGAAATCCCCCAATAACTCCGGAGTATTTATCGTTAAATTTTCTCCAACGATGAGCCTGCCCACTTTCTAGGGTTTCTTTCAAATTCAGAGGTTCTTTAAGATCAATGAGCATCTTCTATCCAGTTTTTCACTCTTGCAGGAATATCGTCCAAATTGCATGTCTGCATATTAAAATCTGGTAGAGATTGGAGGAATGTTTTACCGTAAGAACGCTCGGTTATACGATTATCCAATATGATTACTGCACCTGTATCTTCTTTACTTCTTATAAGCCTTCCGATACCTTGCCGAAATTTGAGTATTGCCTGTGGTACTGAATATTCTCGAAAGGCATTTTCATAATTACTGCTTCGTGCCTGAACTATAGGGTCAGTGGGTACTTGGAATGGTAATCTAGTGATCATCAGAAGTTTCAAGTTGTTGCGCTCGAAATCAACACCCTCCCAGAAGCTGTTAGTTCCTAAAATTACACTGCGAGGATTTTCATTGAATCTGCGGATGAGCTGCTGAGGACTGCCATCTACCCCTTGGGCTAAGACCTGGATTTTATTTTGTCCTAATTCTGGTTTTATAAGATTAGAAACGTTCCGTAATGCTGCATAGGATGTAAACAAAACAACAGTTTTTCCCTCTATAGCAATAGCTGATTTTATGACGGAATCAGCTATTGCAGATATATAAGCATCATGGGCAGGTCCAGGAGCATCTTTGGGTAGTAAGAGAAGTCCAGATTCTTTATAGTTGTAAGGCGAACCTAATTGAGATTCAACTGCTTCTTCAGGAATTCCAAGACGTGCTTTAATATGCGAGAACGAGTCATATGCAGTTAACGTGGCGCTTGTACATATAACACTGTCCTTTTCTAAAAACAGATTGGAATGCAAAAACTCTGCCACATCTATAGGTGCTGAATGGAGACGCACTTCTGTACGATTTCTGTCTGAAGAAACCCATTCTACAGAATTTTCATCGGGAGGCCTTACGATTGAATTTATTTGTTGTTCTAAGGATTCAATTTGTTCTATATTTGTATTTAATTCAACTATAGTATGTGGTTTGTTGCTCAATGTCACATCAAGAGAATCTAAATTATTACATAGCGTTCGTATACATGAAGTATTTTCTTTAGTAGTGACTTGTAAATTCTCCCATAATTCAAATATGGTATGCCAGGATGACGACGACCTGAAGTCATTATGTATAACCATTGGATTGTTGGATGCGTCTGAAGAACTGGTATTAAAAGTGTCATTTATAACTTTCCACATCGTATTCCAGCCAGCACTCATGTGATCTATGGAGCGTTCCATAGAATGAATATTATTAAGAAGAATAGTCCTCACTGAGTCTCCATTATTGAGATTGTTGGTGTCTATTCTTATTCCATTGCATAGCTTTAATTGGTTGTCTAGCATGACTGGCAACTGGTTTGCAGATATATCAAATTGGAATTGCTTGGTTGCCTCGTCTTCTAGATTATGAGCTTCATCGATGATTAAAGTTTTGTAATGAGGGATTAATGTTCCTCCCATTTTTATGTCAGAAAGGAGAAGAGCATGGTTAATTATTAAAATATCAGCTTCTTCGGCATTGTCCCTGGCATTTTTCAAGTAGCAAGGTTCTTCTCCTCTGAGATTTGGGCACCATAAGTTTTCAGCAGAAGAGACACGGTTCCAAATTACTTGATCACGCGCACCTAGGTTAATTTCGGAACGATCGCCATTTTGTGTGTTATTCATCCATAAATGTATCTTACTTAGGAGCCTAGCCTCATCAGAAGAAATTTCAGTATGCTCTGACATGTAATTAAAGCGACTAATACATAAATAATTAGCTTTTCCTTTTAGCAGTGCGAACCTGATCCCATCTATCGGGATCGCCCCAATTTCTTCTAGTAAATTAACTAATGCGGGTAAGTCTTTTGATACCAACTGTTCTTGTAGGTTAATTGTATTAGTGGAAATTACAACTTTTTCTTGGTTTTGTAATGCATGCTTGATTGCGGGGACTAAATACGCCAAAGATTTTCCGACTCCAGTGCCTGCTTCTACAATTAGATGTTCTTGGTTTTCTATAGCGGTATCAACGTGTTTCATCATTTCTATTTGCTCAGACCGGAATTCAAACTGTTCTGGGAGGTATTTTTCAAATGCACTTTGAGATTCAAACATTTTTTCAACAGAAACAACTGGCACGAAATCTTCAGATAGATATTTTCTGGTGTTTTCAGTTTTAGTTACCATTGCGGGAGTTTGGGGAAAGGAGCTATTCGCTTTTGATGATACGTTTGAGGATTGAAGGCATTGCTGGATGAGATACCCTAGATCCCAATCACTTTTTTCACTAAGTGAGATAATGTGTTTAAGAGACTTGTGATCGCACCTTCTGATGTGATTGAGTAATTTTATAAAAACTTCCTGAGTTGCCTTAGCATCTTCTAACGCCCTGTGGGGTGATTGATTGTCAACTTCAAAATACTTTCCAAGATAACTGAGTGAATACTCTGGAAGATTAGGAAAAAATATTGTTGCTAACTCCCAGGTGTCAAATTTTTTTTGAATAAAGTCAGCATTGTTATTAGATAAGAATCTGATATCAAATTGAATGTTTTGGCCTATTATTGGCAAATCACCAATAAATTTTTTTAAATCAGGAATAACTTGCTCTATCGTTGGTTGAAATCTTACATCTGTGTCAGATATTCCTGTGAGATTTTGAATCAACTGTGGGATCGGGCGTTTAGGGTCCACTAGGACCTGATATTCTTCAATTACAGTATCATAGGAGCATTTTACAGCTCCTATTTCTATAATTTTGTCGCTGTTTGCATGCAATCCGGTGGTTTCAAGGTCCAGTGAGACATATTCTAAATTCATAGGAATGGTAGATACCATAAACAACCTATTTTTTACCTAGAGTAAAATGTTTAGGATGGCCCTGCCTGAGT
>Ga0114933_10003238_pt1 | contig 16083 bp, 14 predicted proteins | sample 4SBtaG_FD_89691 | JGI IMG/M metagenome (GOLD analysis project Ga0114933, IMG submission 89691) | Deep subsurface microbial communities from Kolumbo volcano to uncover new lineages of life (NeLLi) - 4SBTROV12_W25 metaG | ecosystem: Environmental > Aquatic > Marine > Volcanic | place: Kolumbo... | reverse complement strand
TAAAAAGGCAATTAAATTTATAACAGATGGAGCAGCTAAAGTTGGAGAACCTTGGATATCATTTTATTCTGCTAGAGAAATTAAGGATTTACTATTTCAAAATAATTTTACCTTAACAGAAGATAAGACATTAGCTGATCTTAATTCTAAATATTTTACTCCAGTTGGCAGAACCATCCCTGAAAATCATATTTTTAAACTTGAGCATTTTATAGTAGCAGAGAGCAAAGTTTAAGCTCCCTGTTTTATTTATTGATTCTCTCTGGATAATCAGTAATAATAGCGTCTACTCCCATTAATTTCATTCTGTTTATATTCTTTGGGCTGTTTATTGTATATGGAAAAACTTTAATATTATTAGATTGTATTTTATTAACTATTTTCTTTGTAATAAACTTATTATTTGGGTTTAGAGCAATAGCATTAATTTCCTTTGCTAATTTAATTGCATTATCAATTTTATATAATGAATCTACTAGAATTGCAATTGGAATATCCTTGTTTAAATCTCTAAACTTTTTTAACTCATCCCATCTGAAACTTGATATTATAAATTTTGAAGGTGGAAGATTAAAGTCTTTCAAATATTCTATTATGACTTTATTAGTTTTAAAGGCTGTATTACTTCCTTTAAGCTCAATATTTAAAAAAATTTTTTCTGGAATTATATCTATAACTTCTTTTAGAGTAGGAATAGATAATCCACCTTTTAATTCTACTTTTTTAATTGAGTCTAATGAAATTTGTTCAATAAATGCATTGGAATTTGATAACCTACTTAAAAATGGATCATGGTAAACAACTAATTCTCCAGTTTTTGATTTAAATACATCAATTTCAATTCCATCAACATTTAATTGAATTGCTTTTTTGACAGACTCAATTGTATTCTCGAGAGCGTGACCCATTGCACCTCTATGACCAACAACTATAATATCCTTATTGGAGGTACAGGAACCTATAAATAAGATAAATAATAGTAATAAAATATTTTTAGACACTATTTTCTATTTAAAACTGTAGAGGATGCCTGAGATTTTGCAAGTACTGTAATATCACTGATATTTACATTTTGAGGGCAATTAACAACATAAGAAATTACTTTAGCAATATCATCTCCAACTAAAGGGTTTAATCCTGAATAGACAGAATTAGATCTTTTTTTATCATTTTTAAATCTGACCATTGAAAAGTTAGTTTCAACTAGACCTGGATTAATTTGTGAGACTTTTATATTATGTTTATTTAAATCTATTCTCATACCATTAGAGATTGCATCTACAGCAAACTTTGAGGCACAATAAATATTCCCTTTTGGATAAACCTCTTTACCAGCAATTGAACCTATATTAATAATATGTCCACTATTTTTTTTTATCATAAAATCTAAGACATATTTACTAACATATAGAAGTCCCTTTACATTTGTATCAATCATCATATCCCAATCCTCAATTTCCCCTTCATAAATAAAATCAAGTCCATGAGCATTTCCTGCATTATTTATTAAAACATCAATATTTTTCCAATCATCACTTAAATTTGATATTTTTTCTCTAACATCTTTTTTGTCTCTTACATCAAATTCTAAAGTTATTACATCTGTTTTTTTTGAGAGAGAATTAGATAATTTACCAAGTTTCTTTTTATTTCTTCCACATAGTATTAATGAAAATTGATCTGATAATTTATGAGAAGTTGATTCTCCAATACCTGAGGTCGCCCCTGTTATTAATGCAATTTTATTTTTGTTCATTTAATTAAAGTATAAGTAAAGAAGACCTGCTGCCAACGCACCAAGAGATGGACCAAAAATAGGAATCCAACTATAAGCCCAATCTGAAATTTTATTTTTTCTAGGTATAAGTTGGTAAATAATCCTTGGGCCTAAATCCCTTGCAGGATTAATTGCATATCCAGTTGTTCCACCTAAGCTTAATCCTATAACCCAAACTAAAATACCTACTGGAAGTGCGCCAAGTGATCCTATTCCAAAATTAGCATCAAGACCTTCAACAATAATGTTAGGTTCTACAATATATAATATTCCAAATATTAGAATAAATGTTGCTAGAAACTCACTGAAAAAATTATTTTTAAAATTTCTAATTGCAGGAGATGTACAGAATGACCCCATAACTTTGCTTTCATCAGTTGTTGACCTGTAATGATCTATATAGAACAGGTATGTTAACCAGCTACCTAGCATAGCCCCAAGGACTTGAGCAATAATATAACCTATCATTAATTCACTTGAGAATTTTCCGGCAACAACTAATCCAATTGTAACTGCTGGATTTAAGTGAGCACCACTAAATTGGCCTGTAATATAGGCTGCAACAAATACAGCAAAACCCCAGGCAGTTGTAATTGTAATTAATGGAGTTTGATCAAAACCTTTAGTTTTGGATAGGCTAACATTAGCAACGATACCAGAACCAAGAAGTAATAGTATTGCTGTACCAATAAATTCGGCAATATAAGGACTTATCATACAGTATAATTTTTGATTAATTTATAAAAATTTTTTAACTCGGTATCAATCCATTCTTGATCTTTTTCTAAAACTTCAGCCATTTTTTTTGCAACATTCGGTGCTATAAATTTAGACTCATTTGAATCTAAAAAAATACATCTAGTTCTTCGTGCTAAAATGTCTTCTAATGTAAGTGCCATTTCATGAATTATTGACCATTCTATAATATTATTTGTTATATAAAATTTAGTTGATAATGAATTGTTATCATCTTTACCTCCTAAAGATTCAACTTTTTTCTTAAGAGAACCATATACATGCATTGGATCTGAGAAATCAACCTTTTTCTTATAACCAAAAAGTTTTGTCTTTTCAGTTTTACATTTTTTCTTTTTTAGTTTTTTGATTGAAATTGCAGTATCAATTGCATCTTCTGAAATTTTTCTATAAGTAGTCCATTTCCCACCAAGTACACTTATTAACCCAGAGGGAGATATATCAATTTTATGGCTTCTAGAAACTTCTTTAGTTGACTTCTTATCAGAAGTTGCAGCAAGTGGTCGTAATCCAGCAAATACACTTTTTATATCACCTTTATTTGGCTTAATCGTCATATATTTACTTGCGTTCTTTAAAATAAAGTCAATTTCTTCTTTTAAAGGTTTTGGCTCTTCACTAGCATTCTTAATATGAGTATCAGTCGTTCCAACTACTACATAATTTTTCCATGGAACAGCAAAAAGGACTCTTCCATCTGAAGTCTGTGGAATTAAAATTGCATGTTTACTTTTTAAAAATTTTTTCTCCAAAACAATGTGTACTCCTTGACTTGGTTGTATCATTTTTTCAATTTGCGGTTGATCCATTCTAATTATTTCCTCAGCAAAAACACCCGTTGCATTAATTACAACTTTACTTTTAACTTGATATTTTTTTGAGTTAATTGAATCTGTGAAACTTAATCCAATAATTTCATTGTTATTTTTTATTAGGCCATCTACATTACAATAATTTAATAAAGCTGTTTTCTTAGAATTTGCAGAAAGTGCTAACGTAATAGCCATTCTAGAATCATCAAATTGACCATCGTGGTAGATAACTCCACCTCTAAGCCCTTTCTTATTGACATTAGGTATTAGTTTTTCAGTTTCTCCTTTTGAGATTATTACTGATTTACCTAGTCCAAGCTTTCCTGCCATCATATCATAAATTTTCATCCCTATTCCATAAAAGGGGCTAGCCCACCAATCATATGTAGGTATAACAAAACTTAGATCTTGAACTAAATGAGGTGCATTTCTTTTAAGAATTCCTCTCTCTTTTAGAGACTCAATTACTAAGGTAATATCTCCGTTTTGGAGATACCTCACCCCACCATGAATAAGCTTTGTACTTCTTGACGAAGTACCTTTACCAAAGTCATGTTTTTCTAGAAGTAATGTTTTGTATCCCCTTTTTGAGGCATCAACTGCAATTCCAAGACCCGAGGCGCCTCCCCCTATAATTACAATATCCCATTCAAGAACTTTGTTTAATTTAACGATGGAGTCATTTCTATTCATTGACCTTAAGAAGTTTATTAATTCTAGTTTCCCAAAGATTAATTATCTGTGTTGAATCATTTTTTAAATTTGGTTTAAACGATCTATCTTCTATCCATAAATCATTTAAGTCTGAAATATTCTTCCAGAACCCAGAAGCGAGTCCAGCTAGGAAAGCTACTCCAAGTGCTGTAGTCTCAGTAGTTTTGGGTCTTACTACATTAGTTTGTAATAAATCAGATTGAATCTGCATTAAAAGATTATTATTACTGGCTCCACCATCTACTTTCAAATTTGTAAAGTTTATATCTGCATCTTTTTGCATTTCAATAATTATATCTCTAGTTCTAAGAGCAATTGATTCGAGTGCTGCTCTAGCTATGTGACCATTTTCAGTTCCTCTAGTGATACCAAAAATTGTTCCCTGAGCATAGGGGTCCCAATAAGGAGCAGCTAAACCAGATAATGCAGGAACAAAAGTTACACCACCATTGTCTTTAACTGTATTTGCAAGATTTTCAACTTCAGGTGCATCCTTAATAATAGCTAATTTATCTCTAAGCCATTGAATAAGAGCACCTGCAACAAACACACTACCCTCAAGAGCATATGTGAGTTCTCCATTTATTCTCCAGGCAATTGTTGAAAGCATTTTATTTTTTGATTTTACTGCTGATTTTCCTGTATTCATCATACAAAAACATCCCGTACCGTATGTGTTTTTTATATCACCAGGATTAACACATAACTGTCCAAATAATGCAGCTTGTTGATCACCCGCTATTCCTGCAATTGGAATTTTACTGCCTAGAATTTCCTCATCTATATATGCTGATATTGCAGATGAGTCGACAACTTTTGGTAAAATATTTCTTGGAACATCAAAAATTTCTAATAATTCATCATCCCACATGTCATCTTTTATGTTATAAAGAAGGGTTCTGCTGGCATTTGAAGGATCTGTTAAATGATATTTTCCTTTACTTAAATTCCATATTAACCAAGTATCTATTGTACCAAAAATAAGTTGGCCTTTGTCAGCTTGTTCACGAATTTGACTATTACTATCAAGGATCCATTTTATTTTCGTTCCAGAGAAGTATGCATCAATAACTAATCCTGTTTTATTTTGAATAAGTTCACTTTTATTCTCTTCTTTTAGCTTATCGCAAAAGCTTGCGGTCCTTCTATCTTGCCATACAATTGCATTATAAACCGGTTGTCCAGTATCTTTATTCCAGATAACTGTTGTTTCTCTTTGATTTGTTATTCCAATTGAATCGATATTTTTTGGATCAATTTTAGATTTTTGGATAACTTCTCTAATTGCTTTTAATTGAGTATTCCATATCTCTATTGGGTCATGTTCAACCCATCCTTCCTTTGGAAAAAACTGATTAAATTCATATTGAGCAACCTCAATAAGATTAGCATTTTTATCAAATAATATTGCCCTAGAGCTTGTAGTTCCTGCATCAATAGCTAAAATAAAATTATCCATAAATTGTTTTTTGCAATTTAATAAAAAACCCTCCAGTGGAGGGTCTAATAATTATAATAAAGTAATTGTTAAATATTAATAAGTATTAACAGTCCATGAACTATATGTACCTTTAAATTCAGAAAATGCATCAACAGTTTTAATAAACTTTTCAAAAGCAGCTAGTTCTTTTGGTGTCTTTGGACCCCACTCTAACATTGCCTTATAATCATTGTGAGTGACATATACATAGTGAGATTCTCCCTCTGTACTAATTCCACCAAACATTCCACCTAGAGACATGTAGCCATCTGGTTTAAACGTTTCAACTAATTCATTAAAAGCTTTTACAAATGCGGCTTGATCTTCAACTCTCCATTCCCAAACTTGAGAAATTGGATCATCTGAATCATCTGCATTAAATCTCATAAAAGTCCTTCCATGAACACTTGAAATTGTTTTTCCATATTTACTGAAATTATTAACATATGCATCATATTCAGGACCTCCTCTGAGTTGTCTTAATGCAACTAATCCATCGACAGTTCCTGCATAATTTAAATAATGTGTAGGTTCGTGACCTAATCCATGATGATAGACTGCTGATAAAGAAACTGATACACCTTCAGGCATTTCAATACTTCCATAAAAGTCATCTATAGTTTTTGCTAAATCTGATGCATATCCATCATTAGCTAATACTCCAACTTGATTCCATACAATTTGATCTTGAGCACTTAGTGCAGTTGTAAGAACAAGTAAAAGCGTTAAAATATAATTTTTCATTTTAAATTGATTTAAGATTAAACTTAAATATAGTTAAATGAAAATTAAATAAAAATAAGTATTATGTTATCTTAAAAAACTTCCACCATTAACATCAATTGTTGAACCAGTTGAGTGATCCATTTTACCAGAAACTATTAATGATACTAATGGAGATATATCTTTTGGTTCTGTAAGCCTGTCTAAAGTAATCCCGTGTCTTACAACATCCTCTCCATGCTTATCGATAAAACTCTGAGCCATATCTGTTCTTACAAATCCTGGTGCAATGCTAATGGCTACAATATTATCTGTTTCTCCAAAAGATCTAGACATAGTTTTTGTTAGTGAAATAATTCCTCCTTTAGAACATGCATAAGAGATATAGTCTTGTTGCTCTCCCCTAAATGCAGCCCTAGATGCAATGTTAATAATTCTTAATCTTGAATTAATTTTTTTCTCTCTTTTATATTTAAGAAATTCCTTGAAAATTATTGATGGAGCTTTAAGATTTACATCAATTGTTTTATCAAACATCTTACTCCAGTCATTTATATCTAGAGAAATATCAGCTGATTCAGCAATACCTGCATTATTTATTATACAATCAGGAAAAGATAATTTATCAATTGTATTTTCTGCCATTTTTTTAATCTCTTCATGCATGGAAAGATCAGCTTTAATAGAGAATGAACCTGTATTATCAGCTTTCAAAAGATCCTCTATAGGAGATTTATTTTTATTATAATGAAGTGCAAGCTCATGTCCCTCAGCTAAAAGATCCTGAGCTATTTTATATCCAATACCTTTTGATGATCCTGTTAATAGTACTTTCATTTTTTATATTTTTCAAACCAAGGGTATGAGTTAATTGATTAATGGGAATTTAAAAAATGTGGGCGCTGAGGGATTCGAACCCCCGACCCCCTCGGTGTAAACGAGGTGCTCTAAACCAACTGAGCTAAGCGCCCTATTAATAGCATGCAAATATAGTTTATTTTAAAATTTCTAACATAGACTTTATTAATTTAGTTGTATGAAAAATAATATCAAGCTTTTAGATGGGAGTATGTCATATCCATTAGAGTTAGATGGTTACAATCTTAATAATAGACTTTGGACTGGAAATGCATTAATTGATAATCCTGAACTCATTAAAAAAATTCATTTAGGTTATATCAATTCAGGTGCAGATTATTTATTGACTTCTACGTATCAAATTAGTTATGATATATTAAAAGAAAAAGGAATTAATCCGTGTGAGATTAAAAAAATATTTAAAAAATCATTGGATATAGCCAAGGATGCCATTAAAGAGTCTAAAACAGATAAGGATATAAAAATTGTAGCTAGTTTGGGCCCATTTGCATCTTATAAGAAAAGTGCCTCAGAATATGTTGGTGTTTATGATTCTACTGATAATGAAATATTAAATTTTCATATTAATAATCTTAATATTATTAAAGAGATTGAATATGAAATTATTCTATACGAAACCATACCTTGTTTGAGAGAAATCAAAATACTTTCTAAAATTTTTGATAAACTGGATAAAGAAATATGGGTATCTATGACATGTAATGATGATATTAATTTTAGGGACGGTTCATCAATTTCTGAAGCCTGCCATATCCTATCCAAGTTTGATCATATTAGTACTATTGGACTTAATTGCTTTTCACCACTTTATGTTAAAGAGGCATATGAAATTTTAAAAAATAATACTAAAAAGAAAATTATAATTTATCCCAACTCAGGAGAAGTTTATAATCCAAAAGAAAAAATTTGGAATGGAAAAAAATTGTATGAAGATAAAATGATAAAAAAATGGTTAAGTTTATCACCAGATATCATTGGAGGGTGTTGCAGGGTTGGATATGATGAGATTAAAAAAATGAGAGAAGAAATAGATAATCATGAATAATATTCTATCTAATTATATAATATCATTTGTTGCTTTTTTGATATCAGTATCACTGGGATTGCTTACTGGAATCGATGAGGTAAGAAATGGAATTATATTGTCTTTTATTTTTCACTGGTTATTATTTATACCTGCATATATCTTTAAAACAGAGAAATTTTATGACCTGACTGGAAGTTTATCATACATAACTATCATATTGTATGTACTCATATCATCCAATGATGGAACTAGTAACTTTGGGAATATCATTCTTTCAGCTTTAATAATAATTTGGACCTTACGATTAGGAACATTTTTATTTTTAAGAATAAAAAAAGCAGGCGAGGATAAAAGGTTCAGGGAAATAAAAAAATCATTTAGTTGGTTTTTTATGGCATTTACTGTTTCGGGCATGTGGGTATCAATTTGTGCCCTTTGTGCATTAACAGGAATATCAAATGGAATAGAATTAAACACTATAACACATACAGGTATAATATTATTTGTAATTGGATTTACAATAGAGATAGTAGCCGATACTCAAAAGACAAATTTTAGAAAAATCGAGGATAATAAAGATAAGTTCATAACAACAGGATTGTGGAAATTCTCGAGACATCCGAATTATTTAGGTGAAATTATTCTATGGATTGGAGTGGCAATAACTAGCTACTCATCACTAGAGATAAATCAACTTTTCACTCTTATATCTCCTATATTTACGTATTTACTTCTTGTATATGTAAGTGGAATAAATTTATTAGAAAAAGGGGGAGAAAAGAAATGGGGAAATCTAAAAGAATATAAAGAATACAAGAGTAGAACTCCAAGATTGTTTTGGTTTATTTAGCACTATATATAAAATAAAATAAATTTAAAAGTATAGAGTTTTTTAGTAAATACTTATACTAAAACCTAATTTAACAAAAAACAAATCATTATTTAAACCTTTACCTATTGACAAATCTAATTGTTTATAGTTGTCGATGAGATAAGTTAAGCCTGAGTCAAAAGTAGAATTAGAAGTTTCTGAACTTGAATCACCAAAAAATTCAAAAAAAACTGAAAACGGGCCTAGAGACTTTCCGTAAACTATTGAATAAGTATATTTTGCATCGTAATTAATAAATTTATTATACCCAATATTATATCCTATTTGAGAGTCAGAGGTTAAATTGTGTGTAACTAACAATTTATTTAAAAATCCATATTCATTATTCGAAAAAACTTCTGAAGCAGTTGGAATTGATAGATATGTTAAAAAGCCAATATTAGTATTAATTTGATCATTATCTAATATTTTAAACTTAGAGCCTAATTCAAAATCACCAAAAGAAGACTTTTTTTGAAAAGATATTTCATCATTAATTATATAATTACTGTTAATTCTTAGTTCAACTCCATTAATAATTCCAATTCTAAACAATGAGTTGATCTTTGACTGTATTTGCTCAACTGAAACTCCTGTCTCAATTTGAATATAACCTGTTTCAATTACCATTGGAGAATCGGTCTGACTTGGCCTATCAGTTATTAACTGTGAGTATATTGTCGAAGATTGAAATATTAGAAAAAGAAATATTAAAAATTTATTATTCATAAAATACTTTTTGCAATAAAGTTGCTTCCTGTTATTAGTATTATATCTTGATCTGAACATCGCCCTTTGACAGTATCAAGTAATCTTTTAGGATTCTCATCAAAGATAATACTTCTACCTACATTTTGAATAATTTCGCTGAAGCCCATTCCTCTTTCCATATTAATAGATGTGAAATAAATATTTGAATTTGGAGGTAATTTACTAATAAGTTCATTTATGTTTTTCCCTTTTATGAATGCAAGAATAATATGTAATTGATTGTATTTAGTTTTTTTTAATTGAGAAGAAATACTTTCAAATCCAGCCAAATTATGAGCAGCATCAAATACAATTTTTGGATCATTACATATAGTTGTCCACCTACCAATTAATAGACTATTTTTATTAATATTGGATATACCAGCTAATATTGTATCATCATTTACACTTTTTAAATTAAGTGATTTACATGTTTGAATAGCAGTTTTTATATTAGTGTTCAAATAATTCACACTTGAGTAGCTGTTTTGGTCCATAAGATCGGGAACAAAAGTTATTGAAGATGATACTTCTCCAGCTTTTTTAACAAAAATTTCATCAACAACATCATTCCTTTCTCCAATTATGATTTTTGAATTTTGTTTAAAGATTCCAGCTTTTTCATTTGCAATCATTTCTAGTGTATTACCAAGAATATCTGTGTGGTCATATGAAATATTAGTTATAACAGAAATCAATGGCTCTATAATGTTTGTAGCATCTAGTTTTCCTCCTAGGCCAACTTCAATTATCGAATAGTCAACTTTAGATTTTATAAAATAAGCTAATGAAATACAAAATGAAAGCTCAAAAAAACTTAATTCTAATTTTTCTATAAGACTCTTATTATCCTCAATAAAATTTACAATAAAAGACTTTTTAATCATCTCATTATTAATTTTTATTCTTTCCCTAAAATCATAAAAGTGTGGTGAGGTGAAAATTCCAACTTTATACTTAGATTCCTGAAGAATAGATGAAATATAAGCTGATGTACTCCCCTTTCCATTTGTTCCACCGACATGTATTAAATTTAAACTGTCTAAAGATAATTCAAGGGCTGAAGTAAACTTGATGACATTACTAAGGCCAGGGTTATATGCTTTTTTACCTATAGCTTGATATGAAGGCAACCTACTTAAAATCCAATCCTCTATGTTTTTATAGTCCAATATTTTATACTAAGACATATGCTTCCAGAAGAACAAAAGTTATAAACCCAGAAATAAAACCTATAAAAGCTAACCAGCCAATCTTTTTTAAATACCAGAAAAATTCAATTTTCTCCATCCCCATTGCAACTACTCCTGCAGCTGACCCAATAACTAATACACTTCCACCAGTTCCAGCAGAATATGCAATTAAATGCCAGAGAGAATCATCAATTGGCTGAGAGAACATACCTATTGATGCAGCTACTAGAGGTACATTATCTATTACAGCAGATCCTAAACCTAAAAGTCCTGCGACTATTCTAATATCAGGTATTACTGTCTCTAAATACTGCGCAAATTCAAATAAATATCCTATTGACTCCAAAGCTGCAACTGCCATCAATATTCCTAAAAAGAAAAGAATACTTGGCAATTCAATTTTAGTTAAAGCACTATGAACAGGACTTTTACTATGCATGATACTATCATCGTTAGGTGTGGTAATATTAAATTTTGTTCCACTAAATATTTCAGCAAAAGTTGCAACAATTGCTAATGATAACATCATCCCTACATATGGAGGTAGTCCAGTTATAACTTTAAATACGGGTACAAATATTATCCCTCCTAACCCTAACCATAACATTGTAGTACCTATACTTGTTATATTACTTTCATCATTATCCACTTTACCAACATTTCCTTTAAACGGCTTTAAAAATGAAGCAACATAAACCGGTACAACCATACATACTATAGATGGAATAAAAACATAGTACAATAACATAGGCACAGTAACTTTATCTGCAATCCAAAGCATTGTTGTTGTTACATCACCAATTGGAGACCAAGCCCCACCTGCATTAGCAGCAATTACAATTAGACCTGCAAACCATAATCTTAAGTTCTTATCTCTAATAATCTTTTGTAAGATTGTTATCAATACTATTGTAGCGGTAAGATTATCAATAATTGCAGATAGAATAAAAGCAAGTATAGCAAATATCCATAGAAGCCTTTTTTTAGATTTAGTCCTTATAAAGGATTTAATCTTTTCAAAACCATTGTAATAATCAATTATTTCTACTATCGTCATTGCACCCAAAAGAAATATTAAAATTTCAGATGTATGAGAGAGATGATAAGCCATTATTTTCTTGACTTTTGTAGGTATTAACTCCCGTAATTGTGTATCAACTTCAAATACAGGTATATTAAAAACTGCAATTATTGCCCATAAAAAAGCCATCATTCCAAGCGCTGGTATTAGCTTATCAATTCTAAGGCTATGCTCAAGTGTAATTAATAAGTAACCTGCAATAAATATTCCTAATAATATTGTTTCCATTTAATTAAATTTTATTCCCATGATTTAAGCATAACTCTAGTTATACTCCTTGTATATTCTTCATCTTTTGTAGCATCTAACCACTCAATAACTGCATTAGACTCTTCTTGACTGCTTGAATTTCCAAAATCAAGTGCAGCTACTAAATCTGGAAATGTTGCATAAATGTAATGTGTCTCCCCGTTCTCAACTCCATGTGTAGTTTGCCCAATAGAAACATACCCAGATGAATCTCCAAAAACAGACATTAAATTAGCAAATGCGCTTATGAATTTTATAGGGTTTTTTACCTTCCACTGATGAGATTGAGCAATCGTTTCTTGCCATTTATCAAGATTATATCTAACTAAAGTTACTCCAGCAGTTATTGCAAAACCATCCCTATCTGTTAAAGAATTTAATCTTGATGAGTAAGCATCCCATTCAGGACTGAGTTTTCTTGACTCAAATTTTGCTAGGTTTTCTTTTGATCCAGCAAAATTTAAAATATGAGTTGCTTTTTCGCTAGATCCTTTATACTCTATACTCCAGAGTGAGACTCTTATGCCTTCTGGTATTTGAATATTAGAGTAAAATCCATCAATAAGGTTAAATACAGCTTGGGTATTTTCAAATGGCACATTTAAATTGACATTTTGCCAAGTTATATTTTGTGCACCTAAAGAAAGTGAAAATACAGTAGTTAAAATTACAAACGTTTTTCTCATGAATTGATTTAAGGTAAACAACTAATTTATTAAAAAAAATTAAATATTTATGGATTATAAATTTTTCCTGAACAATGGTTTATTTTAGCTCCAGTGACTGAAGAATAGCAATTATTTATTTCTAGAACCCTTAATAAACCTAAAAAGGAAAAGATTAAAGCTTCTTTATATTCAATTATTTTTGGATCTGGAATAGATATTTTTGAATTAGTTAAATTTTTTATTTTTTCAATTAGATAATCGTTATATGCCCCTCCTCCTGTTAATAATACTTCATCATGATCCCCTATATTTTTTGCAATTTGAAATGCAAAGTGATTTGAAAATGTATTCATTAAATCTTTAATTGGAATATCCTGAAAATCCTTTAAAACTGAATGAATCTGAATATTAACCCATTCAACACCTAATGATTTTGGAGGATCTTGTTTATAATAATTCAATCTTTGTAAATGATTATATAAATCTTCATTCATATTTCCAGTAGATGCAATATATCCTCCTTCATCATATTTTAATTTCATTTTTCTTGATAAATGATTAAATACGATATTTATTGGACAGATATCATAGGCAATTAAATTATTTTTAATTCTCTTGGTAATATTAGCAAATCCACCAAGATTTATTAATGTATTATATTCAGGAAAAAGATACTCTTCTCCTGCAGGCACTAAAGGAGCTCCTTGACCACCTAACTCAACATCTTGAACTCTAAAGTCACAGACAACCTTTTGATTAATATATTTTGCAAGAATTGGTAAATTTCCAATTTGATAAGTAATCGAGTTAGACGGTTTATGAATAGCAGTATGGCCATGTGAGCTAACAAAGTCTATATTCTTTATTGAAAATTCATTTATAAAATTAATTATGTACTTAGATAAAAGCTTAGTGTAATCAGCATCAATTTTTTTTATAGAATGAATTTTTTCTTGGCTTATATTTTGTAATTGACTTATCCATTTTTTTTCATACTTATAAGTTTTTGAATTAATTAATTCATACTTCCAAGATTTATCTAGTTTAAAATTTACATAAACTATATCTATTCCATCCAAAGATGTACCAGACATTATACCTATAATATTAAATTGTTTCATTTTAACTAAAAAAGTTCCAGACTAAACCAAGTCTAACAGACATATCCCTATATGGACTGAATGGATCTGAATAATAATCATAACCTGTGAATGAACTATTTAAATGCTCAACTTTTATAAATACTCTCGTTTGTTGGATCTTAGCATTAAAAAAGAAATCAAATCTAGGGAACTCTCCTATTTCTTTATAATTCTGGGTAACAAATTCTGAAATTAAGGGGTTATAATAATCTGCAAAGTATTTAGAAAAGTAATTAAAGGTAATTCCAGTTTGAATAAATAAAGATTTATTAAAAACATCTGCAGAATACATTATTGTATTTCTAGTTACCCATTCCGGGACATTAAGTGTTGAGAGACTCCCTAGGGCAAATTCTTGTTCCTTTTTTTGATATCTAGCTGTATTTACAAAACTAAATTTACCAAAATCAACTTTACTGAAAAGCTTGAAGCTGTAATAGTTAATTTTATTGTTAGCCTGATTGACAACTGCTAGTCTTAAAAGATCTGTTTCACCAAGTAACGCATTTGTAGACTCTCTAAAAAAAGTATAATTATCAATTTCATTGTAATCGGCAGTAAGAACTAATAATTCCTTGTAAGATAATTTTAAATTTATGTTTGAAATTTTTTCATTGTGTAAATTATCATTAAGCCAATTATAGCTTTCAAATCCACTCCTGTACAATTTAAAGTTAAAGTTTGGAGACTTTTCAATAATTGAGGAGCCAATTTCAAAGTTCAAATTTTTAATTGGGCTTCCTTTAATATTAAGAGAAATAAAATCAGATTTAAAACTGTCTTTTGAAGACTTGTTAAAGTTTAACTCAAAAGTATATTTGCTAAATATTTTTTTCCAATCAAAAGATATATTTGACTGATCTTCATTGAGCTCAAAAATTGAATTACCGATATCTTGATTTTCATATATTTTGAAACTATTTACCCAATTAGTGAGTGAATATGATAACTTTATTTTTCCAAGCCTATTTGAGTTTGATGATAATATTAATCTATTCTCTTGCTCTATAAACCTGTTTTGGTCTGAGACTGTTTGATCATCATTAATAAAGTCTAGGACTTCACCAAACATTTTATTGTTCATTGGATCACTAAATTGGACTTTTTTGTATTCATGGGTAAATTGATAATTTAAAGTAATGTTGTTCGAGCTATCTTTCTTTCCACTTAAAATTACTCTTTCAAAGTCTGAAAAAAATCTTTTTGAGTAAAGGGATCCCTCCCCGAAAAGCATGGGGCTTAATCTAGACCTATCAAGGTATCCATCATATTCTATCATTTCAAATGATCCATCCTCATTTTCAATTTGATTTCCAGATTTATCAAGTACAAAATAGTTTGTTGCTTGTTCAAAAAAATATATACTGTCAGGGTCAAGACCTCCATTTTCTTGATTAAAAATATTTTGTGAAACAAAATGAAATCTCCAGCTTGAAAGTTGATTTTTTGATTTGAAGTTTGAAATAAACCTAAACTGATTCCCCCTTGATCTATTGTTTATATATTTTCCAAGAGATTTATATCCCTTATGAGCAATAGTAAAATTATATTGGGGATTCAAATTTATTGATACTAGAACATCTAAAAGTTGTCCTTGCTCAAATGTTGACTTAGCAAAAATTTCTGTAAAAGGAGTAGGGACATTATAATATCCTATATCCTCTTTTTCAAAGTAATGAAAATGCTTACCCCTTGCACCAATGTCTGGCTTTGAAAAATCCCTAAAGTTATAGGCTAGTTTATTATATGTATGGGCTGAATTAGCAAATGAAATTAAATCAAATGAATCCTCTCTTAAGAAATTAAATTTATAGTCCTTATAAATATTTAGAGTGGTATCAACATTATCAATTCTTCCATCCAAATAAAATATTTTATAATAATCAGTATTTAATGTGTCTTTTTCTTCTACTTTGTTTTTATCTTTTAATGCCTCTTCCTGAGCTTTTAATTTCCCCTCT
>Ga0114933_10003235_pt1 | contig 16099 bp, 13 predicted proteins | sample 4SBtaG_FD_89691 | JGI IMG/M metagenome (GOLD analysis project Ga0114933, IMG submission 89691) | Deep subsurface microbial communities from Kolumbo volcano to uncover new lineages of life (NeLLi) - 4SBTROV12_W25 metaG | ecosystem: Environmental > Aquatic > Marine > Volcanic | place: Kolumbo... | reverse complement strand
CAAGTTTTTTAATAATTCTGTTATTTTTTCTTCAGGGGAATCAAACATGGGATGAGTTTCAACAATAATTAATCTAGGTCTAATGATAAGATTTTGTAAAATGAGTAATTCAGCTCCTTCACAGTCCATTACTAATGCATCACATTCTGGAAAATCCTTAGCAAGTAAAGTAGGTGCATCACCTACAAAACCCATTAAATGAATAGGTTTTTCAACAATTACATGTTTAACAGAAACTCGATTTTTCACTTTGTTTAAATTAATAGTGTCATTCACTACATCTACAGAATTTTTATTTCCTTCATAAGTAATTACAGTTCCTTTAATTCCTACTTGATGAGCAACTGCAACGGTTGATGCGCCAGATCCACCTCCAACAACAAGTGCATTTTCACCACTTTCAACATAATTCCTAATTGCAGATATTAATTCAGCCTCATGTTCTGGAAAAATGTCTATTTTAGAGGATAAGCTTGCACCTCTAACAGCAACGCCATTAAAGACGGCAATTTTTCGAGATGGAATGCCAAAAGAATTTGCTAAAAATTTGAATATTGCAGCTTGAAATAACCCAGAAAGTCCTTTTTCGCTGTATAATTTTTTGCCTTTTTTAACAGATGAAGTCATTTGCTAGCCATCCTTTCTAGTTTTTTTGATTTATAACTATGATATTTAGAGATTATTTTTCTAGGATTCTTAATACCTGAACTTAAATAATATTTCTTTCGATCAATAATTTTTGTATATGAAAAAAAATCAATCTTTTTACCACCAAATTTAGCAGCATAAAAATAGATTCCTTTTTCTTTTTCTGTTTTAGGAAATGGATCAACTCCAGCAAAATCAAATGTTCTATATTTCATTTTTTGTGCCCATTTAATGGTGTTCCATGTTAGAAAAGTTCCTACAAGTTCTTTTTCAGGAGAATTAGCTAATGCATGTTGTATTACATTTCCATTAAAAAATAATGTAAGAATTGTACCCCTGATTTTACCATTATGTCTTGCTAGCAACCATTCTTCATATCCATTATTTTGCATTATCTCCCAATGTTTTTTATAAAATTTAGGATTTCGAACATATTTTTTTCCATCATCTTTTTTTGCCGCAATTTTTAAATCTTGAAATTTTTCCAAACCTTCCATATCATTAGCAACCTCAAAATCAAAACCCTGATTCTCTGATTTTCTTATATAATATCTTGGATCTTTTTTCAAAGAATTATACAAATCATCAGTGGTTTGATTTAAATCAACTATGAAGGTTAATCTTGATTCAGCACTATAACCGAATTCTTCAAAAGTTTTAGTAGGAAATTGATCTGTTAGGGGTGAAGAAATACCTCTTATGTTTATGACATTATTATCTTGAGCAATTTTATCAACTGAGGATAAAATGATTTCAAGTATTTGATCACTTTTATCCTTATCATGAATAATAGGTCCGTGATACCACCACAATGAAGTACCTAATCCAAGTAGATTTCCAATCTTTTTAGATAGAGGATTTGTATCACTCACCTCCATTTTTTCATGAATTAAACATGCAAGTTGTCCAACCACAATTCCAGAATCATTAGTTATAGTAATGAATATCGGTTTTGAACCAAATACCTCACGATAGAGTTTTTGCCAATTATATGTTTGATATACGGTGGAGCCAGTACTCTTGGATAAATCTTCATTCCATTCATTCTCATTAATTTCTGAAGAAATTTTTACATGTAAACTCATGTTAGGATTCTAAAAATTATATTCGAAAAAAAGTATAAGAGTAAATTGATAGACTAATTTAGAAAAAAGTCTAAAACACTAATTATTTTGTCCCATTTTTAGTACTTTATCTGGTGAAACTATAGGTGCAAAGTGTTCCACAAGATGAGAATTTATCTGTGTGTTTTCAAAGAAGTAATTTGTTAGTGCATATCTTATACCTTCTTCTAGAGGAAGTCCTCTGTGTATTATTGATGTATCAACTAATACCATTGTTCCCGCATTACCAGTTAATGTCTTTAATCTATCAGGACTTTCATTCAAAATTTTTTCAACAATGTTTTGATTAAAAGAACACTGCATCGATTCTAAATTTGCATTTTTTGAATCGATTGAAATTTGTTTCGATTCATGTGATCTATGAATTACTTGAAATGGCCCATTTTTTAGATTTACATCTGTTAGATAAAGAAGAGATTTGAATTGACGAAAATAACTGTCTCTGTGCCATGTGCCACCAGAACCAAATTCATGTCCTGTTGCTTTAATCCTTCCAGCTAATGTAAAACCATTACTTGTTGGAACTGCATTATATGCATTGGCGATTTTGTGCAAAAATGAATCATCTGCAAATTTTCTAATATTTTCAGAAAGATCTTCAGCTCCAAAAATTCTAGAATCAGCATACTCTGTATTATGAACAAATTCTTTTTTGGTATCATACATTACATCCATATCTTTAATGCATGACTCGCAGCTTTCTTTATCAAAGAAATTTGGTATTACTGCATATCCATTCTTTTGGATTTCTAATAATGCTTCTTTTTCTTTGTTTCCTAATTTTGAAAAATCTTGTTTATGTGTACGTTCGAAATTACTAGTATGAATAGCGGTATATGCCTTAGGAGACTTTGTTAGTATCTTTTTTGCAATTTTCCGAAACATAATTTTTCATCATATTATTTTGTATAATAAGTAATTCTATACTTAGCAAATAAAAAAGAAATTATGTAGACAGAAATTCTATTAAGTATACTATGTGATTTCAATAAAAGTGGCAAGTAATGAAATTATGTGTTTTTCCAAATGATCCTATTCAGGCATATTATGATAAAGGAGAGATCAAAGAGAGATATTATAATCCACAAAATATCTTTAGTGAAATTCATTTTATTACTTTGATTGACCAAGATATAGAGGTCTCAAAAATCCAAGTAATTGGCGGAAAAGCTAAGATCGTAATTCACTCAGTAGGAAAAATTAATATAAAAAATAGAAACAAGGGTCTAGAAGATGTAATCACAATAGTAAAAGAAATTCAACCGGATGTGGTTAGAGCATATAATCCATTCATCGAGGGTTGGCTTGCGGCAAAATGCGCAAAAGAGTTGAAAATTCCTTTTCTTCTATCTTTACATACACAATATGATAGTAATCGACAAATTCTGAAGAAAACTAATTTCAAAAAATATTTGGCATTAAAATACACAGAAAAATTCATAGAACCATATGTTCTAAAATCTGCTGATAAAATTACTGCAATATACAGAATCATCGAACCATACGTGTTAAAACATTGTCACAATAAACCTGAAATTCTTCATAACAAAGTTGATTGTGAAAAATTTGTAAATGCAACAACGCTAGAAAGTTTACAGAAACCATTGATTATATCAGTAGGTGCTTTAATTCCTGTAAAAAATCATGAATGCGTTATACTATCTATGAAAAATGTTAATGCTAATTTAATGATCATAGGTAATGGATTGTTACATGATAAACTTCAAGAATTAATTAAAAAAAATAACTTGGATAGTAAAATAATTATAAAAAAATCCGTTCCACATAATCAAATACAAAATTATTATAAATCGGCTGATATCTTTGCACTTGCATATAATCCTGAGATTGAAGGAATTCCAATGCCAGTTATGGAGGCAATGGCAACTGGATTAGCTATTGTAATTCCACCATCAAAAGAAAATTTTTCTGAAAAACTAGAAGGAAGTGTAAATTTTGCAGAATCCAATCCTGATTCGTTTGCAAGATCTATTAATGAATTACTTGATGATAAATTACTACATAAAAAATTTGCAGATAGAGCAAAAATAAAGGCTTTAGAATTTGATATAGAGAAAATTGAGAAAAGAGAAGCAGAAATTTATACAGAATTAGTTTCAATTAAAAATTAAAAGATAATTGTCTCCCAATATACAAATAGTTCTAAATTAAAGCAATAAAGTAGTTTATGCCACTAAAAGATACATTAGAAAAAATTAGGTCAAACTTATTTTCTGTAGAGGTTATTGGTCTTGGTTATGTTGGATTCCCATTGGCTGTTCGTCTTGCAAGTAAAAAAATCAATGTCACAGGAATAGATATCAATCAAGAAAGAATTCAGAGGCTAGAAAAGAATATTCTTTTGGATTCTGAATTATATCTAAAAAAAGAGTTTTTAGAATGTAGAAGTAATGGAAGTTTGAAACTATCTAACACATCATTACAATCAAAAAATCCTAAAATAGGTATAGTTTGTGTTCCCACTCCAATCCCTGATAAAAATACTAATTCCAATATTTTTGTTAAAGCAGCAGTTGAAAGTTTTTTGAAATCTTCAAAGAAATATGATGTTTTAATTTTAGAGAGTAGTATAGAAGTTGGTACCACTGACAAAATGTCAGAAATTCTTAAGGATGGTGGATTCACATTAGGTCAAGATTTTGGTTTATCTTTTTGTCCAGAGAGAATAGATCCTAGTAATAAAGAATGGGGGATAGAGAATATTCCTAGAGTGATTTATTGTTCAGATGACATTACATTTTCTATATCAAAAATAATTTATGACAATGTGAATGGTGGAAATTTAATCCGTGTGGACTCGCCAAAAATAGCTGAAGTTGTAAAATCATTTGAAAATGCTTTCAGACTAGTGAATATTTCTTTGGTTAATGAATTAGCAATTCTTTGCGATAAATTAGGAATTAATGTAAAAGAAGTAATTGACGCAGCGGCTACAAAACCATTCGGATTCATGCCCCACTATCCTGGCGCAGGTGCTGGAGGTCATTGTATACCTAAAGATCCACGATTTCTATTAGAATCTGCAAGAAAATTTGAATCACAATTTGATGCAATAGAACATGCCCTTGAAATTAATGATCATATGCCAAAATACATCTGTAATGCGATTGAAAATAAACTTGATGAATTAAAATTAGAAAAAACTATTCTCGTATGTGGTTTATCGTACAAAGCCAATGTAGAAGACATGAGAGACTCGCCTAGTTTCAAAATAATCCAAGAAATGAAATCAAGAGGTTTTACAGTATATGGTTTTGATCCTTTTTTTAATACTGATTTAAGTGAGAAATATTTAATTGAAAATCATATCACCGAATTAAATTTTAAAAATTTAACAGATCTGAATGATGATTCGGTCGCAAATATTGATTGCTTGTGTATAGTACAGCACCATAACGAAGTAGAACAACGAATTAAAGAAATCTATGAAAAATCACTAATTCCATTTGTGTATGACTGCCAAAGTAAATTATCAAGAAATTCCCAATCAAATTCTTATTTAGATTTCTTAGGCAGTTAAGTCAGTTCAAAAAAGCAATTCGTATTCTTCTTTTACTTGAATATTTGAAAAATTATCTAACCAATATAGTGCCTGTAACGAAAACATAGACGACCACGAATTTACTCTTAATGTTTTTTTCCATCCAAAAGTTGATTTACTAAATTCTTCATAGAATCCACCGTTTACTTTTTGATCAGTATTTTGTGCTTGCAATGATAACAAAAATGATTTTAATTTTTGTGTATTTTCATTTAGATTTATTCCATCGAGTTTAGCTAAAAGGACTTTTAGTCTGATTAATTGTGCTATTGGATAACTAGATTTTGAATGATATTTAGAATTAGACCATAAATCAATACTCCCATCATCCTGAATCTTTTGATCACACCAAGTAATGGCTTGCCTGCATTTAGAAATATAATTTTCATTTTTTGTTATCATATATGTATGAATGAGTCCTTCTAATGCATAACACATTGTATGAAGATTAATAATTTTATTATCAGCATGTAGTAATATACTCCCATCATTATTTTGATAAGATAAAATAGAATCTGCAATCTTCTTAGCCATATTTAGTAAAGATTCATTTTTAGTGATTTGATATTGTTGTAATAGTGGTATTACTAGTTTAATATGTAAACACCCAGATCTTTTGTACCATACTTTAGTATCTTCTTCAAACTTATTGGTTTGTAAATTTTTAGTAGGTTTTACAAAACCATTACTTTCTATAGTTTCGTTTAAAATCCATTGATTTAATTTCTTAGCATATTCAAGAAATTTTTCCTCCTTTGTAATGGCAAAACAATCTAACAATCCTTTAGAACAAATTCCAGTATCAAAAGAATACACATATTTCTGGGGAACACCATAAGTAGAGATTCCCTGAATTATTCCACCATACTCTTCATATAAGCGGATAAGCCAGTTGCTAGATGCTTTTGCTAGTTTTACAAATTTTTCATTTTTCTCATGTTCATACAAAAATCGCATTGTACTGATGAAATATCCAGTAATTTCTGGGTACAAAAATGCAAATTCATTTTTTTCCTCATCAAAAAATGAATAAACCCCACCATAGTTGTGGTCTGATGAATCAGAAACAAATATTCCCGATTTTAGCAACCAATTTCTAGTCATTTCATAAGAAGGATCCATTACTAGGTAACGTTTTTTTTGTTCTTAAAAAGTCTAAAGACAATGCAGATTCTAGTAATGGTGTTTCATTTTCCACCAATCAGTGGTGGTGGTGTGGTTGTAATTACAGATATTGTAAATAAGTTAGCGGAGTTAGGAAATGATATTACAGTAATTACTCCAAATCTTGACTGGAATGGAGAACAATATAATCCAAAGATTAATTCAAAAATTCAAGTTATACGTACAGAAACACCATCAAAATCTAGAATTAAAGTTGCTGCAAGACGATGTCAAGCAAATATGAAAAAAAGAGCAATTGAATTAGGCAAACAGCAAAAATTTGATTTTATTTTTACAATTTTTCATCCATTTCATCTTGTTCCTAAGGCTGCAGTAGAAGCTGCAAAGGAGTTACAGATTACTTCAATTATAAAAGTAGATGATGCAATATATGAAAAAACTACTGGGATAAAATCTATACAACGCAGAGTTGAAAAAATGATTAATAGTAAAACACTTAGGACAGCGAGCAAAGTATTAGTTTCAAATAATGATACAGCCAAAGTGATAATTAATGAGTATGGTGTAATTCCAGAAAAAATCTCAATAGTGCCAAATGGGGTTGAACTATCATTATTTAATAGTTCAAAACAGAAAAACCCAAAAAAAGTTGTTTTTGCAGGTGCTATGTATTATCACAGAGGTTTAGATGTGTTACTTGAGGCAATACCAAAAATAATCAGAAAAATTCCTGATGCAAAATTTATTTTGTTAGGCAATGGTAATGAATTAGAAAAATTAAAAGAAATTGTCTTGGAAAAAAACTTAGAAAATTCTGTAGAATTCAAAGGATGGATTGAGAGAGAAAAGATTCCTGAGAATATATCAGACGCATCAATTGGAATTGGTCCATTAAGACTAACAGATGTTACTTCACGAGCTCTTCCCATAAAGGTACTAGAATACATGGCAGTTTCATTACCTATAATTGCTCAGAAAGGAACGTTACCAGATGATGTTTTAGTAAATGAAAAAAATGGGTATTTTGTTGATGGAGCTGAAGATTTAGCTGAAAAAATCAGTTCATTACTAAATGAGCCTGATAAAATTAATCAAATGGGGAATCAGTCACGCCTGATGGTTCAGAACTTTTCATGGGATCACATAATTAAAAATGTCTTAGAGGCAGCAAGAAAAAATTAGAAATGATTTTGTAAAATTTTTATTATTTTGTAACTTGCGTTTCCTTTTCCATAAGGTGTTTTTCTTGAGTGAACTTTAGGATCTTTCATTGTCTTCTTGATAGATTTGGAGATACTTTTTTCATTTAGTCCTATAATTTCAGCCATTCCTGAATCTATTGCCTCTGGTCTGTCAGTGGTTTTTCTTACAACCAAAACTTTTTTTCTAATAAGAGGTGAAGTTGCTTCTTCTTGAATTCCACCAGAATCAGTCACAATGAACGTACATTTTTTCATAAATTCAAGCATTTCAAAATATCCAAGTGAGTCTAACAGAAGAATATTTTTTGATTTTAGTAATTTCTTATGCAGATTAAATTCATCGAGACGTTTTCTAGTACGAGGATGTAATGGGAAAATAATATCCTCATTAGAATCAATGAGCCCTTTAACGATTGAAGTTAGTGTTTTTTTATTATCTACATTCTCTGATCTATGCAATGTCAATAAAGCAAAATTATCAATTTCTACAGAAATCTGGGATTTCTTTTTTGAAATTTTAGAATATGTATTAACTGCATCAATTATTGTATTACCAGTAACATAAATCTGACCGTGAACTTTTTCAGAAATAAGGTTGATTTTTGAATTTTGTGTGGGAGTGAATAGAAGTTCGGATAAATGATCAATTGCGATTCTATTATGCTCTTCTGGCATCCTCCAATCATTACTTCGTAATCCAGCCTCTACGTGACTAATTGGTATGTTTGATTTTAGAGAACAAATACCTGCAGCCAGAACTGTGTTAGTATCACCTTGTACTATTACAGTATCAGGTTTTTCTTTCGAGAGTATTTTTGATAATTTTGCTATAATTTCACTAATTTGAAATTGTGGACTCGATTTGGAAATTTTTAATGAATAATCTGGTTTGGGTAATCCTAATTGGTGAATGAATTGCATTCCCATTTGATAGTCATAATGTTGACCAGTAAATATGACAGAGCATCTTTTAGTGCCCAATTTTTTAATAATTGGAGCCAATTTGATTATTTCAGGTCTAGTTCCTAAGACTATTGCTGTTTTCATATAATTCAATTTTTGTTTACAAATGATACTATTATGAGTATAGAATAATTAATACTAAATTCATTAAAGGATGTATAATAAAATAATCAATATCAAAATGAAGATTCTTTTCATAGCTCCAACGTATACGGGTGGAATTGGTGGTCATGCTGCTAGAGTTGCTGAAAAATTACGGGAGTGTGGTTTTGATATAAAATTAATGGATACATCACATATTCCCATAAAAAAACTCAAGAATCCTAGTTTTGCTGCTATTAGCTCACTAAAAGCTATACTCAGTGGAGATAATTATGATATAGTCCACGCTTTTAACATTCCTTCTGCTTTTGCAATGAAATATGCCAAAGCCAAGAAAAAAGTACTATCCGTACATGGAATATATTCAGAGCAAGTAGATTCATTGCATTCTGATACTACAGCAAAGGCTGCTACCACTGTAGAATCAAAAGTTTTGAATTGGGCGGATAAGTTAACTACAGATTCAAAAGCAGTTAGTGAAGCATACAAGAAAAAATTAGGAGTTAATTTTGAAACTTTGTATGCGCCACTAGATATTGCAAAATTCAATGATCTTCCTGATGTTTCGAAGAAAGAAAATCAAGTTGTCTATATTGGTAGAGATAGTTACGAGAAAGGAATAGACATTCTCAGAGGTATCGAATCAAAGATAAATGGAAGTGTTGTTTATTGCACAGATTCAGAATGGAAAGAAACCATGTCTGAGCTGAAAGCATCAAGTGTGTTAGTGGTTCCATCAAGAATGGAAAGTATTCCTCAAGTTATCAAGGAAGCATTCTTTCTAAATATTCCTGTTGTCGCTACAAAAGTGGGAGGCATTCCAGAATTAATTAAGCATGAAAAAAATGGTCTACTTGTTGATCCAAATAATTCTGAACAATTAGTGAATTCAGTGAATGAATTACTTGAAAATCAAGAAAAAGCTACTAACATAGCCCATGCAGGGCATAGTTTTGTAATTAAAAATATGACATGGAAAGTATTACTTCCTAGATATGTAAAATTTTATGAAGATCTACTAAATTCATAATTAAATCATATTATCAATAAAAGAAGTTTTCTAATCCATCTTCTATACTAGTTTCATATGACCAATTAATCATTTTTTTCGCAAGGCTGACATCTGCTTGACTTTCTTTTATGTCTCCTTGTGGTAACTTGTCAAATTTAGTTTCTAATGGTTTTCCAGAGAGTTTGATCATTAGATTTGCTAGTTCTTTGATTGATGTAGTAATTCCAGTACCAATGTTTAGATGTGTAAAATCCGTGTCACTTTGCATTGATAATAGATTAGCCTTTACAACATCCTCTACTGAAATAAAATCACGTGTCTGTGAACCATTACCAAAAATTATTGGAGATTCATCTGCTTGTATGTTATCATAGAATTTTGTTATGACACCAGCATAATCATTTGTCTGACCGATTCCATAAACGTTAAAGTATCTCAATCCAATAATTGATGCTCCCAAATCATGATATTTTGCAGCAAGTTTTTCATCATCCAATTTTGTTGTTCCGTAAGGATTGATAGGTTTCCTTTCAAAATCTTCCGTTATAGGAATAGATGTAGTGTTACCATATACACTTGAACTACTAGCATAGACAGCCTTTATTGAAAATTCTTTTGCTAATTTGAAAATATTTTCGGTTCCAATAACATTGACACTGTGATATTTTTCTTTTTGAATGAACGATTCTGGTACGGAAGTAAGTGCGGCCTGATGAAATATTCCATCGGAGTCACTAATTACACTTTTTAAAGAATCAAAATCAAGAATATCCAATTTTTCTAGACTAATTTTCTCTTCATAGCCAGCTATATTTTCTAGCCTCCCTCTCGAAAAGTTATCAATTACTGTAACCTGATGATTTTGGTTAACTAGATATTTTACAATATAACTTCCTATGAATCCTAATCCCCCTGTAACTACAAATTTCACGAATTTGTTGACATACTCATATCTTTTAATCTTACCAATAATGAAGATGCGAATTGTATAAAAACACAAAATTGAAACAGTGGTTGGAATAGTGAAATAAGATGAATTCGGATGATATTTCTATAATGATTAAGGAAATTCTGAGTCTCAGATATCATCCATCCTTACAAACTAATAGGAAAAAAATTACTTCAGATGATTTTCAATTTCAAGACAGTCCTGGTTATTTAGAGCATATTGAGAATTTAATTCTAAATACAATAGAGAGTGAGGTAAAAGAGAGGAAAGTTTCAGTTGCACTAAGTGGTGGGGTTGACTCAACACTAGTCATAGCGCTACTTAGAAAAGCATTACCTGATATTCAAATTGAGGCAATTTCAGTTAAGTTTGCTGATAGTGTAGATGAAACAAAAATTGCAATGTCTATTGCAGACCAGTTTAATGCAGAACATCACATAGTTCCAATTGAAAATTTTCTAGCACATTTACCACGAGCAATTAGTATTATCAAAATGCCTTTTTGGGATACTCATTGGTATCATATGGCAAAAACTGCAAAGAACTTCTCAAATTATCTAGTATCTGGAGATGGTGGTGATGAACTATTTGGTGGATATACGTTTCGTTATGAAAAATTTTTGTCAAATTATAACTCGAAAATGACTCCTACTGATAAAACTAAACTGTATCTAGAATGTCATGAACGGGATTGGGTTCCAGATCAAGAACAATTGTTTGGTAAGAAAACTAGTTTTTCATGGAATGATATTTTATCAAAACTCATTCCGTATTTTGATAATTCTTTATCTCCGCTAGATCAAATATTTTTAGCAGATATTAATGGAAAATTACTTTATAATTGGACCCCTTTGAATTCAAGATTTCATGAATACTTTGATCTGAAATCTATAACACCATTACTATCTGAAGAACTAATAGAATATTCTCTTCAAATTGATAACTCGTTGAAATATAACCAAAAAGAAAATATTGGTAAATTGCCCTTGAGGCAGATTCTATCAAGGTATATTGATCCTGATCTTATCACATACAAAAAACAGGGATTCTCAGTTAATACTACAAATCTTTGGAAATCACAAGGAAAAGGATTATGTGATTATTACCTAGATAATTCAAGAATTGTTCAAGATAAATGGATCAACAAAGACTGGATTACAAATCATTTAGGAAGTCTAGAGAAAGAGTCTGATGTAAGATATGTCAATAAATTTCTAGGATTACTGGCATTTGAAATATGGTATAGAATTTTTATAACAAAAGAGATGAAAGAGGATACTGTTCTTAGTGTGTAACAAATATCTGATTAAATAATAGATTTTTTCACATTACTGATTTTTATTTCACTAGATTATTCTTTTAATAACTTTGAAAGAGATTTTGGTACAATATCTAATTTGCCCAATATGTAATAAAAAATTTTCTTTAAAATCTAACAAGTCTAATTCAACTGAAATTTTAGAAGGTAAATTAGTTTGTTTAAAGAATCATAAATTTCCTATCAAAGATGGTATTCCTAGACTTGTTGTAGACAAGTCTAAAATTTTTGTAAAAACTGAAAATTCATTTTCTGCAAAATGGAAAAATTACAACAAAACATACCATAGCAAGAAATGGGTTGATGGTCAAAAGAAGTGGTTTTTAGAAAGATTTGGTTGGAATACAATTTCTAATCTTAATAAATTTCTAAAAACACGTACAAGAATTTTGGATGCAGGAACTGGTGTTGGAAATAGTGCAAAATTATTCTCATCAAATCAAAAAGCTGATGTATTTGCCATTGATGCTAGTGAAAGTATAATGTTTGCAAACAAGAAATATGGTAAAATACCAAATATTCATTTTTTGCAAGCGGATATCCAAAGACTGCCATTTAAGAAAGGTTTCTTTGACTTTATTTGCTCAGATCAGGTGTTACATCACACAAAAGATACCAAGAGTTCGTTTAAGATACTTACAAAACTTTTAGCCAAAAAAGGACTAATTTCAATTTATGTTTACAAAATTAAAGGCCCAGCCCGTGAATTTGCAGATAATTTTATACGAAAATCTACGGTAAAAATGACTGAAAAACAATGTATTGAATTCTCTAGAGATATGGCATTATTAGGAAAGAACCTGTCAAAAATTAAAAAAACGATCACAGTCCCCAAGGATATCCCACTGCTTCAGATTAAAGCAGGTACTTATGATGTACAGAGATTCATCTATTGGAATTTTCTGAAATGTTGGTGGTCAAAAGATGTTCCTTTTGAACAGAGTGTTGCAACAAATTTTGATTGGTACTTCCCTGAATATGCATACAGACATAATCCAAAAGAAGTGAAAAAATGGTTTAAAGATTCAAAGATTCGAATTGTTCGTTTTAATGAAATTGAAAGTGGAATTAGTGTTAATGGTAAAAAACCTTAGAACTACTCACATTGTTTGTTTACATGTTGTCTAATGGATTATTGAATACTAATAATAATAAACTAGGTTCATAGGTAAAAAATATGAAAATTCCGTTTTTTGTTCAAGAATTTACCTCTGAAATGGAAGAGGCTGCTATTCATGCATTACGAAATGAATCATTCGTTGGTGGTGAAAGTGTTTCAAAATTTGAAGAGGAATTTGCAGCGTATGCAGGGACGAAATATGCTGTGTCAGTAAGTTCTGGAAATAGTGCGTTGCAAATTTCCTTAATGTCACTTGGAATTTCAAATGATTCAAAGGTCATAACACCGACAAATTCGTTTATTGCCTCAGCAAATTGCATTAGGATGGCAAATGCAAGACCAATTCTAGCAGATATTGATTTGAGGGATGGTGGAATTGACATTAGTAGCGTAGCTTCGGTGGATGCACAAACTGCCAATGCAGTTATTCCTGTTCACATTTATGGAAATCCATGTGATTTTGACTCTGTGAAGGAAATCGCTGAAAATGAAAATTTTCCGATTGTAGAAGATGCATGTCAAGCTCATGGCGCAACATACAATGGCAAAAAAGTTGGTAGTCTTGGTGATGTAGGTTGTTTTTCGTTTTACCCCACGAAAAACATGACAGTGGCTGGTGATGGTGGAATGACTACTACGGATAATGAAGAGATTGCATTAAAAATTAAGTCAATTAGAGATAATGGTAGAAAAACAAAGACTGAATTTGATAAATTAGGTTTTACAATGAGATTAAACACAGTAAATGCAGCTATAGGTAGAGTTCAGCTAAAACATCTTGATGAAAAAAATACTAGGAGAAGAGAGATTGTCTCAATTTACAGAAAAAATCTGGCTAATGATTGTATTTTACCTGAAAATGAAAATGGAAAATCAGTTTATCATCAAATTGTAATAAAACATGAAAAGAGAGATCAAATACGTCAAGAGTTAACAGATAATGATATAGGCTCTGCAATTTATTATGAAACACCAATCCACTTACAACCTATATATCAAAAATATGGTTACAAATTACCTAACAGTGAAAAATTTTCTAAAGAGATAATGTCATTACCATCATATCCATCATTGACTGATGACCAACTTTTAGTTACTTGTGAACACGTAAATAAAATTATTAGTTAAGATACTTTCAGAATTTTTTAAAACCACTTACATTGTTGCTTGTTCTGCTTGATGGAACATTTCGCTTTTTGCACAACCTGCTGCAAGTTCATCACCTGCGCCTCTTCTCATAAGACCTCTGTAAAGACCGTCTTCGAGTTTTACACCTTCTCTTTGCTCCCATTCTTCAACGGTAATAGAATATTTCTTCTGAATTCTATCTCTATACCATTCTGGAATTACATTAAATGCACAAAATGGAACAATTCTAAGATCAGGGGTAACATAATGAATATCACATCTTTGTAATCTTTCTAAATCTTCATTGTACTTATCTTGGAAATGCATCATGCCTAAGAATAATCCCTTGACATGGAATCCACCCACAGCATCAAATGATCTCTTCATTAGTATGCTGCTAAACATCTTAGCCAGATCTAAGCCTGCTGGCTGTTTGTCTTTATCGACAAAACCTTTGAGTTTTCGTACAACTTCGAGCATTGTGAAGTATTTGTTTGCTCCAGAATGAATTTGCTCTGATTTGTCTTCGAATAACTCAAGCATACCCTGAAGATCACAAAAGCGTGTCATTGGAACAAATTTCTTTGTATCTGCATCTTCAAAGACATATGTTCCTGCACCACATGCAAAGTGGATTGATAATTCGTATTTTGGTTTACTAGAAAATGCTTCAATAACATTGGTTAGTGGCATGCAACTTGGTACTGGATACCAATCATCAGCAGTGACTTGACCATCTGTTTGTTCTTCAATTCTTTGGATGCAATCTGGAACAGTGATTCTATATTTTAGACGTTCAGTCTTTCCCATTCTTCCAGTAAGTGAAACTGGTTGGAAGTTTACAGCATGAACAACATCCATGTTCTTTTGTGCATATCTGATAATTCCGCCTAATTCATGATCATTAATTGATTTGATTACAGTTGGAACAAAAACTACAGTAGTTCCAGTTTTTCTACAAGTGTCTAATGCATATGGAATCTCCCAGTGGTTTTTTGGGTTTGTTCTTGCGGTGACACCGTCAAAACTTAGATAAAGATTATTGCATCCGGCCATTCTAACTTCACGTCCAGCCTCTGGATCCATTGCATGTCGAATTCCGTTTGTGTTCATTTGTATATGATCAACACCTTCTTCTTTCATTATTTTAATAACATCAGAAATATCTTCTCTAAGCATTGGTTCACCGCCAGTAATCTGCATAGAGTTGCCTGGGATTGGTCTTTCTGCTCTTAGTGTTTTCATCATTGCTCTTACTTGAGTATGATCTGGTTCATACATGTATGCACCTTCAAGACCTTTCTTAACATAGAAGAAACAATACCAACAAGTAAGATCACATCTGTTTGTAACTATCATGTTTGCAAGTCCACTGTGTGAAAGATGATTGGAACAAAGTCCACAGTTATTTGGACATGAACATTTATCTTCCATTATGACGTTTGGTGCATGTGCACCTTTTCCGTCAACCCAGTATGTACTGAATTTTTTGTACATATCATAAGAACCAAAATACAGTTCTTCAGTTTCTCCATGTGTTGGACAAACTTTGGACATAAAGACTTGATTATCTCTCTCAAAAACTTCAGCATCCAAAATCATGTTACAATCGGGGCAAATACTTTGGGTAAATCTAATAGTGGATTTTTTTCCCTGTGTCTTTGTAGACTGATTGGAAATCTGAATTAGTGCCATTTACTAATTTTCTTTAAAGTTAGTATATAATCCAATTCCTACTATACACCAGATGAAATAGGTAGGGATCAGATAGTCAATTTAAATAGCAAAATTAGCAATCGAACACAATGAGTATTTCTGATAAAGTAAGAAAATCACTAGAAAAGAT
>Ga0114933_10003233_pt1 | contig 16100 bp, 12 predicted proteins | sample 4SBtaG_FD_89691 | JGI IMG/M metagenome (GOLD analysis project Ga0114933, IMG submission 89691) | Deep subsurface microbial communities from Kolumbo volcano to uncover new lineages of life (NeLLi) - 4SBTROV12_W25 metaG | ecosystem: Environmental > Aquatic > Marine > Volcanic | place: Kolumbo... | reverse complement strand
TGATCGGCGAGTCGTCGGTGACCACAGGGCCAGCAGGTTCTCCCGGTTCATCGGGTCACCTGTCCTTCGACGGCACGGCCATCGCCTCATTCGTTCTGGGGACCGGATTGGGCGGGGGATACACCTTCGCCATGGACACCCTCGTGTTCGGTGATGAGCCGGGCGACTGGTTCGATCTGGGCGGGAGCGTCGGCGGCAGCTCAGGCGCTCCGACCTTGCAGGGCGAGGGCCCTCTCGTCGGTGGCACCGTGGCGGTCGTCACGCTTTCTGGAGCCCCGGCCCTGGCCTCGGCCACGCTGGTGATCGGTCTGTCGCCACTGAACGCGCCGTTCAAGGGCGGCGTCTTGGTGCCCTCCCCTGACCTGCTGGTACCGGGCCTGCCGGTGCCCGGTGATGGCCAGATCGTCACGCCCTTCGTGTGGCCGAACGGTGTGCCCTCCGGTGCCATGCTGCTCGTGCAGTACTGGATTCCCGACGGCACGGCGGGCGCGGGTTGGGCTGCGAGCAATGGCCTGGCTGCTGTGGCTCCCTGAGGGAGCTCGCGGGCGGTCAACCGCTCATCTCCTGCTGGATGCGTTCGGGTCATGACGGACGCAGCCCATGGAGAGGCTGCCAGCGCAGCGCAGCCAACGGGTGCTCTTCGGGGTGGGGGTGCGGGTTGGGGTACGCTCGTCCCTCCACCCCCAGCCCGGAGCGATCTGTGTCCCCTCTCCTGTGTCGTCCGACGCCCGCCCTCGCCCAGGTTCTGCCAGCTGTGTGCCTCGTCATGGTCGCCTGTACAGCGACGACGCCGGTGCCCATCGACACGGCGTACGTCACCGAGGGGCCCCGCGATCTCGAGGCGCCGCGGGTCCTGGCCGTCGTGGCCCACCCCGATGACGACGTGGCCTTCGCCGGGCTGATGTACAAGAACGCGACGCACCTCGGAGGGCTGGCGGATGTGTGCGTGCTCACCAACGGCGAGGGCGGCTTCAAGTACGCCACTCTGGCCGAGTCGATCTACGGTCTGGAGCTCACCGACGAGGACGTGGGCCGTCGCGAGCTGCCCGCCATTCGCCGCCAGGAGATGGTCGACGGAGCGCGAGTGATGAACGTGCGTCGGGTGATGTTCCTGCGGCAACAAGATCATCGCTACACGACCGACGAGTTCGAGATCATGGGCGAGGGTGCCGAGGTCTGGGATGTTGATGGGGTGCGCCAGACCCTGGCCGCCATCATGCAGGAAGGTGGCTACGACTTCCTGGTGACGTTCTTCCCCGACGAGGGCACCCACGGGCACCACAAGTCGGCGGCGCTGCTGGCGCTGCAGGCGGTGGAGAGCCTGCCGCTGGAGGAGCGGCCGGTCACTCTCGGTGTACGCTTCGTGCGTGATGACGACCCCCGGGCCACCCCGAGCGGCCTGGCTGGATGGCCCATCACCGACGCGACCGAGGGCGCACCGACCTTCGACTTCGAGCGCGGTCAGGGATTCGGCTATCAGGACAAGCTGAACTACCACATCATCGCCAACTGGGCGATCGCCGCACACCGTTCCCAAGGCACCATGCAGCTCTTCATGGGGCGGGGCAGCGACATCGAGAACTATGTTCTGTATGCGCACAACCCACCGGGCGCCGCGGCGGCCACCCGCGCCTGGTTCGAGCGTCTCGCGGAGCCCCAGTTCGTCACGCGCAGCTACGGGCCCTCAGCGGGTGCGCCGCGGCCGTAGATTCGTCCGGCCTGGCCAGTGCACCCTGGGCGGCCAGATCTGGAGTGGCCCGCCGTTGACGATGCCCCTGCCTCCGCCGATGGCTCGCCGGCCACACTGCTACCATCGTCCACCATGCCGCCATCCTTCGACATCGCCGCCGCGCTGCGCTCTTGGGATGGACGGGACGTGCTGGCCTTCACCGAAGTCGCGAACGTGTTGCCTGCCGAGGCTGCCAGTGTGTCCGAGCTGGTCAGGCTCGTGCGACGAGCCGAACGAGCCCGGGATGGTGACGAGGCCGTCCAGGTGGGGGCCACCTGGGTCCTCAAACGCTGGCTCGAATCTGGCCACAGCTTCGACCGCCGCGTGGGGGGGCAGGTCGCCGCCCTGCTGCAACGTGAACTCTGCTGGGGCGCGACGTTGCATCTGCTCGTGATGCTTCCGCGGCTAGACCTCACCACGGCGCGCCTGCTCAAGCTGCGGCCTCGCCTGGACGTCTACTGCGGAGCGGCCAGCCCGTTCGTGCGCGCCTGGGCCTACAACGGCCTGGGGTTGCTCGCAGCCCGTGACCCCGGTCTTCGCCCGGAGATCGAAGCGCTGTTCGACGAGGCCATGGCCAGCGACCAGGCCTCCGTGCGTGCGCGCATCCGCAACGTGCGCAAGAGCTGGTAGGCCAACGCCAGGTTTCGTCCACGCGCGCTGCCGCTATGGGTTCGGTGTGCGAAGGCCTCGGCAGTCGGCCGTCCCTGGGCGCTCGATGAGCTGACTCAGGGCGCCGTGGCTTTCAGCCCGTTGGAAAGCGTGATGCCCCCGGGCACCGTGGCATCCTGGACCAAGAACTGAAACCAGCTCTGCGTGCCGGGGGGGACGCCATCGGGCCAGGTCGTGAAGGCTGAGAAATCGCCGCTGCCATCTGCGACGAACGGGATCTGGGCCGCGAAGGGCACAGCGTGCACCGTACCGCCCAGGACGTTGATCGGAGTCGAGGTGAGTGAGATCCAGAGCAGCAGCGACGCGTTGGGCGGAGCGGCCTGAAGATCCACCGTGGCCACGGATCCAGCCAGGAGCAGCCCGCCTCCCTCAAGGGTGGGGCTGCCGTTCGAGCCGCTCGTGCCGCCGCCCAGGTCCGCCCATGTGCCGGCGGGCTCCGACAGGCCGAGGTCGGGCCGGTAGTGTTCGATGCTGCAGCGCATGCGCAGGATCTGCTCCGGGCTGAACTCGGTCATGCAGGGGTCCCCGTAGCTCATGTAGTTCTCGAAGGGGTCGGGGACGCCGCAGCTGTTGATGGGGTTGCACACGAACGCCGATGAACTCGACGGGTTCGTGTCGCAGACGCGATCGCCCTTGGACGCGCAGCCCACCGGGTGATGGCAGCCCCCTTGAAAGGTGTGGAACAGGCCCAGGTAGTGGCCGACCTCGTGGGCGGCGATGGTGCCCTGGTCATAGGGGAATCCGATGGGGGCGGAGGCGCCCACGGTCGACCAGAGCAGAACCACCCTGTCGGCCGGGTTGCCCGCCACCCCTCCACCTTGCTGGGGCAAGAAGGGGACGTAGCCCAGGAAGCCGGCTGCGTTGTTCATGTAGATGTTGAGGTAGCGGTTGGTGTCCCAGGCCAGGCTGTTCCAGTACTGGCCGCCGTCGTTGAAGAACTGATCGTTCTGGCGGTAGTCGATGCCCGTGGACGGGTTGCCGAACTCGTCTTCGGTAGCCAGGTGAAACTGGATCATCGTGTCGTTGCCCATACCACCGACTCCCCCAGCGAAGGCTCGAAAGCGCTCGTTGAGCTGTTGCACCTGGCTCACCATGGCTGCTTCGGGGACAAAGCCGGTGCCGTCGGATGCGAACATGCAGTGCATCACCACGGGGATCTCGATGATCGTCGTGGGTGCGTATTCTTGGGATGGGTTGGTGAAGTTGTAGGTGCAGTCAGACGGGTCGGCCGAGGCGTAGGCGGCGCCTTCGGGGTGCTCGGTCTGGCACCTCAGTCCTGCGTCCCTGAAGAGATCCGATCGCTTGTACTCGTCCCAGGTGAAGAACTCCTGGCCCTGAACTGTCATGACCGGGCGAGTGCCGGGCGGGACCTCTTGGGCCGTGAGGTTGGCGAAGAGCGGGGCAACACAGAGGAGCAACAGGCAGCGCAGCATGGGCAGGTCTCTCTTGAGGGCGCTTGAGAGAGGGCGCCGGTCAGGGGCAGAAACGATGAGGGTGATCGTAGGGCAAGGGCGTGATTCCGGCTAATTGTGCAGGGCCACCCCCGGGTGGATGCTTGCGAGCGACTCTCCGACACATGGGATCAGAACAGCCCTCAGCTCCGCTCTCATGGAGCCCTCGAGTTTCCGTAGACTCCTGGGCGACGGTGGTGAGCGGCCGTCACGGAGCGTCAATGATGACCACCCCACGACGATCAGTTGCTGGCCCGGCAGCGGCTGGCGTGGCGGTGGTGGTGATGCTCGTCGCCGCCGCGCTCTGGCTGGCCGGGGAGCCTCGGACTGGCGACGTGCCAGCAGCTGTCGTGGCCTTGCCCGCACATGATCTTGGCCAGGATCTCGACCCGCCCGGCGATGTGCCCGCCCAAGCTGACGACGACCGGAGCGAGGTGCCCCTTCCCGCGCCCACCTCGCTGCTCCCCGATCGTCCCGGCGCCGAAGGCCTGGCGCCGCGGCTGCGGGTCATGGACAGCGCCGGCCGCCCCGTGCCATTTGCCGAGGTCGTTGTGGGCGCGCGCCCCGAAGTGCTGGCCGTGGTCAGCGCTCCCGATCTGGAGGCCGCCGCACGGATCCACAACGTGGCCTTGCTGCGCGCCGATGGGGCGGGCCGCTGCGTGGTGCCCTTGCGCCGTGCCGACCACGCGGTCTTCGCCTGGGCTCCCAGCCTGGGCACATCGGCGATCTGGGGCGCCTCCGCCATGTTTGACGATCCTCGGGACGACTTCGAGCTGACCCTGCAGCTGCCCGCCTTGCTCGCCGGTCAGGTGCTCGCGTCGGACAACACGCCCCTGGCTGGCGCCTACGTGAGCTTCGAACGACAGGATGGCAGCACCCCCGACGACAGTGCGGCCGGCCAGCTTCGGGCGCGCCTGCCTGCGCCGTTGTACAGCGACGCCGCGGGCAGTTTCAGGGCCTTCGTGGACGCACCCCAGACCCTGAAGGTCAGCGCCGTGCACCGGGGCAGCCCGACCAGCGCAGTGCTGGTGAACGTTGTGCCCGACGGCTACCACGAGGCGGTGTTGGTGAAGACCGAGCAATAACGACAACGAGGGGTACCTGCGGCATCACCCTTGTTGGCCTCCTCAAGAAAGACCCCGGGCCGCACGCTGTGCGCACGACCCGGGGTTGTCATGGTGTCTGACTGACATCTCCCGGTTGTGACAGCAGCCGGGGATGGTGTGCAGGGTGACCGCCGAACGACGGCCACCCCGCAGGCCGCGGAGGAACTACGGCCAGAGGATCTCGGAGGCGTCGTAACCGAGAACCTCATAGTTGGGGACATAATCAACGACGGGCTCAAGCACCGGCATCCATGGCCCGCCATTCCAGGTGAGATCGGCCGGGATGAGGTTTGTGCCGGCCAGCGCCGACGGATCGTCGGCGCGGCGGTAGCCGTCCGGCGCGTCGGGCGCGAACCAGTTGAGCACGAACTCGGAGTCACTGTCGCGGACGTACATCGTGTCACCATCGATGTCGACATCGACGGTTCCCGCCAGCACCGACTCGGCGCTGACCACCAGGCCGAGGTCGATCAGGTCTTGCACCTGGTAGTACTTCCAGGCGTACACAGGCATCTCGAGGGTGCCCATCGGACCCATGTTGGTGGGCACCTTGCGTCCAACCGGCACTGGCCGTGACAGCACACCTTGCGAACCGTGGCAGTCGAGGCACATGACTGACGAGGCGCCCAGGGCCTCTTCCTTCGGCGTGACACCGTGGCCGCCCAGGGTGATCGCCGAGTAGGACGGGTAGTTGTCAACGGCCGCCAAGAACGCCGCCTGCTGGTCGGGAGGCAGGTTCGCCGCCTGCATCGCCAGGAACATCTTCATCAGGCTGCCGTCGGGCAGCTTCATGCTGATCACCTCGGACACGTCGTTGAACGGCGGGTACCACTCGTAGGCCTCCGGGAAGCCCATGGGCCGGTTGAAGCCCTGGAACAGTGCGAGGCCGGCGTTGGCTGCGGGGAGCATGTCGCCCAGCACCGGCTGGCCCGCATCGACCAGACCGTCACCGTTCGCGTCCCAGACAGAATTTGTGCTCGTGAGATAGTGCTCGAAGCCGTACGTCTCCTTGTCGAAGTAGACCAGGTTGGGGAAGATCTGCATCAGCGCCATGGTCTGCACGTCTGGGTCCGGGTTGCTGAAGTCGGCCAGGGTCACCTGGCGTGCGGCGTCAGGCGACATGGCCAGCAGGCCCAGGCCGCTGAAGGCCTCTGCGTTGGCTCCCTCCGCGAAGAAGCGGTACATCGAGTGGGCGTTGTAGGGCGCTCCCGCTCCGTTGGTGGCCATGACGCCGTCGAAGTAGCGGGCGTCGAAGACCATGCCGTTGGCCATGGGCTTGAACGGTGTGATCTTGGCGTTGGGCATGCCCCGCGCCGACAGGGGCTGGGCCAAGAACGACGTGCCGCCGTCGAACCACATGAGCGTGGGCGAGACCCGGTAGGCGTCTACATCGGCTTCGATGTCGCTGCCCATCTGGTTCACGTACATGTCGGCCACGACCAGCTTGGTGTCCTTGCCTTCAGCGTTGCGGGCGAAGCTCACCTGGGCACCGTGCCCGAAGAGCGAGTAGGTGATGCCGCTGCCGTAGGGGATGTGGCAGGTTTCGCAGGCGATCTTTGCCAGGTGTTCGCTGGTGTGGAACCCGTCGTTGGGGCCGCCCATGGAGTCGTGGCACTTCACGCAGCTCACGTCCGTGGGATCGTTCGGGTCGACCGGGACGCCAGGTGGCGGTGGCGGGTAGTCAGCTGCCGCCAGGTCGCCGCCCACGGCGTGTCCGCGCGCGAACTTGTGCTTCCAGAACTGGTGGCACACCGTGCAGCGGTTGTTGGCGCCTTCGAAGGGGCCACTGTCTGCAACGGAGTGCACGTCGCGACCTTCCATGAACATGGTGCCGCGCTTGTAGCCCGTGCGGGCGTGCTCGTGGCAGCGCAGGCAGGTGTGCTCGTTCGTCGGGCCGATCGAGGCCAGGGCTGCGGGGCTGCGGTCCTGGGCCACGGTGGGCCAACGTGTCTCGGGCATACCGTCGCCATCGGCGTCCATCATCAGGGGCGCGTCGGGGGTGCCGTCGCCGTCCATGTCGATGACCAGGTCAGGGATGCCGTCGAGGTCGAAGTCGCCGTCGTCCCGGGCGATGCGTGCAGCACCGGTGGGCGTGGGCGAGGAGCCGTCGGCGGGAGCCGTGCCGCCCAGAGAGGCCAGGATGCCGTCCTCGGGGTACGAGCGGTAGGTCTCCGAGTGGCAGATCAGGCAGTCGATGCCCGCGTTGACCAGCTGCTCGGCTTCACCAGCGGGGTCGGACACGCCCATCTGGGCGAACATCCCGGAGAACATGCCTTCCATCATGGGCAGGTAGCGGCCCACGTGGCACTTGGCGCATTCGCCCAGGTTGACGTCACTGTGCGAGTTGGTCAGGCCGGTGGTGGCGGGCAGCCCGCAGGCCCGGTCGATCATGCCGTGGGCACCGCCGCCGGGGAACATCACCCGCGGCGTGGCTGCGGCCAGCTGGAAGTGCACCGAGGTCTTCACCTGACCGGTCTCGTTCAGGTGGCACTTGCCGCACAGGTTGCCGACGAGGTCACGGCGGACATCTCCCACCGAGATCGTCTCCCCCAGAACATCGAAGGTCTGCTCGCGCTCGTCGTAGGTGATGTAGTGCAGGGTCTCGGCCGAAGAGACACCGCCGGAGGAGGAGCTCTTGTGGCAGCCTCCCAAGATCGCGGTGAACGTGACCAACAGGAAGACGACGCCTTGGGCCCGCATGATATTCCTCCGGGAAGGGGCTGTCGTTTCTATTATCGGACATAAAGGTCGGGGGAGATATCGCCTCCAAAGGGGGATTCACTCCCCCCCCCCGGGGGACTTCCCCCCAGAGCGCCTACGCAGTTTGGCGCATCAATTCTCACCCAAGCCGCGCCCCAGCAGTTGGTGCCCCAATCGTTGCGTGAGCTGCGTCGTGGCAAGGCGCAGTGGCCCGGCACCGCGGAGGCAAGCTGTCGGTGCCCCAATCGTTGCGTGAGCTGCGTCGTGGCAAGGCGCAGTGGCTCGGCACAGCGGAGGCGTGGCGCGAGCCACGTTGAGCATGAGCCGTAGCCGCTGCAACGCAGCCACGGCGCAGCTCACGCAACAGAGTCAGGCCACGCTCTACAACACCAGCTCGTTTTGGATGGCAAAGCTGATGGCTTCAGCCCGAGAGTCCAGGCCGAGTTTGGCGTAGGCGTGCTTCAGGTGGGTGCGCACGGTCGACGGCGAGATGTGCAGGGCCTTGCCGATGTCGGCGTTGGCCATGCCCTCGCCCACGTGCCGCAGGATGCGCAGTTCTTGCGCGGTGAGGCCTTCGGTAGCCGCGGTGGGGGTGAGCATCTGTCCCTCGGTCATGTCCAGCAGCCGCCGGGTGGCCTCTTGGGACAGCTCGAGAGCCACGGTGCGCTCGGCGGTGATGTCGCAGAAGAGCACAGCCCGTCCCATTCTCGAGCCGTCGGGGGCGTGGCATTGGGTGGCGTTGACCTTGAGCTGGCCGCGCCGGGGCCAGTGGATCGACACCTCACCCATGACCGTGTCGCCAGCCTCCTGGGCCTCATGCCAGAAGGCTGAAAACTGAGGGTCGCGCAGGACATGGGTGAAGAGCTCGTCGATGACCTCGGTCTTGTCGATGCCGAGCAGGTCCTCGGCGGCCCGGTTGATCCAGGAGACCTTGCCCGCCTCGGTGAGCATCACCAGCCCGACGCACATGCCGTCGAGGGCCGACCCGACCATGCAATCGACCAGGCAGTCGCTGTGGAGGCTGGTGTGGTCACTCATGACGGGATTGACGCTGAGGGTGCGTTGACAGGCTACTCATGATACTCCCCGAGCCGACTTTTCGCGTACGCTTCATGGCCGCCAGCCGTACGCATTGCAACCCATCGAAGCAGAGCATCACGTCATACCGCCACGCCGTGTTGTCTGGGGGCAGGGACGAGTCTCCTGCCCCTCGCGTCCTCCGTGCGCATGAGATCGATCGCTGTCAGCCATGGCTTGGGCTGGGAGTCGAACAGGAACCGTGCAGATGAAATCGCCCCGCATTCTCGTCGTCGAAGATGACCCGGCCATTCGGCGGGGGCTGGTCGACGCGTTGGGCTTCGCCGGGCACGATGTTCGCGCTGTGGACGACGGGGCTGAAGCCTTGCAGGTGGTGGCCGACTGGTTGCCCGATCTGCTGCTGCTCGATGTGATGCTGCCCGGGTTGGACGGGCTGTCGGTCCTGGGCCGTTTGCGAGAGGAGCACCCGCGACTACCTGTGATCATGGTCACGGCGCGAGGCAGCGAAGATGATCGGGTGGCGGGCCTGTCGGGCGGTGCCGATGACTACGTGGTCAAGCCGTTCAGTGCGCGAGAGCTGCTGGCCCGGGTGCAGGCTGTGCTGCGGCGAGCACCTGAACGCCCCCAGGTGGGAGGCAAGCTGACCCTGGCCGGCCGAACCGTCGATCTTTCCCGTCGCACTGTCAAGCTGACGGATGGGGCGACGCGGCAGCTGGCAGATCGTGAGGTCGCGTTGCTCACGCACCTGGCTCGCACCGGCGAGCGCCCCGTCCCTCGGGACGAGCTGCTGCGCGATGTCTGGGGCCTTGACCCTCGCGGGCTGAACACACGAACGGTCGACATGCATATCGCCCGCCTGCGGGAGAAGCTGTGCGACGACGGCCAGCTGATCGTCACGGTTCGGGGGCGGGGTTACGCCTTGGGTGCGGGGGTTCGGGTGGACAGATCATGAAGAAGCGCTGGTGGCTCGTCTTCGCGGGGTGCGCCGCCGCCGTGGTGGCTGCGATGTCATGGGAGACGCTGCGTGTGCTCGAGCTGGAAGCCGCCGAGAACCGGGCTTGGGATGAAGCGGCGCGCCAGGAGGCCGTGCGCCTGGCCCTGTGGCGCATGGAGGGGCGCCTGGGGCCGTGGCTGGCCACGGAGGCCGCCCGACCCTACTTCGAGTACAGCGCCTACTACCCTCTTGAGCGGCCCTACGATGCGTTGCTGGAGCCAGTGCGCGCGGGCGAGATCCTGGCCAAGTCGCCGCTGCTGACGTTTGCGTCGCCGCTGGTCTCTCTGCACTTTCAGATGAACGCCGCAGGGGTGGTGACCTCACCACAGGTGCCTCAGGCCAACCAGCTGGCCCTGGCCTTGACGACTTGCATCGGCCCCGATCGTGCTGATGACAAGGCGCTGCACCTGGACGAGCTGGCGAGGTCCCTCGACGAGCAGGTCCTGCGGCGCGTGGCGTCCGCAGGGGCTGCATCGTTGCTCCCTGGCCAGGCTGCCCCGGGACCGGCTCTCACTGCGAATTCCAGCGAGCAAGTGCTGCTCAATCAGCGCGAGTTTGGCAAGCGCTCGCAGAGCTACGTTGATGTGCAGACCCAGAACGCCGCAGTGGGGGACGGGCCTTCGGGCCAGCGCATTTCGGTGGGGGCCTTCGCGCCGCTGTGGTTCGGCGTCGCAGAGGAGCAACTGCTCTTCGTGCGCGAGGTGCAGCGGGGTCAGACGCCGCTGCTGCAGGGGTTCGTGGTGAACTGGCCCGCTCTCTCAGCCGAGATGCTGGGCGAAGTCGAAGACCTGTTTCCGTCTGCCGCGTTGAGCGCCCTCTCCACCCTGGACTGCGGCGTGCCCAGCCAAGGGCTGGCCTTGGCGGGAGTGCCGGCCCAGCTGGTGCCCGGCGAGCTCTCGGCGGCGTTGCTGGTAGCTCGTCCGCTCAACGCTCGCTGGTCGCTCCTGGCCACATGGGCTGCTGTCCTTGGCGCGTTGCTGACCGTGGCCTGGAGCCTGCGCGCTGCACTGGTCCTGGGCGAACGTCGGGTGCGCTTTGCCTCCGCGGTGACACACGAGCTGCGCACGCCGCTGACCACCTTTCGCCTCTACACGGACATGCTGGCGGACGACATGATCAGCGACCCAGGCCAGCGCCGGGAGTACCTGCAGACCCTGCGAGACGAATCAGAGCGACTGTCGGGGCTGGTAGAGAACGTGCTCGCCTTCGCGCGGATCGAAGAAGGCCACTCACTCTCACGCAGAGAGGACACCACCGTGGGTGAGCTGCTCACCGCGGTCGGGCCCGTTCTGGAGCGCCGGGCGGAGGAGGCCCAGATGAGCCTGGTCGTGGACGCCCACGAGTGCACCGAGCTGCTGCTGAAGACAGACGCCACGGTGGTCGGCCAGGTGTTGTTCAACCTGGTGGACAACGCCGCCAAGTACGCAGCCGACGGGGCGAATCGGCGCATTCATCTGCACGCCGCGAGCCAGGACGGCTCGGCGGGACTGTCGATCCGAGACCACGGTCCGGGGGTCACCAAGAGCGGGGCCAAGCTGCTCTTCAAGCCCTTCGAGCGAGAAGAGCACAGCGCCCAGCCGGGAGTCGGTCTGGGGCTGTCGCTGTCGCGGGCCCTGGCCAGGGATCTCGGCGGCGATCTGGTGTTCGAACCCGCGACCGAGGGCTGCTGCTTCCGTCTGGTGCTCCCTGCAGGCTAGTGATCAGCCTCGTGGCACGTGGCACAAGACATGTCGAGCTGAGTGATCAACATGCCGAGCTGGGCTTCGTCCGGCGTGTCGGCCCGGGCTTCCCGCGCCAGCTCAAGTGCGATGGAGCGCGTGTTGCTCGCCATTTCGATGTAGGCCGGCTTGCGGCGATGCCGCATGTGCACGTTGGACAGCTCGGCGATGACCTCCGACCAGCCGTTGATGGCGTCGAACCGGTTCTCCTCTTCGGTCTGGGGGAAGACGTCGCGCACCTTGCCGAAGGCCGTTCCGATGCCCTTCATGAGGCTGGAGATGCGAGCCACCGGCTTGAATGGAGGCACCTCGCCAGCGTCTTGGGGCGCGTTGTTGAGCCGCTGGGCGACGGGCGCCAAGAAGCCGGCTGACGCGGAGTCAGGCGTCGCGACCTGCGTGCCTTGAAACCAGAAGGCGCTGACAATCGTGACCGAGGCGAAGGTGGCGCAGAGGAGACGGGTGACGGACATGGGGCAGATCTCGAGGGGAGGAGGGCGAGGGCTCAATGATCGCCCATGCCGAGTGGGCGCCGTGTCACGTGCTGGTAACGGCCGCGCTCTTGAGCTGACCGCAGCCGAAGCAGCGCTCGTCGAGAGGCACTCGATGGCCAAGAGACAGCACCATGAATCGGAGACACGCAGACCTCGGCTTGTTCGAACTGATTGCCATCGCGCTCGGCGGCATGATTGGCGGCGGCATCTTCGCCATTTTCATGGTGCTCAACATCGTCAGCGTGAAAATGACGGGGCGGGTGGAGGACCTGCTTGTCTACACGAAGCTCGTGCTGCTGCTGGTCGTGATGGCCGTCCTCTTTCGCAGCAACGGCGCACCCGAGACCCTGCCGACCCTCCAGCAGGGCGGCTCCTTTTCTGGCCTGCTCGTGGTCGCCAGCGCACTGCTCGCCACATCGAGTGCGATCAGCGGAACCCTGTTCGGGGCTTCCCGCCTCATGGCCGTCATCGCTGACGATGGCTACCTCCCCCAGGCCCTGTCTCGGCGCATCCATGGGCATACGCCGGTCTGGGCGCTGGTGGTGCTCGCCGTCATGGCCTTCATCGTCGTGGCCACCGGTGGTCTGGAGCTGATCCTCGAGTTTGGCAGCTTGACGTTCATCCTCGTCTCGTTTCTGGTGGCCCTGGCGAACCTGCGCGTTCGGGAGAAGACCGGGGCGAGCTTGCTGGTCTGTCTCGCGTCGCTCATGGGACTGGGTTCGGCGGGTGTGCTGATTGTCCACTACCAGCTGAAGACAGACCCGTTTCACCTCGCCGTCACCCTGACCCTCTACGGGATCATCACCCTGTTCTCGGGGCTCCATGCTCGATGGGTAGCTCGTCCAGGGCGTCGCTCCTGACCAGACAGGAAGCCCTGTCCTCACGTGGAAACCCGGCGGCTGTCAGTCAAGCCGCCCGGCCTCTTTGGATGGCAGGATGCGTCAAGTCCTGTCGCTCACGGGCTTGATGGGAGGACGGCGTTCGTTCGGCACAGTTGTGCCCGGCCCCGCCACTGATCAGGATGAAAACGTCCCATTGTCCGCACGCTTTCCTCGGCACTCTGGCGCTGGCCCTCTTGGCCAGCTGTGCCAACCTGCCCAGCAACTGAGTCCGACCCGGGCTCATCCATAGGTCTGCATTGTCCAGGAGCGGGAGACGGATCGCTGGCGGCTGTCAAGGAGCTGGGTGAGGTGACCCGGCGGGCGCCTACGTGGTGCTCGACGATGGGCTGGCGCGGCTCGTCGAGGAGAACGAAGCCGAGGGCCTCCCCATGTTCGTCATCGGTGGCAAGGCAAAGGCGGGCGAGCGCCTCGAGACCTGGGACGACATCAGCCATGCAAACGGCATCCGCTGGGAGGCGCTGCCCGGGACATGGCCTGACCTCGCACTGACCTCCGTCGGGGGAGGCGGGGCGTTCCAGGCCATGCCTCACGTCAGCGTGGGCTGAGATGCCGGTCGCCGGGCGATTCCGATCCTGTTCCCCGCTCCTGCAGCACCAGGGTTATGCTGCGGGCCCGAATCGTCAGCTCCCCCCTAGAGATTCCCCCGATGCGTTTCCTCCCCGTTCGCGGGACAGGGATGGCGTGCGCTCTGGCCGCGATGATTGTCGTGTCCAGTGCTGCGTTCACCCAGTCCGACATGTCCTTCCCCATGACTCCCCGTGGTGCTGAGGGGGTTGACCAGATCTCCGGCTTGCGGGCCCTCGAGATCGATGCGGGCGCCGTCCATGCCCTGACTCTGGCCGACGATGTTGTGCTGCGCGGATTCGAGCTGAGCAGGGGCGCCTCTGTCGACCTGGCCTTGGAGAAGGTCGACCTCGATCGCCTGGGCTTCGGCTTCCAGGTCGACGGGCAGCCTGCTCCCGGGCTGCTCGACGGTCTCGACCTGTCGGTCTGGCTAGGCAAGGTCGTGGGTGATTCCAGTTCGGAGGTTGTCTTGTCCTTCTCGACGCGCGGCGCCCGAGGATGGGTGACGACCGCTGGCGAAGTGACCCACCTCATGCCGCAGCCGGGCTTCGGCAACGACTGGAGCGACGGTTACTCCGTGGTGGCTCGCGAGGTCGACCTGACCGAGCGGGGCCTCTCCCTGGGTGACTTCTGTGGTGCCGAACAGCTCGACGCTGAGGCCCAGGCAGTGGGCGCGGTCGCCCAGGGTCCTGCGGAGGGCTATGCGGGCGGCGGTAGCTGCAATGTGCTCGAGTGCAAGATCGCCATCGAGACAGACTTTCAGCTGTTTCAGATCTTCGGCGACCTGGGTGCGGAGACGACCTACGTCACCACCCTGCTCGCTGCGGCCAGCGCCCGCTACGAAGAGCAGATCGACACCGTGCTGACCTATCCATACCTGCAGTTCTACACCAACTCGAACGACCCCTGGAACACACCTGACAACGGCGGTGACTCCATCGCCATGTTGAACGAGTTCGTCGGTGCCTGGACGGGCAACGTGCCCGCCGGTGCGGTGCTGGGCCACATGCTCTCCGGCGCCAATCTGGGCGGTGGCGTGGCCTACCTGGGCGTGCTCTGTGACACGGCCCAGGCCTTGTCCTTTGCCGTCAGCGGCAACATCAGTGGCAACGTGCCCTTTCCCATCGCAGTGGGGCCGCTCAACTGGGACTTCATGGTCTTCACCCATGAGACAGGGCACAACTTCAACTCGCCCCACACCCATGACTACTCGCCCCAGATCGACGACTGCGCCGGGGGAGCGTGCATCACCAACGGCACGATCATGAGCTACTGCCACACCTGCCCCGGTGGTCTGTCCAACATCACGACGTACTTCTATGACCCGACCGTTGTCAACGTGATGAAGGCCCACGCCAACAGCTGCCTGCCGTCCTTGGCACCCCTGGTGGTGTCGGCCGCAACTCAGCCCACGTTGATCGCGCCCACCACGCCGACCCAGGTGACCGTGACCTTGCAGGGCACGCCCGTGGGCACGGTCGACCTCAACGCGCGGCTCTCCTCGGGTGCCTCGTTCACCGTCACCGCCATGAGCGATCTGGGTGGTGGTGTTTACGGCGCCAACCTGCCGAACGCCAACTGCGGTGACGCTCCAGAGTGGTTCTTCTCCGTGACCGATCAGGTCTGCGGTTTCTTCCAGACCTCCACGTTCTTCGCCGAAGTGGGCACCGAGACGGTCCTGGCCTTTGACGACTTCGAGGTCAACCTGGGCTGGACCGTGGGCGGTCCCAACGACGACGCCACCACGGGCGTCTGGGTGCTCAGCGATCCCCTCGGCACCGGCGCCCAGCCTGAGAACGACAACACGCCTGCGGGTACGGACTGCTGGTTCACGGGGCAGGGAACGCCCGGTGGGGGGCTCGGCGAAAACGATGTGGACGGCGGCCAGACAACCCTGACGTCGACGGTGATCGACATGTCCGGTGGTGACGGGCGCATCGGCTACTGGCGTTGGTACGACAACGCGTCTGGCAGCGCACCCAACGCAGATGTCCTGGTGATCGACATCTCGAACGGCGGCTCCTGGGTCAACGTCGAGACCGTCGGCCCCGCCGGCGCCGGTACAGGTGGCGGTTGGATCTACCACGAGTTCACCGTGTCTGACTTCGTGACGCCCAGCGCCTCAGTGCAGGTGCGCTTCATTGCGTCCGACGAGGGCTCGGGCTCGATTGTTGAAGCTGCCATCGACGACTTCAAGGTGTTCGACGTCAGCTGCGGCGAGACCTGTCAGCCCAGCATCGGCTTCGGCGGCCCCGGCACGGGTGTGTTGACGCTCTGCGGCGGCGATCTGTCCACCGGGACTTCAGCCGACCTGGCCTTGAGCGGCGCGACTCCCGGCGCCTTGGCCTTCGTCTTCGCTGGCGTGGTCAACAACCCCGTGCCTGCCAAGGGGGGCTTGCTTGTACCCGTGCCCTGGCTGCTCGACTTCCCCCTTCCCCTTGATGGCAGCGGTGCGTTCGACCTGCCCGTGCCCGGTGGGAACGGCCCGCTGACGGTCTTCATTCAGGCGGTCTACGTCGATGGAAGCCAGAGCGCTGGATACGGCTTCAGCAACGCACTTCAGGCTCAGTTCTTGCCCTGACCGCTGGAACCGCAGCGCCGGCGGCAGTGCCGTCGCTAGCTTCCACGAGACGCCGGCGCTCCCCCGCGAGGTGGGGCGCCGGCGTTTTTTGTGTTGTGCTTGCTTGCCGGAGCGGACACAGCTCTCTCGAGCTTGCGGGGTGGCTCCACCTTCTGCG
>Ga0114933_10003232_pt1 | contig 16101 bp, 11 predicted proteins | sample 4SBtaG_FD_89691 | JGI IMG/M metagenome (GOLD analysis project Ga0114933, IMG submission 89691) | Deep subsurface microbial communities from Kolumbo volcano to uncover new lineages of life (NeLLi) - 4SBTROV12_W25 metaG | ecosystem: Environmental > Aquatic > Marine > Volcanic | place: Kolumbo... | reverse complement strand
CCTCGACCAGCCACTCTCCGGGCTCGCCGAAGACCACGGGGCCTTCGTGGATACGGCCGCTCGGGGCGAGGGATCGCTGGGAGGCGCCCAGGTCGAGCTGCTCGCCGATGTCGGACTCGCGAGCGAAGGCAGGCAGCTCCTGGGTCATCGCGCCCACCACCAGCACCCAGGTGTCTCCGTCTTCTCCGCGTACGCGCGCGAGGCCCGCCGAGGTCCCCTCCGGCAGCTCTTGCGATGTGGCGACCAGGGCCTGGGGCACCGCGTCGGGTTCGACCGTGGTGAGGTCCACCTTGGCGTAGCCATAGGGCCAGCCGGCGCGGATGAGGGCCCACCGCACGGCGGCTTCGTCGACCGCGCCGTGCTCGTCGTGAACGAAGGCCAAGGCCGCCGCGGCCCCCGACAGCGACTCGTCGGCCTGGGGCATGGCCCAGCGCACGAGCGGGTCGGCCGGCGCGCCCGGTGAGCGGGTGTAGATCGGCGCCACCGGCGCGGGAACGATCGGCCGCGCGTCCGGGACGGGCGGCTCCAGATCGGTGTGCTTCGGGCAGGCCAGCAGGAGCAGGAACATCAGGCACCTCCTCTATCGCACAACGCAAGCGGCGTGCCGGCCATCCGGACGCTCCACGAGCACCTCTGTCGGACATCGTGTCGGCGCGTGCGCTTCTTCGTGCGCTTCGGCGACAAGTCGTCAACGCAGATCTACGACCGATGGATTCCGGCGCGTTTCGGGGCTGAAATCCAGGCACGGACCTTGCGCTGAGTGCTGCTGACACGGAGCAGCAGCATGATCCTCTTCCTCACCACGACCGCCTTCGCTTCCGAGCTCCCGCTGAAGGAGACCCGCTACAGCGTGCTCATCACGGGGCCCTACGCCGAGGTCACCGTCGAGCAGACCTTCACCAACCCGAACGAGGGCTTCATCGAGGCCATCTACAGCTTCCCGCTGCACGAGGAGTCCGCGGTGGACGACATGTCCATGCGCATGGGCGACCGGGTGGTGAAGGGCGAGATCCAGACCCGCGAGCAGGCCCGCGACACCTACGAGGCCGCCAAGGAGAGGGGACAGACCGCGGCGCTCACCGAGCAGGAGCGGCCGAACCTCTTCACCCAGTCCGTGGCCAACATCGCGCCCGGCGAGGACATCCACGTCAGCCTCCACATGACGCAGCCGCTGGCCTATGACGAGGGCGTCTACTCCTTCGAGCTGCCGCTCACCGTCGGCCCGCGCTTCGCCCCCGCCGGCATGGTCGAAGACGCCGCCCTCGTCACCCGACCCACGGCCATCGGCCCCACCGGGGCCACGGTCGACATCGACGTCCTGGTCGAGATGGGCGTGCGCATGGACGAGGTCTGGAGTCCCAGTCACTCCGTCTACGAGCGCGAGGGCGACGAGATATTCCTGACCAACTACGCCACGTCGCTGAGCGAGCTCCGCGGCGACCGCGACTTCGTCCTGAACATCGACCCCGCCGGGGATCAGCCGGTCGCCAGCCTGCTCACCCAGGACGGGCACTTCGCCCTGACGCTGGAGCCCCAGCCGGCCCCCGAGCCGGCCCACGTCGTCCCGCGCGAGCTCATCTTCGTGGTCGACAACTCCTGCTCGATGTCCGGCGTTCCGATGGCGATGGCCAAGGAGGCGATGCACCAGGCGCTGGACGGCATGCTCTCCGGCGACAGCTTCCAGGTCATCCGCTTCAGCGAGGCGGCCAGCGGCATGTCGGCGACCCCCCTGCCGGCGACCCCTCTGAACATCGAGCGCGGTCACGCCTTCGTCGACGCCATGGAGGGCATGGGCGGCACCCACATGCTCGCGGGCATCGAGGCGTCCCTCGACTACCCCTACGATCCCGAGCGCCAGCGCATCGTCTGCTTCATGACCGACGGCTACATCGGCAACGAGACCGAGATCCTGGCCGCCATCGAGGACAAGCTCGGCCCGACCCGGCTGTTCAGCTTCGGCATCGGCAGCTCGGTCAACCGCTACCTGCTGGACCAGATGTCCGAGTTCGGCCGCGGGCAGGTGACCTACGTGCTGCTGAACGAGTCCCCGGACGGCAAGGTCGACGAGTTCTACGAGCGCATCGCCCGCCCGGTCCTGACCGACGTCGAGCTCGACTTCCACGGCGCCGACATCGACGCGACCTACCCCACCCGCGTGCCCGACCTCTTCGCCGGCGAGCCCCTGCGCATTGTGGGTCGCTACGAGGGCGAGCTCTCCACGGTCACCGTGACCGGTCGCCAGGGCCATCGACGCTACGAGGAGACCCTGTCGCTGGTCCCCGTCGACGACGGCACCGCCATCGCCAGCACCTGGGCCCGCCAGCGGGTCAAGGCCCTCGAGAAGGACCAGGTCCACGGCGAGATCGACGAGGTCAAGGCCGAGATCGTCGAGACCGCGCTGAGCTACCGCCTGATGACCCGCTACACGAGCTTCGTCGCGGTCGAGTACCGCATCCGCAACGAGGGCGGGCTGGAGACGCTGGTGCAGCCCTCCGAGGCGCCCGCCGGCGTCGACGTGGTCAAGGCCACCGGGGAGCTCTCCCGCGTCTACATGCCGCCGGGTGATCCGCTCCTGACCATCGACGCGCCGGCCGAGGCCGAAGAGGTCATCGCCATCTTCCCCTGGGGCCCGGTGGTGGAGCTCGAGTGGGATTCGCACCGCCAGCGTTGGTTCCACCGCTTCCTGGTGCCGCGCGAGATCGAGGACGGTGAGTACACGATCCGCGCCTTCATCACGATGCCCGACGGCACGACCGAGGTCTGGAGTGAGCTCCTCGTCATCGACTCGCTGGCTCCCGAGCTGGACATCTCGCTGGAGCGCGACCGGGGCGTGACCCGCGTCATCCTGCGCCCCGAAGAGCCCCTTCGAAGCGTCTGGATCGAGCCGGTCGGCCACCCGGAGCTCCGCCACCGCGTGGACCTCCGCGGACGGGACCAGGACGCCATCGAGGTGGTCCTCCCCGGACTCTTCGACGAGGTCCGCGTCGTCGCCAAGGACCGCGCCATGAACCGGGTCGAGGTCGTGGTCTCGGACCGCTGAGGTCGCGGCGAGCGTGCCGGTGGTGACTCCCTAGAGGTAGCCGAGGGCCCGCAGCCGCTCGAGGCCCGCGCCGCCCAGCATCCCGGAGCCCTCGGCGCTCTCGGCGCCCACCGAGGCGGCTTCCTCTGCGAGGGCGGGATCGCCGAGGCGGCGTTCCCCGGAGGCCGCTCCCCAGCGTCCGTCCTGCGCGACGTAGCCCCACCGCTGAGACACCAGGGGAACGTGGGCGGTGTCCGGGAACGGCCAGGCTGCCGCCTCGATGCGCTCGGGGCGTGGCGTCCCGGCCGCCGCGTCGAGGAGGTCCCAGGCGGCCTCGTCGATGCCCGCCAGGCCCAGGAGCGTCGGGTAGATGTCCCCGACCATGACCGACGTCTTGCAGCGGGTCCCGGCCTCGAAGCCCGGTCCCACGGCGACCAGCGGGACGCGCACGGTCGCCGGGACCGTCACCAGTCGGTGCTGCACGACACCATGCTCGCCGAAAGCTTCGCCATGATCCGCGGTCACCACGACGACCCCGCCACGCTCGCTTGTCCAGGCTGCGATCAGCGCCTTCAGCGCGTTGTCGACGAGGACCAGGTTGGCGTCGTAGAGGTCCCGCAGGACCTGCATGTCGGCGTCGTCGATGATCAGGGTGCCCGCGCTGTGTTGGAGGTCGCAGCGGAGGCCTCCGCACTCCTGGCTCGGGTCCACGCCGACCTCGCCGTCGAGCTCCACGCGCAAGGCCGACAGGATCTCTCCGTCACCGCTCAGGACGCGCTCTTTGTGGGCATCGGAGAAGGGCACTCCTTCCACCAGGTTGTAGGGCGCGTGGGCCGAGGCCAGGTTCACGAAGAGCAGGAGCGGTCGCTCGTCGTCGACCGCGAGGGCGGCGTCTGCCACGCGCACGGTGTCGGCGTCGCTCGCTTCGACAGAGGCGGCCTCGAAGCCTCGGACCAGGCCCATGTCCGGGTCGAGGAGCTTGTTCGTAGCGACGCTCACGGTCCGGTAGCCGGCCCCGTCGAAGCGCTCGGCGAGCGTCGGGAGATCCCTCCTCATGCGAGCCACCGGGACCGGTCCGGGCACGTCCACATAGTGGGCGCCCGTGACCCACGGGGGCTCGCCCGTGAAGAGCTCGGCGTGCCCAGGCCAGGTCCACGCGCCGCTGACCGTGGCGTCCTCGAAGACGACCCCGGCCTCGGCGATCGCGTTGAGCTGGTAGCTCGTGTCGCGGGCGTAGCCGTAGGTCTGCAGATGATCGGCGCACGGTGTCCAACACCACGAGCAGCACGTCCGGAGGGGGCTCGGGTGGGGGCTCCGACATGCAGGCCAAGAGCCACATCATCGCGGCGACTCTATCATTTCGAGATCTCGGGCACGGATCGGGGCCGCAGGGCTGGCACGGCGCTTGCGATGACCCTCGGCATGTTCTTCATCGCCGCGGTGGCCGCCCAGGCCGCCCCCCCTCAGGTCGTGTCGGTCCACACCAACACATCAGACATCCGGGAGCTCCTGTGGGACGGGCAGGTCCTGTGGGCGGCCACCGGCGGCGGTCTGGAAGCCTGGAGCGCCGACGGTCGGCGCCTCGGCCACGCCACCTTGGAGCTCCCCAGTACGGACGTGGTCGGCGTCGACGAGGGCCTGGTGGTCACCACCGCCGAAGCCGGCGTCGTGGCTTGGGACGGCGACGCCTTCGTGGCGGCGGAGCCTGCGCTCCCGGTCTGGCGCGGTCGGACCGTCGAGGTCGCCGGCGACCGCCTCCTCCTGGGAGGCGAGAGCCTGGACTTCGAGTGCCCCATCCTCGACGTGGCAATCGGCGAGGATCTGCGCGTCGCCTGCCTGTTCACGAGCTTCGTCTACGACGGCCAGGCGGTCACCGAGGTCGGCCTCGCCGCCACCGCCGCGCATGCGGAGGCCTGGGGCCTGCGCGGCGGAGGCGTGATCACGGCGGAGGGGCGGATCGGTGCCGTACCCGGGTCGGTCACCAGCCTCGAGAAGGTCGGCGAGGCGTGGTTCGTGGGCACGGAAGACGGGCTGTTCCGCATGGCCGAGGACCTCGAGCGCCTGACGCCCGAGGGCCAGATCTGCGGCAACTTCGTCACCGGCGCCGCGCGCTTTCGGGGCGAGCTGGTCGTGACGACCTTTCAGGACGGCGCCTGTCGCTTCGACGGAGAGCGCTGGCACCCCATCGAGGGGCTGCCGAGCCGCCTGGTCAACGACGTCGTGGTGCACGGCGAAGACGCCTGGATGGCGACGAGCCACGGCCTGGCACGCTGGGACGGGGCCCGGGTCGAGGTCGTGACCGCCGGCGCCGTCAGCCGTGGCGAGGCGGGCTTGCACCACAACGCCGTGACCGCGGTGGCCTCGGGCGAGCGCCTCTGGATGAGCGACCTGCTGGGCCCTGTGTCGGTGGAGGACGGCTGGTGGAGGCGCCATCGCTACAGCGTCTTCGGGACCAGCTACCAGGCGGTCACCGCCTGCGGTGCCGAGGCCTGGGTCGCGAGCGAGGACGCCGGGGTCTCCCACTGGAACGGGCGTCGGTGGAGCCACCACGACGGCTCCGGGGGCCTGCCGGACGACTGGGTGATGGCCGTGGCCTGCTCCGAGCAGGGCGCCTGGGCCGGGACCTACCGGGACGGCGTGTGGAGCTGGGACGGGCGACGCTGGACCCGCGTCGAGACGCCGGATGGCTGGATCCTGTCCCTCGCTGCTGCGGACGAGGGGCTCTACGTCGGCACGCTGGGCGGGCTCTTCCTGGTCGGAGAGGACGTGGTCGCCCTCGATGTACCGGATCCACGGGTCCACCAGCTCTCGCTGAGCGAGGGCGAGCTCTTCGTCGGAACAGAGGGTGGACTCGTGACGTACTCGCGGTAGGGTCTGCGACCTCTACAACGGGAGTACACATGGCACAGGGCGAGAAGAACAAGGTCGTGGCGGCGCTGCTCGCCTTCTTCCTGGGCGGCATCGGCGTCCACAAGTTCTACCTGGGACAGACGGGCATGGGCATCGCCTACCTGCTCTTCTGCTGGACCGGGATCCCGGCGCTCATCGCGCTGATCGAGGGCATCCTCTACCTGGTCAAGAGCGACGACGAGTTCGCGGCTCTCTACGGCTGAGTGATGTAGCCGAGGGCTTTCAGGGCCTCGAGTTGGGCGTCCTGAGGGCTCTTGGGCACCGGGCCCGGCGGGGAGATCTCGAAGGGGACGCGGTCATACCAGGTGACCTCGGTCCCCTTGCGCTCGAAGGCCAGGTCGTGCCTGAACTTCGGCATGGCTGCGTCTCCGACTCGCCCATCGACCCAGGAGGCCGCGCGCACCACCTGCGTCGGTTCGAACAGGCCGCCCTCGGCTTCGCTCAGCCCCGCGAGGTTCAGCAGCGTCGAACGGACGCCCTCGAGCTGAACCGGCGTGGCGATGCGCTGGCCCGGGTCCAGGCGGTCCGGCGCGGCGAGGACCAGGGGCACGCGGGTCACCTCCGGGTCCAGGCCGAAGCCGTGGTCCAGCAGACCGTGCTCGCCCAGGTACTCGCCGTGGTCGCTCGTGATCAGGACGATGCCCCCGGGGTGACGGGCCGTCCACTGCGTCAGCAGCTGGTTCAGGTAGACGTCCACCAGCGCCAGGTTTGCGTCGTAGAGGTCCGCCAGGAACTCGGTGTCCTCGATGGGCATGAAGCCGGCCAGCGCGGCCATGCTGGCGGGCAGCTCGCCGCCGGGGACCGGGACCTTGCCGTAGATCGAGAGCGCCCGGGGTTCGCCGTCCAGGATGAGGGGCAGGATCCAGGGCTCGGCCTGCGCGGGGTCGAGCCGGGACGCGTCGAGCCACGCCGCGGGCGCCGCCACGTAGGGCTGGTGGGCCGACATCAGGTTCACGAACAGGAAGACGCTCTCGCCGTCCATCTGCTCTTCGGCCAGCCGGACCACCTCGCGGTCTTCGTAGACGACCTGGGTGCTCTGAAAGCCTCGCACCAGCCCGAGCTCGGGGGTGAGCCAGGGGTTCGCCGACACCAGGGCCGTGTCGTAGCCGGCGCCGGCGAAGTCTTCGGCCAGCGTCGGCACGTCCTCGCGCATGCCCGAGATGCGGAAGCCGCTCTGTTCGAGGCCCTCGCCCCGAGTCCGGCGCGCCCCGTGCTCCCAGGGTGGCAGTCCCGTGAACAAGGTGGCGTGGCTCGGCCAGGACCAGTTGGAGCTGGTGGTGACGTCCTCGAAGGTCACGCCGGCCGCCGCGACCGCCTCGAGCTGGCGGCTGTTGTCGTGGGGACCGCCGTAGAGGTGCAGGCGATCGGCCCGCGCGGTGTCGAGGACGACCACCAGGACGCTCGGGGGTGGGGCCTCGTCCCCGCTGCACCCCGCGAGCGCGAGGAGCGTCAAGCCCCGTCCAGGTAGCGCTTCAGCGCGTCGGTGCGATCGCTGCCCGCGAGCTCGTCCAGGCGCTGCTCAAAGGTCCGGGAAGGTCCGACGCTGTGGACCAGCTCGATGAGCCAGGGCCCGACGGCCGGGTTTGCGACCGGATGCCCGACGGCCTCGGTCACGACCTCCCACAAGCGCGCTTCGGTCGCGCTGCTGAACAGGAAGTTCTGGACGTAGGCGGGGTAGTTCAGCATGAGGCCCGACTGGAGGAAGCTCGTGTAGTCCTTCGAGGGCACGGCGAAGTCGCCCCCGCGGAGCGCGCGCTCCTGCTCTGCGAGCTCGGCGGTGATGGCCTCCCACTCCCCGGGGCGCTCGTAGAGCATGCGCTCGGCGCGGGTGCATCCGAGGTACCAGGTCAGGGTCTGGACGGTGCCGTCACGACGGGACGCGGCGTAGGCCGCGCGGTCGGCTTCCGGAACATCGGGCACGTAGGTGGCCAGGAACTCCTCGTCGAAGAGCATGCGCTCGAAGAAGTCACCGAAGCCCTCGAACCAGGGGGTGGGCGGCTGCCACAGCACCGGAGACGAGGCGCGCTCCGTGGGGAGGGAGCGCCACCAGACGGAGAGTCCGACCTCGTGCAGCAGCGCGCGGTAGGGCCAGTCCGACCAGCGCGTGTCGCTGGACAGGACGACCGCGGCGTGCTCCGGAGGGCGAATCGGGAAGCTGTAGGCGCCCGACCGGGTGTAGCGGGTCGGGCCGATGTACAGCTGCAGCCCCTCGGTCGAGATGCCCAGGTCCGAGAGCGCCGTGGTCACGCGCTCCTCGGCGCGCTCGCTGTCGAACCAGGCATCCGTGCGGGTGCGATCCAGCGCCTGGCCCGCTTCGCGCCGCAGATAGGGTGCATGCGCGAAGTCCGCCGGCACGCCCAGCTCCTCGGCCTTGGCCGTCAGGGAAGCGGCGCGCGCCGCGTTGTGGGGCTCCAGGAGCGCTGCGATGGAGGCGTCGAGCTCCTCGACCTGCTCCGGCGTCAGGCCGCGGTGGGCGAGCGCCAGCTCCCAATAAGTGGCGAAGCCCTCGCGCCGGGCGACCTCGTTGCGCAGCTTGACGAGCTCCGTGAGGTCATCGCCGAGCCAGGCCGTCCGGTGGCCCGCCCAGGCATCCGCCAGCTCCGCGCGATCCTCGACGCTGAGCTCGTCGCCCTCGGCGCTGACCGTCTCCCACCGTCCGTTCAGCGAGATCTCCGTGCCCTCTTCGGTCGACCAGGTCGCTGCGCTGCTCCGGCGGTCCTCGATCGCTGCCAACAGCTCGGTCTCGCGCTCCTTCTCCGCGGCCGTCCACGAGCGCACGAAGACCGCTTCGCGCCAGTAGGCCTCGCCCTTCCAGGCGGTGGCCGGATCTGCGGATGCGCGGGCGGTCTCGATCGCCGCCGCGACGCTGGGATCCGAGAAGAACGCCACGCGAGCCTGTTCGTGCTCGATCTTGCGCTCCCGGGCCTCCTTGTTCTGGACGTTGCGGCTGGTGTCGCGGTCCGCGATGGCCAGCCCGGCCCGGATCTCGATGTAGTTGGCGTCGAGGGTCGCGAGGGAATCGCCGGTGCCGTTGCACGCTGCGAACAGGAGGAGCGCGTTCATGGCGCGATGCTACCTTCTGAAGGCCGTCCGCGGGGCGGGGGCGGCTCTGGTGTAGAGTGTCCGCCGCACACCCATGGGCGCAGGACGGGCCCTACCAGAGAGGCAGGCTTCATGGCTGAAGGCGGAGGCCCCGGAAACCGACTCGGAGAGCTGCTCGTTCGCGAGAAGCTGATCACGCCCCTGCAGCTGCAGAAGGCGGTGACCGACCAGCGGAGCACCGGCGGACGACTCGGGCATCACCTGACAAAGCTCGGCTACATCGAGGAGAACGAGCTCACCTCGTTCCTCTCGCAGCAGTACGGCGTTCCGAGCATCAACCTCTCCGACTTCGAGATCGATGCGGAGGTCTTGAAGCTCGTTCCCCGCGAAATCGTGCAGAGGCATCAGGTGATCCCGATCAACCGGTCGGGCAACATCCTCATCGTCGCGATGAGCGACCCCTCGAACATCTACGCGATCGACGACATCAAGTTCGTCACGAACCTCAACATCGAGGTCGTCGTCGCATCCGACGCCGCCATCGCGGACGCCGTGGACAAGTACTACAACCAGCAGGTCAGCTTCAACGACGTCGTCCTCGACTTCGACGTCGAGGACGAGGAGTTCGACGAGGAGTTCGAGTTCGGCGACGGGGACGAGGACATCAACGTCCTGGACCTCGAGAAGTCGGCCGGCGACGCTCCGGTGGTCAAGCTCGTGAACCTCATCCTCCTGGACGCCATCCGGAAGGGCGCCTCCGACATCCACGTCGAGCCCTACGAGAAGCAGATGCGCATCCGGTACCGGATCGACGGTCTCCTCTACGAGGTCATGAAGCCGCCGATCAAGCTGAAGCACGCGCTGACCTCGCGCCTCAAGATCATGTCGAACCTGGACATCGCCGAGCGGCGTCTGCCCCAGGACGGTCGCATCAAGCTGAAGATGGGCCGCGGCAAGGAGATGGACTTCCGCGTCTCGGTCCTGCCCACGATGTGGGGCGAGAAGGTCGTCCTCCGGCTGCTCGACAAGTCGAACCTCCAGCTCGACATGACCAAGCTCGGTTTCGAGCGCAAGGCGCTGGAAGACTTCCAGTCCGCGATTCACAAGCCCTTCGGCATGGTGCTCATCACCGGTCCGACCGGTTCCGGTAAGACCACGACGCTGTACTCCGCGCTCGGAGAGCTGAACAAGTCGACGACCAACATCTCGACGGCCGAGGATCCGGTCGAGTTCAACTTCTTCGGCATCAACCAGGTCCAGATGCACGAGGACATCGGCCTGAACTTCGCCGCGGCCCTGCGCTCCTTCCTGCGCCAGGACCCGGACATCATCATGGTCGGTGAGATTCGAGACTTCGAGACCGCCGAGATCGGCATCAAGGCCGCGCTCACCGGACACCTCGTGCTCTCGACGCTCCACACGAACGATGCGCCGTCTTCGGTCAGCCGCCTGCTGAACATGGGTGTCGAGCCCTTCCTGGTCGCCTCCGCGGTCAACGTCATCGGTGCCCAGCGACTGCTCCGCAAGATCTGCAGCGAGTGCCGCGAGCCCGTCGAGGTCAGCGAGCGCACGCTCATCGACATCGGCGTGCCCCCCGAAGAGTGCGGTGAGTACCGCCCGATGCGCGGTCAGGGCTGCGGTACCTGCAACGGCACCGGCTACAAGGGCCGCATCGCGGTCTACGAGATCATGCTCTTCAACGAAGAGGTGCGTGAGTTCATCCTGAACGGCGCCTCGACGCTGGAGCTCAAGCGCGAGGCGGTGCGTCAGGGAATGAAGACCCTGCGCATGTCGGCCTTGACCAAACTGCAGGAAGGCGTGACCACCATCGACGAGGTCGTCCGCGCCACCGCGCCGGACTGATCTACACTGAACGCAACTCCAGGAGGTCCCCCGCATGCCCGTGTTCGCGTATGAAGGCCGCGGCTCAACAGGGGAAGTAAAGAAGGGAAAGATCGAGGCCGCCGACCTGGAGGCCGCGCGCGCACGTTTGCGTCTGATGAAGATCAACCCGACGACCGTCACTCAGAAGAAGGGCCTCGGCGCGGTCGATCTCAACATGAACCTGAACATCGGGTTCCTGAAGCCGAAGGTCAAGACCAAGGACCTGGTCATCTTCACCCGGCAGTTCGCGACGATGATCGACTCCGGTCTGCCGCTCGTGCAGTGCCTGGACATTCAGTCGAAGCAGGCGCCGAACCCGACGCTTCGTGAGCAGCTGACCGACGTCAAGGCTGCGGTCGAGGCCGGAACCACCTTCGCCGACGCGCTCAAGAAGTTCCCCGAGACCTTCGACCCCCTCTTCCGCAACCTCGTCGCCGCCGGCGAGATCGGCGGTATCCTCGACACGATCCTGAACCGTCTCGCGAGCTTCCTCGAGAAGAACGAGAAGCTGAAGCGGAAGGTCAAGGGTGCGATGACCTACCCGATCATCGTCTTCTGCGTCGCCATGCTGGTGACCGGTGTGCTCCTGATCAAGGTCGTGCCGACCTTCGAGAGCATGTTCATGGAGTTCGGCTCCTCGCTGCCGGCGCCGACCCAGTTCGTCGTCGACCTGTCCTACTTTCTGCGAGACAGCTGGTACTTCTTCATCGCGGGCGGGCTCGTCGTGTTCTTCGGCACTCGGTTCATCTACCGACAGCCCCGTGGCAGGACGATTATCGACGCCATCCTGCTCCGCCTGCCCGTCTTCGGTGACCTCATCCGAAAGGTCGCCGTCGCGCGCTTCTGTCGCACGCTCGGAACGATGGTCAGCTCGGGTGTCCCCATCCTCGACGGCCTGGAAATCTGTGCCAAGACGGCCGGGAACCAGATCATCGAGAACGCGGTGCTGAAGGCCCGCCAGTCCATCTCCGAAGGTCGCACGATCGCGGAGCCGATCGCGGAAGCGAAGGTCTTCCCGGAGATGGTCTGCCAGATGATCAGCGTCGGTGAGAACACCGGTGCTCTGGACATCATGCTCGGCAAGATCGCTGACTTCTACGACGACGAGGTCGATCAGTCCGTCGAGAACCTGACATCCATGATGGAGCCCGCGATCATGGTGTTCCTGGGTGTCTTTGTCGGCGGCTTCGTCGTCGCGATGTACCTGCCCATCTTCTCGATGGCGTCGTCCATCAACTAGTGCCCCTCGGCAGAAGTCGCTACGCGCCTTCTACCGGCGCCTTCGGCGTGCGCCGCTCCGCGTCGCGGGGCACCAGTTTCGTTTCTGGGGGGCCCTGCCCCCCGACGCCTGCGGCGTGTCCCCCCCCGGCGGCCCGCGCCGCGCGCCGTCGCTCCCTCCGTCCCAGCTCCGACTGCGTCGGAACTTGTGCCGGAGGAAACTAGCGTGTGAACACGACGACGCTCCGCGGGCCGCTCGGCGCGCGGCTCCTGCGCTACATCGTCGTTCGTCTGGTACTGGCGACCGGGATGCTCGGCTACGCCGGGGTCCTCTACTACTCCGACGCTCTGGTCAAGCACGACGACCTCAATCAGTTCCTGTTCCTCGTGGGCGGGCTCTACCTGGTCCTCGGTCTCTCCGCCGGCGGCATCGCCTGGAGCCGGGACGCCAACCCCATCGCCTACTCGGCGTACCAGGTCATCGTCGACACGGTCGTGGTCACGGGCGTCGTCTTCACCTTCGGCGGTGTCCACGGGCCCTTCACGCTGCTCTACGCAGCCGGTGTGGTCGGGGGCGCCTGGCTGGACTACCGGCGCGGCGCCATCCTGTCCGCGGTGCTCAACTCGGCGGCCGTCGTGGTGATGGGCGTCGTCGAGGAGCGCTCGGCCGGGAGTGGAGAGCTCCTCGGCGAGTTCGCGCTCTTGTCGACCAACATCCTGGGCTTCTTCCTGGTGGCCTTGCTGGCCGGTGAGCTCGCGCAGCGTCTTCGCACCGCGGGCGAGCAGCTCGCTCGTCAGACGGGTCGCGCCGAGGCCCTCGCCGCTGATCTCTCCCAGGTCTTCGGCAGCCTCCGCAGCGGGCTGGCACTCTTCGCCCCCTCGGGCCGCCTGCGTGCCGCCAATCCGGTCACGATGGAGTTGTTCCCCCGCCTCTCCGAGTCCCCAGCCGGCGACGTCATCGAAGGCTTCGACGAGGCTTCGGATCGGGTCTGGGAGCTACGGCTCGGCGAGGAAGACCCCCGCGATCTCCTGCTCACGCGCGCCTCGGTCGAGGACGGCGGCAGCGTGCTCACCATCGAGGACATCACAGACCTTCGCGCGATGCAGCAGCGCATCGCCCGCGAGGAGCGTCTGGCGGCGGTGGGGAGGCTCAGCGCCGGCATCGCCCATGAGATTCGCAACCCGCTGACCTCGCTGTCGGGCGCGATCCAGCTGCTCGACCTCTCTGAGGGGGACCAGCGTCTGCGCCAGATCATCACCCGCGAAGTCGACCGCTTGAATCGCCTGGTCACCGACTTCATGCACGCGGGCAGCCCCCCCGAGCTGCGCCTCGTGGCCTGCAACATCCGCCACCCGTGCGCCGAGGTCGTCGAGGCTTTCGAGGCCGACCCCCGCTACGCCGACCGCATCGAGGTCGTGTTCAATCACCGCTCGCTCCCAGTGATGATGATCGACAGGGACCAGGTGAAGACGGTGCTCTGGAACCTGCTCCTGAACGCCGCCCAGCACATGCCCGGCGGGGGCCGGATCGATGTTACCGCGGAGCACGTCGGAGATCGCGTCCGCCTGCTCGTCAGCGACGAGGGCACCGGGATTCCTCCCGAGGAGATCGACCGGATCTTCGATCCCTTCTGGACCCGTCGCGCCGGCGGCACCGGTCTCGGTCTGGCCACGGTCGAGCGCATCGCTCGCCAGCACGGTGGGGACGTCTGGGTCCACAGCAAAGTCGGGCTGGGCACGACCTTCGGCATATACCTGCCCGTGCGAACCGAGGAGGACTCCGCAGATGGCTGACGAACGCGTCCTGGTCGTCGATGACGAGCTCTCGATGCGTGAGTTCCTGGCCATCCTGCTGGGTCGCGAGGGCTACGTCGCGACGACGGTCGGGTCCGGCGAGGAGGCCTTGAGCACACTCGAGGCGGAGACCTTCGACCTGGTGCTGACGGACCTGTCGATGCCGGGCATCGATGGAATGGAGCTTGTCCGTCGGCTCCGCTCCGGGCAGGTGGCGGCCAGCGAGGACCTGCCCATCGTCATGGTGACCGCCTATGGCACGACGGCCAGCGCCGTCGAGGCGATGAAGGTCGGAGCCAGCGACTACGTCTTGAAGCCTTTCAACAACGACGAGCTCCTGATCGTGATTCGAAAGGCGCTCGGGCATCGGGCTCTGTCGCGCGAGAACGTCGAGCTCCGCCGGGCGCTCAAGCAGCGCTTTGGTTTTCACAACCTGATCGGCACCTCCGACGTGATGGAGGCTGTGTACGAGATGATCCGGCGGGTCAAGGACTCGCGCATCTCCTGCCTCGTCCACGGCGAGTCCGGCACCGGCAAGGAGCTCGTCGCGAGGGCGCTCCACTACTCGGGTACGCGCGGCTCCGGCCCCTTCGTTCCCGTCAACTGTGGCGCCATCCCCGAGTCGCTTATCGAGTCCGAGCTCTTCGGGTACAAGAAGGGCGCCTTCACCGGGGCCCTGCAGGACAAGCAGGGCTTCTTCCGGGCCGCTCACGGCGGCACCATCTTCCTCGACGAGATCGGCGAGATGCCGCTCCAGGCGCAGGTCCGGTTGCTGCGGGCCATCGCGGAGCGTCGCGTCGTCCCGGTCGGCGGGACCGAGGAGAAGCACGTCGACGTGCGCATCGTGGCGGCGACGAACCGGGACCTCGAGGCCGAGATCGCCGCGGGCCGCTTCCGCGAGGACCTCTACTACCGCCTCAACGTCGTCCGCATCGAGCTGCCGCCACTGCGGACCCGCGGCAGCGACATCCAGCTGCTCATCGAGCACTTCGTCGAGCAGTACGCCGGCGAGCACCACAAGAACATCCGCGGTATCGCGCCCGAGGCGATGAAGGCCCTCACCCGGTACAGCTGGCCCGGAAACGTCCGCGAGCTCCAGAACGCCGTCGAGGGCGCGGTGGCGCTCGAGTCCGACTCCCAGATCACCGTGCAGAGCCTGCCGTCCAGGCTGCTGGGGCCGAGCCGAGCGCCCGCCGCGGTGAGCGCATCGGCGGACTCCGGTCAGGAGTTCCCAGCCGAAGGCGTGGCGCTCGACGACCTCCTCTCGACCGTCGAGCGCACCTGGCTGGAGAAGGCGCTCGCGCACTCAGGCGGCAACAAGACCCGGGCGGCTCAGCTCCTCGGCATGACCTTCCGGAGCTTCCGTTACCGGCTCGCGAAGTACGGGATGGATGAGCCTTGACGCGTCGAGTGACGCGTTTCGTCAGATCTGACGTAGATCGTCAGTCGATCCGGACCATCTTCGGCACCGCGAACGTAATTCCGCGCACTTAAGGGTTGGCACGGGTCGTGCAAGGGGGAGGGTGCGTCCTGCTACGGCACGAAGGACCACCCACCACACACAACCCCCTGGGAGTACACATGTTCAAGAAGGGATTCACCCTCGTTGAGCTCATGATCGTCGTCGCCATTATCGGCATCCTCGCGGCCATCGCGATTCCGAACTTCGTCGAGATGCAGTACCGCGCCAAGCGTGCTGAGAACCCGGCTTGCGTCGACGGCATCAAGACCGCCGAGATGGGCTACGACGCCGCGTTTGACAAGTTCATCAGCGCGTCGACCTACCCCGACGCCGACGTCAACAAGAAGACCCAGGCTTGGGTCCACACCAACGCCGCCGGTTTCCAGACCCTCGGTTGGCAGCCGGACGGTGAGGTTCGCGGCGCCTACAGCGTTACGACCACCGACCAGGCCACGACCGCTGGTGGCGACTTCCGCGTCCGCGGCGTGATCGATGTCGACAACGACAACACCGACGCGCACTACACGGCGACCAAGTCCGTCAACACGACCTTCCTGAACAACAACGACACCTACTGATTCGTTCCTGAAGGACGCCGGGCGGATGGGTCTCCCATCCGCCCGGTCTTCGCTTGTGGGTAGACTCTGCTGATGGTGCGCCGCGACGATCAAGGTCCCCAGCTCCCGTTGCCCTTGGTGTGGGTGGGGACCCTGTCACGCTGCGCTTCTCCAGCGGGTGCAAGTCCCGCCCCGGTAGGCGTCGGAGCGCCGGG
>Ga0114933_10003231_pt1 | contig 16123 bp, 15 predicted proteins | sample 4SBtaG_FD_89691 | JGI IMG/M metagenome (GOLD analysis project Ga0114933, IMG submission 89691) | Deep subsurface microbial communities from Kolumbo volcano to uncover new lineages of life (NeLLi) - 4SBTROV12_W25 metaG | ecosystem: Environmental > Aquatic > Marine > Volcanic | place: Kolumbo... | reverse complement strand
GTTAAAAGCCGACCGGTGTCAGATAATGATAATTCCATTTTAATGAAATTAGATAAAGTGAGGCATTTCTATTTCACTAAAGATTTGATTAAATTTGAAGACAAAGACAACAAAATAGTATGGAGGGGGGCGGCACATCAGCCACATCGGATTAAATTTTTAGAGAAATTCTATAACCATTCTGACTTATTTGATGTTGGAAGCTTTAATAAAAACAGTAAAGATTTACTTTATCCAGCCCCATTTATGACTATTGATGAGCAACTAAAATCAAAATTTATTTTATCTATAGAGGGGAACGATGTTGCAACAAACACAAAATGGATTATGTCATCAAATTCTTTGTGTTTTATGACCAAGCCAAAATTTGAAACATGGTTCATGGAAGGGAGATTACAGCCTAATTATCACTATGTATTGATTGAAGACGATTATTCGGATTTGCAGGAAAAGGTTCAGTATTATATTAATCACCCTGCCGATGCAAAAAATATAATTCAAAATGCTCATGAATATACAAATCAATTTATAGATAAAAAATCAGAAGACTGGCTAAATTTAAAAGTGCTGGAAACTTATTTTAGGTTGTCTGGGCAGATATAGTAGTGAAGATTCTAATAGAGCTCCCAACTTGGCTGGGTGATTGCATCATGGCAACACCAGCCATTGAAAATATTGTAAATTTTTACAATGACATAGAAATTACCTTTATTGGCTCTTTTGTATCGATAGAGGCGATGAAAAATCATCCAAAAGTAGTAAGAACAGTCGTTTTAGATAAAAAATACAGTGTTTTATATAAAAATGCAAAGAGTTTAGGGGATTTTGATACCTTTTTCTCATTTAGAAGTTCATTCCGTACAAAATTTCTGAAATTTTTAGTATCGTCCCAAAATAAGTATCAATTTGATAAAAACAAATATATCAATTGCCACCAAGTGAAAAAATATAATAATTTTATTAACACTAGCTTGAATATTAATTCAAATCCTGGAAAATTGAAACTCTACAAGCAAAATCAGTCTACTGAAATATATCAGAAGCCAACTTTAGGCATTAACCCAGGCGCATCATACGGTAGTGCTAAACGCTGGTATCCTGAAGAATTTGCAAAAGTGGCTAGTGAGTTATCCAATCAGTACGATATTATTATTTTTGGTGGCCCTGGTGAAAAAGATATTGCATTGGATATTGAAAAAACACTACTTGAAAAGGATGTCAAAAACTATCAAAATCTTGCAGGTAACACCAGCATTTCAGAGTTGATCGATCGTATTTCAGAACTTGATTTGTTTATTACTGGCGACAGCGGCCCTATGCATTTAGCTGCAGCTTTTCAAGTGCCTACAGTGGCAATATTTGGCCCTACCAAAGATGATGAAACCTCACAATGGATGAATGAAAAAAGCATGATTTTAAAAAAGAATTTAGACTGCCAGCCTTGTATGAGGCGCACCTGTCCATTGCAACATCATAATTGTATGAATCTTATCAAGGCGGTGGATGTTTTGAGTGCTGTTAAAACTTTTAATTAACCTTTAAAAGCCTGATCAATCAAGTGGCAAATTGTATGCCCAATAACAATGTGCATTTCTTGGATTCTAGGTGTATCTTCAGCTGGCACCACTAGGTTGGCATCACAATATGTATTAAATTCACCGCCACCACGACCACTCAAACCAATAGTTTTGCACCCCATCTCTTTGGCAAGCCTTAATGCATTAACCGTATTTATACTAGTGCCTCCTGTGCTAATACCAATAGCTACATCGCCCTTATTAGCCAGAGCATCTACTTGGCGGTCAAATATTCGATCATAGCCGTAATCATTACCAATACAAGTTAAAGCTGAAGTGTCTGTTGTTAGTGCGATAGCAGCTAGACCCCCGCGTTCATTTTTATACCGACCAACTAATTCTGCGGCAATGTGTTGTGCATCAGCTGCACTACCGCCATTACCAAAAATCAAAATTTTTCTACCATTCTTCAAACAATCAATGCACAAATTTGCCGCGATTTCAAGTGAGGGGCCGATAGATCCTAGAGTCGCTTTACTTGTTTTTAAATGCTCACTAAACTCAAATTCGATGATTGACTGCATAATTAACTTACCCTTTAGTTGTTTTTCTGAATTTTTTCAATGGTCCGTGTTGTACTTTTTCCATCTACAAATTGCACTAGTTTTAACTCATCAGCAATATCTTGACCAACTACTTCCTTGCCTTCGTAATCACCACCTTTAACTAAAGTATGAGGTTTAACAATATTAATTAAATTATGAGGTGTGTCTTGGTCAAAAATCACTACATAATCCACCGCTTCAAGTGCGGCTAATATGTAAGCTCTATCCATTTGTATATTAATAGGTCTACCCTCACCTTTTAATGCAGTGACTGATCTGTCAGAATTAAGACCTAATATTAACACATCACCAAAGCTTTTAGCCGCTTCTAAATACCTAACATGCCCTGCATGTAATAAATCAAAACATCCGTTGGTAAATACAATCTTTTTACCTCTTGTTTTTAGCTCGTTACTTAAGGCGGTAATCTCATCCAGAGTTTTGATATGCTCATCACTAGTAGATTTATTAAGACTGGATTCGTATTCAATAATCTCATTAAGGGTTGCAGTCGCGCTACCAATTTTACCCACTACAACACCTGCAGCTAGGTTGGAAAATTTAACTGCGTAGTCTATTTCATACCCACATGCTAGCGCAAAACCCAAAGAGGCAAGTACAGTATCACCCGCGCCTGTGACGTCAAACACCTCTCTAGTTACGGTAGGATGTATGCGCAATTTGTTGTCATAAATTGCCACCCCTTGTTCACTCAAAGTAATCAGTGAGACATCTAAATGGCATTGTGTTTTTAGTTGGGTTATAGCTTGAGCAAGGCTAGCATCATCTTTGATATTAATTTGCGTTGCTTCGCTGGCTTCCTTTTTATTTGGCGTTAATAAAAAAGCACCTTTGTATTTTGAGTAATCTAGACCTTTCGGGTCAACCAGTACTTTTTTGTCATTTTCATTAGCAATAGTAATTAAAGAGCTAGTTAACCCTTTAGTTAAAACCCCTTTTCCGTAATCTGACAATAAAATACCATCATAATCAGCAATAATACTTCTAAAAGTTGTTAAAATCTTTTCTTGTGATTTATGACTAATTTCATCAGTGCTTTCTCTATCGTATCTGACCACTTGTTGCTGTGAGGCGATAATCCTGCTTTTCTTACTGGTAATACGATCTTTTTGAGTGATCAAATATTGGGCATTAACTTTAATGTCAGTAAGCAATGCTTTTAGTTCATTAGATATCTCACAATTGCCAATCACACTGATAACATCAACCTGTGCACCAAGTGCATTTAGGTTGTTAATTACATTGCCCGCGCCACCTAATACCGCACTCTCACTTTTAACATTGACTACTTGCACTGGTGCTTCAGGGGAAATACGCTCGCACGAGCCCCATAGGTAATGATCGATCATTAAATCACCAATGACTAGTAATTTAGGTGATTGCCCTTGTAAATCAATCATAAGATGTCAGTACCGTGCAAGCGCTTAATCTCAGGAATATAAGCCTTAATACCTTCTTCTAAGCTAATCACTGGCTCAAAACCTAAGTTGGCTTGTGAAGTGCTAATATTGGCCTGGGTATGCATCTGGTAGCCATCATACGGGTTGGGGATGTACTCATTACCCAGGTCAGTGTCTAATTCTATTTGCAAGATATCGGCAATATCTTGAAAGCTTCTCGGGTTGCTGGTGCCTACGTTATAAGTGCCATTCTCTTTAGGGTTGCAAGCTTTAATATTGGCTTGCACCACATCTTTGATATTAATAAAGTCTCGTAAAATATGATCAGAGCCTTTAAAGAGTTTTGGCGCTCTACCATCAAGCATTTGATGCCCTAGTTGAATTACCATTGATGAAGTTTTTGCCTTGTAATATTCACGAGATCCATACACATTAAAGAACTTTAGGCCAACAATAGTCATATCAGGGTTTTCGTCTGAATAGCGATAAGCAATCTGATCCATCATGTATTTACTAAAGCCATAAGGGTTCTCGGGATTTTCCTTGCCCACAGTTTGTGGTGAAGGTAAACTGCCATAAGTTGCGGCAGAGCTTGCATATACCATTACCGCGTTGTCTTTTTTGGCTTTGTCTAGTAAATCATAAAAGGAATTTACATTGGTTTGCATGACAATTTCTTGGTCATACACACGCGTGTCTGAAATTGCTGCCTGGTGAAACATATAGTCAAATTTATAATTATTCAGCAACGCCAAATCGACTTTGCTATTAATATTGCCACACACTACATCACCGGTAAAACCAATTAGATTTTTATAATGACCAAAGCTTTGTAAGTTACCATTAGCAAAAGTAGCCTCACTTCTAAAGCAGTCAAACACCACTACGTGTGAATCAGGGTAATTTTCTTGAAAATAAAAGGCTAAATTACTGCCAATAAAACCCGCGCCGCCAGTAATTAAAATTGTTTTCTTGTTAAAGTTAATATTATTATAGGTCATATTTTTTTATATAAACAGTGCTTTTGGTTGATTTTAATACAAAATTAGATTAATTGGCATGAAGTAGATATGCATAATAAATAATATCCGAATCTCTTTTAAAATAAGGCGGGTTTTAAATAAATCATAGTTTAAAATTACCTAATTAAATTTCAATGCTATAAATTTAAATTAAATTTATAGTGCGGTAGCTATTGTACATTCATCTTACTTAAAAAACATTAACATAAAATTGATTAGTATAGTTCCAGTTATTTTATCAGGTGGTTCAGGTACGCGCCTCTGGCCCTTATCTCGTGAACAATATCCAAAGCAGTATTTGCCATTGACTAGTGGTAGTACTATGTTGCAAGAAACAATGCTACGTTTAAATGGGATAGTTGATCTTTCAGATCCAATTATTATTTGTAATGCTGACCATCGATTTTTGGTTGCAGAGCAGTGTCAACAAATTGATATTGTCAACCCAACAATACTGCTTGAGCCTGTTGGTAGAAATACAGCGCCTGCAATTGCTGCCGCAGCCCTGCAATCACTAAAAAATTCAGATGATTCAGTGCTGTTGGTTTTGTCTGCTGATCATGTTATTCAAGATATTCAAGCGTTTCATGACGCTATTAATGTTGCCAGAAAACAGGCCCAAACAGGAAAACTTGTCACTTTTGGTATTGTTCCAACAGATGCGGCTACAGGATATGGCTATATTAAATTACAAGGTGAATTATCGACAAGTAAGAGAGGGCGCCCTAGAGTGTTAAAATACAACAATGATAGTGCATATAATGTTGAAGAATTTGTTGAAAAACCAGATTTAAAAACCGCACAATCTTACCTAGAGCAAGACAATTATTTATGGAATTCTGGTATGTTCATGTTTCGAGCTAATACCTTAATAGATGAACTAACTACCCGCTCACCTGATATTGTTGTATCAGTTAAGAGTGCTGTTAACAACGCTGCACAAGATTTTGACTTTATCCGTCTTGACAAAGTAGCTTTTGAATCATCTCCATCTAATTCTATTGATTATGCTTTAATGGAGAAGAGTAATAACGTAGTCGTTGTGCCATTAGATGCTGACTGGAATGATATTGGCTCATGGTCTGCACTTTATGACATTGGTGTGAAAGATATCAATGGTAATGTAATTAATGGTGATGTGATAATTCAAGATACAACCAATACTTATATTAATGCTAGTCACCATTTGGTAGTAACTATTGGCATCAACAACCTAATCGTGGTAGACACACCTGATGCGACTTTTATTGCCACTCAAGATAAAGCACAAGAAGTAAAATCTATTGTCGAGTTTATGCAAGACAAAAATCGGTGTGAGAGTGGTGCACACCGCAAAGTTTATCGACCTTGGGGGTGGTATGATTCTATTGGATGCGGTAAGCATTTTCAGGTAAAAAGACTACATATTAACCCAGGGGCGAAGCTTTCATTGCAAATGCATCATAAACGTGCAGAGCATTGGGTTGTGGTTAATGGTTCGGCTATAGTTACTAATGGTAATGAGATGCTTACATTAACAGAAGGTGAATCAACTTATATTCCTATAGGGGTAAAACATTCACTTGAGAATAAAAATAATACCCCGTTAGAGATTATTGAAGTTCAAAGTGGTACTTATCTTGGTGAGGATGATATTATTAGATATGAGGATAATTATGGAAGAAAATAATCTAGTTGCCGTTGGTTTGCCACTTGCAGTTGAGTTTAAAAAATGAATATTGATGATATTAAGGGGTTTAGTAATCCGAGCAACTATATCATTTTTGATGTTAAATATATTTTCAATATTGAGTCTTCTGATGGAAGGCTGTAGTATATTTTTGGAGAATATCTATGAATTGTAATACAGAAGATGACCTAAGTTTGCTAAAGATTTGGCGGGTAATAATTAAATACAAGACGGTAATTTTTTTTATAACATTGGCATTTATCGTGGTATCTTTTTTTTTATACCGAGCAAATAACATCCAAAGTCAGCAGTACAAAGCTGAATTATTCTTATTAGAGCCATCTTCTAAAGATGTGGAGAGCTTAAAAAGAGCGGCAGTCATTTCTAAGTATGTAACACCTTACAAAAAAGAAGGAATATTGAATAGCTTTATTGACAATTTGAATTCGATAAAAATATGGGAAGGTTTCTATTTAAATACGATCGAAAAAAATAACGTGTTACTCGCTAAGTATGATGCAAGTTCGCTCCGTGAAAGGCTGAATATTTTTCAAAATACAGATAATAAAGAATGGTCTATCACTCTTATAGGGGATAGCAAAAAAATAATATTGAAAATATTAAATGAATACCTTGCGTTTGTTGATAAGATGACAACAAAACAATTGGTTGATAATGAAATCATAAATATTAATCATCGAATATTCGAATTACAGGATAAAATTTCTAATTATCAGAAAAAAATTCAAAAATTTCCTGATAAAAGCGATCTAAACCATTACAGAAGACAAATAGGTTTATTTAGTAATGATATTGATTCTTTGAAAAACATCTCCTTTTCCAAAGATTCTTTACACACGGTAAATGTTGTACAAAAAGCATACCCGGTAAAAATAAAATTCTCGAATACGGTTAATAGTGTTGTTATTCTTTCAGCTATATTTGGTTTTTTATTTTCGTTAGTTCTAGTGTTTTTGTTGGATTTTATTAAGACCAGCGATAAAAGATGAGTATTAAAACTACATTTGATTTATCAAAGACAGACATGCTTGTATTCGATTTCGATGGAGTGTTGACAGACAACTTAGTGCATTTGGATCAAAATGGCAAAGAGAGTGTAAGTTGTAGTCGTGCAGACGGTTTAGCTTTTGATGTTTTGCGTAAATTAGACAAGCCTACTTTTATCCTATCGACAGAAAATAATCCCGTTGTAACAATGCGCGCAAAAAAACTAAAAATTCCAGTAGTACAGGGTGTGGACGATAAAGTAGAAGTCATGAAAAAATTGGTAAATAAAAACAACTACAACTTAAAGAATATTTTATATGTCGGGAACGATCTTAATGATTATCTTGTGATGCAACTATGTGGATATACTATATGTCCAGCAGATAGCCATTCCAAAATTAAAGAAATTTCTGATGTTGTACTCAAAACAAATGGCGGAAATGGCGTTGTGAGAGAATTACTAGAAGATGTATTAGGTTTAGATTTTATTAAAATTTTGTATCAAACTAATTAAAAGGAGAGTTATGTCAATAATCATAATAGCAGAGATAGGAATCAACCATAATGGAGATATGGATATTTGCAAGCAGCTGATCGATGTTGCCGCAGATTCAGGTGCTGATTGTGTCAAATTTCAAAAGCGAGATATCAATCAAGTTTACACTCAAGAATTCTTAGACTCGCCAAGAGAGAGTCAATGGGGTACAACTCAAAGAGAGCAAAAACTAGGTCTAGAATTTAGTGCAGAGCAGTATCAAGAAATTGAGGATTGTTGTAAAGAGAAAAATCTTGAATGGTTTGCAAGTGCTTGGGATATTAATTCACAAAAATTCTTACGCCAATTTAACTCTAAATACAATAAAGTTGCCTCAGCAATGATAGTTCATACAGATTTATTAAAAGAGATTGCCGGTGAAGGTAAGCATACTTTTATTTCAACAGGTATGACAACTTATGATGACATTCAAACCGCAGTAGATATTTTCAGAAAGGCTGACTGCCCATTTGAGCTAATGCACACTGTATCAACTTATCCAATGAAGGATGAAGATGCCAACCTTAAAATGATCGAAACTTTAAGAGAAAAATTCGGTTGTAATATTGGCTATAGTGGGCATGAAGTAGGTTTGGCAGTTTCTTATGCAGCAACGGCCTTAGGGATCAGCTCACTTGAAAGGCATATTACATTAGATAGATCAATGTATGGTTCAGACCAGTCAGCATCCGTAGAGCCGTCAGGCTTTAGGCAGCTAATAGGTGCAGTTAGAAAAATTGAAGTAGCAATGGGTGATGGTATAAAGAAAACAATTGAAGCGGAAGCGCCTATCGCTGAAAATCTTCGCCAGCATCTTGATTGGAACAAATAGTATGAGTTGTTATTTGTGTAAAAGTGATGAATATAGCAAACGCACAGGTACTGTTCGTGATAAACCTGATATTGACATTCTAGAATGCAGTGGTTGCGGGTTAGTATACTTATCATCTTCTGATCATATTCAAGATGAACATTATCAAGAATCTGGTATGCATGAAAATAAGGTGCTAGATATTGACAATTGGTTAAGAGATTCAGAATTTGACGATAAGCGTCGTTATGAATTTGTTAAAGAAAAAATTACCAACAAAGCAGTGCTAGATTTTGGCTGTGGAATTGGCGGTTTTCTTGATTTGGCAAAAAAATCCGCAAGTAGCGTGTCAGGGGTAGAGTTAGAAAAAGCACTGCAACCTTCATTCAAACGAAGAGATTTAGATGTTTTTGAGGATTTATCAAAAGCACAAAAAGAAAATAAAAAATATGACATTATTACCGCATTTCATGTTGTGGAGCATTTGCACGATCCAGTAGGTGTATTAAGTCAATTATCTCAGTCACTTGCAGGGGGGGGCGAGATGATTGTTGAAGTGCCTAATAGTAACGATGCACTACTCACCTTATATGAAAACGGTGACTTCCAGAATTTCACCTATTGGTCACAACATCTGTTTCTGTTTAACGATAAGACAATGGCAGAGCTAGTTAAACAAGCGGGTTTAAAACTTAACTGGATTAAGCATGTACAACGCTATTCCCTGTCAAATCATCTATATTGGCTAGCTAAAGGAAAGCCTGCGGGGCATAAAAAATGGAGCTTCCTAAATAACAATCAATTAGATCAAGAGTATGAGCACCAATTGGCTGCAATTGGCAAAACAGATACAATAATAGTTGGGATTTCAAAATGAATAATAAATTCAATAATAGTTATTATTCGGCAGTGCAGTATTTTTTTACCAGTGTTTAAATTATCAATAAGTATCTTTAATGAAGTTTATTAGCTTGTGAAAGAAAAAACAATAGCAATTATCCCTGCTAGGGGTGGGTCCAAGGGCATCCCTGGAAAAAACTTAATCCCAATAAATGGAAAGCCACTAATAGCATGGTCAATTAATCATGCATTATCATCTTCTTTGGTGGATGAAGTATGGGTTTCATCTGATTCACAAGAAATTTTAAAATTTAGTGAGTCAATTGGTGCAAAAACAATTACTAGGCCTGTAGAAATATCTGGGGATAGTGCATCTTCCGAATCTGCATGGATTGATGCAATTATACAAATTCAAAAAATGGACGAGAACATTGGGTTGATTGTTGGTATGCAGGCAACATCTCCTATTCGCAATGAGAAAGATATAGATAATGCGATTGCTCAATACAGGCAAGAAGGATTGGACACCCTGTTTAGTGGAAACATATTGGATGATATGAACTATTGGTCTATTAACGACAATGATGATCTTTATTCGGTTAATTACGATTATCAAAACAGAAAAAGAAGACAGGAGCTGCAGGAAAAATTTTTAGAGAATGGTTCATTTTATATTTTCACCCCAGAAGGTGTGCTATCTAATAATAATCGACTATATGGAAATATTGGCTGTTATCTCATGGATAAAAAAGCCATGTTTCAAATTGATGAGATTGAAGATGTTGAAATATGTGAGGCTATTATGAGTTTTACATGTTAAGGCGCTTAATCTCCGAGATATATAGCCTTAGTGAAAAAAAACAGAGAGGTGTCTTCTTTCGTTTACAGATTCTCATAATATTTACATCAGTGATGGAGATTGTTTCCATAGCCTCTCTAGGTTTTTTTGTTAAGGTGGTTTCTGAAGGTGGCATAGTTACAGACAATAAATATATACACCAGCTTAGCTTGTGGTTAGGTGTTGAAGGGTCGGATTTTATTTTTTATTTAGGCTTTATTACATTAATTGTATTAATGGTTGGGGCGCTGCTTTCTATATTTACTATATGGAAAGTGTCATTATTTGCCAGCCAATATGGAACAGAGCTTGGTAATAAATTATTTACAAATTATATCAATCAACCGTGGTCATATCACTTAACAAGTAACAGCTCAGAGCTAACTAAGAGAGTTTCAGTTGAATCTATAAGAGTGACTGATAAAGTTCTGACACAACTCATGCTAATGAATGCTCGCATTGTGTTAGTTGTTTGTATTACGGTCGCTGTCTTTATTTATGAGCCAATAGTGACTATTGTGGGCTCACTTATTTTTACTTTATCTTATTATTTATTGTATCAAGGCGCCTCTAAAAGGCTGCTTGTTAATGGTCGTATTTTTTCAAATGAGCTAACCAGAAGATTCAAGCTTTTGTCTGAAGGATTGGGTGGAATTCAAAGTGTAATTACACTAAATAAAAAAAATAAATTTATTAAGGATTTTAATTCGAGTGGAGTTCCAATGTGGCAAGCACACGGCACCAATGTCGCTGTTTCTATGATTCCTAAATTCTTTATGGAATTCGTTGTTTTTGGTGGATTTGTAAGTTTAATCATGGCTTTAATTTATTTTAATACTGGTAATTTATCATCAATCCTTCCACAAGTTTCTGTATTCGGCGTAGTTGCAATTAAATTTTTACCTGCATTTCAGCAAATATATAACGGATTGACCCAAATAAAAGGCAACTTAGCGGCGTGGGAGGAAATTAAAGAAGATCTCATAATTAGCCCATTTTCTAATTTTATTCATACTAAAGAAAAAATGGATTTAGGTGAAAACATTAAAATAAGAGACATATCGTTTCGTTACTCGAATAAATCAAATCTAATACTTAATAATATAAATTTAGATTTAGATACAACCAAAAACAACGTGATAGGCATTATTGGACCGTCAGGGTCTGGAAAATCAACACTTGTAAATTTGATTTCTGGCCTTTTGATTCCTACATCCGGCTCTATAAATATAGGAAAAGAAACCTTGTCTGAGTGCAATGTATCAAAATGGCATAACAACATTGGCTATGTGCCACAGAATGTATATTTGACAGATCGAACTATTATGGAAAATATTGCATTTGGCATAGATAAAGATAATATCAATAAGAATAAGATAGGCTTTGCTATTGATAGGGCTAACTTAGGTGAGTTCGTTGATGCCTTGCCAAACAAATTAAATACAATGGTTGGTGAACAAGGTGTGCAAATATCTGGCGGGCAAAGGCAAAGAATTGGTATTGCTAGAGCACTGTATAATGAGCCAGATGTCGTTATTTTTGACGAAGCAACTAGTTCACTTGATGGTGTTAGTGAGAAGCGCATTATGGAAACTATTGAAAACTTGCAAACCAAGTTGGTGATACTAGTCGCACATCGGTTAAATACGATTAAAAAGTGTGATGTTATTTTCTTGATGGATCATGGAGAGATTATTGATCAAGGATCTTATACAGAATTGTACAAAAGGAATCATTTAATACAAGAAATGGAAAATAAAATAGACAAATAATTAATCAAGTGAGGATCAAATATGAAAGATGAGCAAGGGGTAAAAGATTTTTTTTCAGGCTATGCAGAGGATTTTGACTCTATATATGGAGATGGAAAGCCACGCAATCTGTTCAATAGAATTACGGACAAATTATTTAGACAATCAATGTACGAACGGTATAAAAGAACCATTGATTTCTTAACTAAAAGTGATGTAAAAACCGTGCTTGATGTTGGTTGTGGATCTGGTAGGTATTCTTTAGATTTGGCCAAGAACGGCATGACTGTAACAGGTGTTGATTTGGCGCAAGAGATGTTAAATATTGCCAAAAATAATAGCAAAAAAGCCGGTTTCGAGAATAATACTTATATCGCTGGCAGTTATTTTGATGTTGAAATTGACAAAAAACACGATGCTGCTATTTTAATGGGACTGTTTGACTACATAAGCAATCCAGAAGAGTTGTTTTCCAAGTTAAAAAAAGATACGAGTAAGTATATTCTTGCTAGCTTTCCTAAGCCAGGTGGTATTTTAGGATGGCAGAGAAAGATTAGGTATAACATGAGAAATTGTCAACTTTTCTACTACTCTAAAGAGTCTCTTGAGGATTTAATGAATGCATCTGGCATTTCAAATTATGAAATACAGGATAATCATCGTGAGTATTTTTTAATCGCTAAGCTGAACTAAGCTAAAAAAGTAATGAAAAAATATGCAGTACTATCTTTAGATGTTGAAGATTGGCATCATCTTGACTATTTTTCCTCAATGGAGATTAACAATAGTTATTCAATGTTAGATGGTCTTAATAATTTTCTAGAAATAGTAGATGACTACAATATTAAATCAACACTGTTTACTTTGGGTGATATAGCTTCTATCGTTAAGACTGATTTATTATCTGCTATTAATGTCGGTCACGAGATTTCATCACATGGCACCTCCCACAAGAGACCTTTAACAATTTCTAAAGATGAATTTATTCAAGATATTACATACAGCAAGAAAACCATTGAAGATACTCTGTCCACAGAGGTCTTAGGATATAGAGCACCTTGTTTTAGTATGAATAATGAATTACTCGAAGAGTTAAAAAACACAGGTCATCAATACGATTCAAGCATGATTAATTTTGCATCACATCCTTTGTATGGTGGCATTGATTCAAGTGATTTTATTAAGAGAATGGATAATGTTTATCAAAATGGAGTGCTTACTGAATTTGAACTCCCTACGGCCAATCTATTTAATCGTAACATTCCAATTTCTGGTGGAGGGTATTTAAGGATTTTTCCTTGGCAGGTAATGAAAAAATTAATTTCAGACTATTTAGCCACCCATCAGACCTATTTTTTATATATTCACCCATTTGAACTATCAAATAAGTCACCATTGTCGGTCGATGATGCAGGCTTATTACGTAACTTTAGATTTAAATATGGTCAAAGTAGAACGCCTAATAAATTAAAGAAATTAATTGAATTGTTGAAAGCCAATGATTATGAATTTGTAACCTTTAAATCCCTAATGCAAATTGCAAAATAAATATGTCTAAAATATTAATCGTTTGTAATTATGATTTTACTTTTAATAAGTATATGATTCCATTGGTCAATAAGTTAATTAAGGCAGGACATAGAGTTGGTGTTATATGTGATGGAGATCAAATTGATTATGAAAAAATTACAGGTGATACCATAGACTTTCATAATATTACCATCCCCAAAAAAATCACAATTACTGGCTTTATTGTTGCTATCAGAGCTATTAGAGGGATAATAAAAAAACACCAATATGAGATTGTAAATAGTAATAATAGAAACACCAGTTTTTTAGCGCGCGCTGCATTGATGACAATGCCGTTTAGCAAAGTCAAAAATGTTTACACAGCAAGGGGTATGTATTTCCACGATTCTCAGAGATTGATTCCAGGTCTTCTTACGTACTGGGCGGAGGTCTTTTTACTGTTCTTTACTGATTTAGTTATGTCGCAAAGTCAGGAAGATGTCGATAGAATGAATAAAAATCCTTTAGTCAACTCTTCTAAACTGAAAGTAATCCATAATGGTATTAATACTGAACGGTTTTCTGTAAAAAATATAAACACACCGGATATTCAATTGCCAGGTTTTATTGTGTGCACTATTGGTAGAATTGCAAAAGAAAAAGGCCTTATGGATTTATTAGAGGCATTTTCTATATTTGTACAGCAAATGCCGAACGCTACGTTATTGCTAATTGGTGGCGTATTGCACAAAGAGCAAGACCAGATTCTTGCTGATTTTCTGGAGCTTGCTGACAAATTAAACATTAAACATAAAATTCACATAACTGGTTTGGTAGATAATGTTGAAGATTACTTATCTCTAGCAGATGTTTATATCCACCCTTCATACAGAGAAGGTGTTCCTCGTTCAGTTCTGGAAGCTATGTCATTAGAGAAAATCGTGATAGCTACTAAAATAAGAGGTGCAAATGAGATTATTGATAATGGTAAAAATGGCATTTTATACACCAAGGGGAATGTGGAAGAGTTAAGCAAAATATTGGAAGAAGTGCATTCTATGACTGATAATATAAAACAGATGATTACAAAAAATGCTAGAAAAAGGGTTTTTGGTCAATATGATGAAATAGACTATATTAATAAACAGTTTTTATTATTAGAATCCGTTATTTAGCACACTGCAATGGATAATAGATATTTAGACATACCGTCAATAATTAATGGCGGCTATTACAATTCACACAAAAGAATTCGGTGGAATACAAAACAGAAAGAATACGATGAGTTTGCTAATGATTTACACAGATGGTTAAAATCTATTAAATTAACAAAGAAAGAGTCAGAAATTTTTGATATTGTTTTTCCTTTTATTTATAATAATTTATCTGGCTACCTAACTCATGTTTATGATTTTCATGTGTTGAAGGATAAAGATATTGTCCCAATATTTTCTGAGCATAATTTTTATTTTGATAGTATATGGAATGAAATACCGATAAATAAAATATATTCAATCGAGTTAGAAAAAAATAGATTCAAATGGTCTTGGTCAAGATATATTTATTCCAAAGTTGTTGTAAGAATGGTAAAGCCGTTTTATAGTACTGTGATAGTCTCCAAGAATGATCTTGTAAAAGAGTTTTTGGGCAACAATAAGGCATTCTATCTTCAGTTATTGCCTCAATATATTTTTAAGATTAATTTAAAATCAAATGACAAATTAGAATTTCTGTCCAAAAAAATTGTCTTATTTCTAACTTCTAAAATAGAAGACAAGTATTTTAATTTAAATATTAACAATAAGCTGTATCTGCAACTAATTATAGAGAGTTTTCTTGCAAGGGTGACTAATGATTTGGCTAACTATAATGGTTTTTTAAAAGGTTTTAATAATGTGATTACTGGGACAGGCGGTAATTACTACAATAGGCTTTTTTCTCATCTTGCACAGAAGGAAAATTTAGAGGTGAAAAGATTTGATCATGGGGGGGAGAGGTGTTTTTTTAATGATTATTGGCATTGGGAGAATGAACTGTACAAAATTGACAGTTATTACACGTATGGAAAAACGAATCGTAAGCATGTTGAGCATATGGCAAATCAACTCTCAACAGTTGTTAATGTTCATGAGGTAAAGCCCCCTCCTTTTGAGGTTGATGGCAACAATGAAAATCAGAAAAATGCTAAAGAGTTTGGTAAGATTTTATATGTAGCAAGCTCTTTTGTGGGCGAGGCAAGACAACTTCCTTATGAAAAAATTACAGATACAATTTTATTTGATTTTCAAAAGTATTTGATTGAAAGTCTGCAAGATAATGGTTTTCATGTTGTTTATAAAAAACACCCTAAGGGGCAGTCATTTGGGCAAGGATTTAAGCGGTAACTTTAAGTTTATCAATGGCGATATAAGAGAGATAGAGGATTGTAAACAGGCATGTGATAGTGTTGATTATGTTTTACACCAAGCAGCATGGGGTTCAGTTCCTAGATCAATCGAAGATCCTATTAATACCAACAGGGCCAATATTGATGGCTTTTTAAACATGCTGGTTGCCAGTAATGATGCAAACGTAAAAAGATTTGTCTACGCCGCATC
>Ga0114933_10003228_pt1 | contig 16130 bp, 14 predicted proteins | sample 4SBtaG_FD_89691 | JGI IMG/M metagenome (GOLD analysis project Ga0114933, IMG submission 89691) | Deep subsurface microbial communities from Kolumbo volcano to uncover new lineages of life (NeLLi) - 4SBTROV12_W25 metaG | ecosystem: Environmental > Aquatic > Marine > Volcanic | place: Kolumbo... | reverse complement strand
TAGTAATTATCTCAACTTTATCAGCAACCATAAATGAAGAATAAAAACCTAGACCAAAATGACCAATTATTCCAGTATCGTTTGAAGTTTCTTTATATTTTTCTAGAAATTCTTCAGCTCCTGAAAAAGCAACATCGTTAATATATTTTTTTACTTCATCAGAAGTCATTCCAACTCCATTATCAATAATATGAAGTGTTTTCTTCTTTTTGTCTACCTTAACTTCAACTCCAAGATCCCCAATTTCCCCTTTAACTTCTCCTACACTAGATAAATGTTGAATTTTTGTTAGAGCATCTGTAGCATTTGAAATAAGCTCTCTCAAAAAAATTTCTTGATCACTATATAAAAACTTTTTTATCAGTGGAAATATATTCTCAACAGACACATTAATTTTTCCTTTAGCCATAATAATTTTTAATTAAGTTATTGCAAAAAAAATACCAATTAATAAATATGACAAATTGACATTATTTTCTAATTAAATAAAGCCCAATAAAGTTTATTAATCCATTGAATGGCAGAAGTTCATAGCCTATTGTGTAACCTCCAATTAGTTCTGGAGGAATATTTCCAATTAATATTATTAGAATTATATTAACTATTACTACAAAATAGACTTTATTGTCGTCTATTTTATAATTGGTAAATATTCCAAAAGCAAATAGACCAAGAAGTGGTCCATATGTATACTGAGCAACAGTTAGGAGACTGTCAATAACATTTTTATCCAAGTAATATCTGAAAAAGATTACTACTGCAATAAGTAAAGCACTCATTAATACATGAACATATTTTCTAGTTCTTTTTGAACTAGATTTATTACTATCTATTTTTAATATGTCTACACAAACAGATGTGGTTAGAGAGGTTAATGCACTATCAGCACTACTATATGCTGCAGCTATTAGACCAAGTATAAAAGTTATTCCTAAAAACCCACCAAGTCCAGATCTTAATGCAATTTCAGGAAATAGAAGATCAGTTCTAGGACTATTATCAACTAATGGAATATTAATACCATTCTGATTAGAGTATATATATAAAAGCGCTCCTAGAACTATAAATAGGAATGTAACAGCTGTCAAAATAAAGCTAAAAACAATCATGTTTTTCTTTGCTTCTTTAATATTCTTACAAGTAAGATTTTTTTGCATCATATCTTGATCAAGACCTGTCATACAAATTGTTATGAAAGCCCCTCCAATAATTGACTTTAAAAAGTAACTTCTTTCCATAATACTATCTGTCACAAATATTTTATTAAATTCTTGGAATTCACTTGAAGTAACAAACTCTGCAAATGTCCAACCAATATCTTTATTTATGTAGTGAATTGACAGAACAACTGCAAGTATCATTAAAGTTGTCTGTATAGTATCCGTCCAAACTATTGTTTTTATTCCTCCTCTTCTTGTATATAACCATATTAATAGAATTGATATAATTACAGTTATTTCATAAGGTATTCCAAAATCGTCCAGAACAAATTCTTGAAGAACAATTGCAACTAGATATAATCTAAAAGATGCACCTAAAACTCTTGATATTAAAAATGAAATCGATCCAACTAAATGAGATTTTTTTCCGAATCTGTCATATAAATATTCATATATAGATGTTAACCCAAGATTATAATAAATTGGTAACAAGAGGTTGGCAACTATTAAATATCCAATTAAGTAACCTATTACAACCTGAAAGTATGTAAATTGAGATTCACCAACCCATCCAGGTACTGAAATAAACGTTACTCCTGAAAGGGAAGCTCCAACCATTCCAAATGCAACAACAGCCCAATTTGAGCTCCTCTTTGCGTTAAAAAATGTTTCATTGTTATCCTCTTTACCTGTAAAATAAGAAATGGCAGTTAGTATCAAAAAATAAGATACAATCGCAAATAAAATAATTTGTGGAGATAACATTTTTATAAATATACAAAAGAACTTACAACGAATATCTCTAAATTAGCTTAATGGAATTTCCATCAAAACTACTTGAAAATTTAGTATATAATATTTCTCAGTTATCCGGAATTGGAAAACGATCTGCACTGAGAATTGCATTAGAAATTTTGAGAAAACCAAAAGAATACTCCAGAGATTTGTCTGAAAGTATTTTTGACTTTAAGACACAAATAAAACATTGTTCTGAATGTCATAATATTTCCGATAAAGATATTTGTGACATATGCTCTAATTCTTCAAGAGATCAATCAATAATATGCGTAGTTGAGGATATTAGAGATGTGATAGCAATAGAAAACACTAACCTTTATAATGGTCTATATCATGTTTTGGGTGGAGTCATATCCCCAATTGAAGGGATAGGACCCGAGGACTTACACATAACAAGTCTTGAAAAAAAGATTATTGATAAAAAAATTAATGAAGTAATTTTTGCCTTAAGCGCAACTATAGAAGCTGATACAACTAGTTTTTACTTATTTAAAATATTAAATAAACTTGACGTTAAAGTTTCAGTTCTAGCAAGAGGAATTCCTGTTGGAGATCAATTAGAATATACTGATGAAGTCACATTAGCAAGGAGTATTCAGAACAGACGTCCATATGAAAGTAATATTTCAAATCAGTAATAATTTAATATTGTAAATTTGCAAATACTATTCTAATGGGAAAATATCTATTAAAACTTCCAAAGATGGGAGAAAGTATTGCTGAAGCAACTATAACCAAATGGTTAAAAGATGTAGGTGATACTGTTGAAATTGATGAGTCTTTGGTTGAAATCGCTACAGATAAAGTAGACTCGGATGTCCCCTCTGAATACAAAGGAAAACTTATTAAAAAAAACTTTGAGGTAGATGATATAGTTAAAGTTGGAGAGGTTATAGCTGAGATTGAAACAGAAATGATTGAAAATGACCAACCAATTATTAAACCTAAAGAGACAAAAAAAGAAATTATTCAAGTAGAGAGTGATGAGAAACCATCAGATGAGATTGAACTAGATGACATTCCATCACTAGAATTATTAGATAAAGAAAATCTAATTGATAGTCTCAAAGATGAGGCCAAGACTGATAAATTCTATTCACCATTAGTAAAAAATATTGCAAAAAAAGAAAAAATTAGCAATCAAGAACTTGATTCAATAGTTGGTAGTGGAAAAGATGGGAGAGTTACAAAGCAGGATATATTATCCTATGTTAGCTCTAGATCTAATTATGCAAATGATTATATTTCAGCTGAAATAAATTCTTCCAGAGAAGACCAAATTTTAGAACTTGATAGAATGGGTAAGATTATTTTTGACCACATGTCAAATAGTAAAAAGATCTCAGCTCATGTTCAATCTTTTGTTGAAGTTGATGTAACTAATTTATGGGATTGGAGAGAAAAATATAAAAAATCATTTTTTGAAAATGAGGGTCAGAAACTTACATTTACACCACTTTTTATCGATGCAGTTGTAAAATCACTAAAAGATTATCCAATTTTAAATAGTTCTATAGTTGATGAAAAAATCATAATCAAAAAATCTATAAATATTGGTATGGCCACAGCTGTAGAAAATGGAAATTTGATTGTGCCAGTAATAAAGAATGCAGATCACCTAAATTTAAAAGGTCTAACATTAGCTGTTAATGATTTATCAGGGAGAGCTAGATCTAACTCACTAAAACCTGAGGAAATTTCTGATGGAACATATACTGTAACAAATGTTGGAAATTTTGGTTCAATAATGGGTACGCCAATCATTAACCAACCTCAAGTTGGAATTCTAGCCATAGGTGTAATAAGAAAGTTACCTTCTGTAATTGAAACAGATAAAGGAGATTTCATTGGTATCAGAAAGAAACTTATTCTATCTCATACTTATGATCATAGAATTATAAATGGTTCAGTTGGTGGCAGCTTTGTTAAAAGGGTCGCTGAATATCTTGAAGAATGGGATATGAACCAAACAATTTAGTATGAGAGTCAAGCTAGATAGACCAATTTGCTTTTTTGATCTTGAAACAACTGGTGCTAAGGTTGGCAAAGATAGGATTGTTGAAATTGCCATTCTCAGAGTAGATACCAATAATCAAGAGTCTCAAAAGGTATGGAGAATTAATCCTGAAATGGATATCTCTCCTCAGGCAATACAAGTACACGGAATTTCAAATCAGATGGTAGAGAAAGAACCAAATTTTGCTTATTATTCAAATGAAATTTATCAATTTATTAAGGGTTGTGATCTAGCTGGATTCAACGCAATCAAGTTTGACATTCCAATCTTAGTTGAAGAGTTAATTAGAGCAGATATTGATTTTGATTTTTCTCGAATTAGAATGATAGATAGTCAAGTAATTTATCATAAAAAGGAACCTAGAAACCTTTCAGCAGCTTTAAAATTTTACTGTAATAAAGACTTAGAGAATGCCCACTCTGCTCTTGATGATACAATTGCAACATATGAAGTATTTAAAGCACAATTAGACAGATATGATGATTTAGAACCAAATATGGATTTTTTGTGTGAATACACGAAAAGAAATAATAACCTTGATTTTGCAGGTAAAATTAGAATTGATTCGGATAATGATGCAATATTTGCCTTTGGAAAATATGCTGGTCAGAAGGTAACAGATGTGTTTAAATCTGATAAAGGTTATTATTCTTGGATAATGAAAGGAGATTTTCCTGAATATACCAAGAAGATTTTTACAAAATTAAAATTAAGTTTAATCAACGAGTAGTAAGGTGAAAATTATTTGTATAGGTAGAAATTACATTGATCATATAAAGGAATTGTCTAATCAAAAGCCTAAAGATCCTGTAGTTTTTTTAAAACCAGATTCTGCAGTAATTGCAAAAAATCAAAACTTTATTATACCATCTTTTTCAGATGATATTCATCATGAAGTTGAATTAGTTGTTAAAATTAATAAGGTAGGGAAACATATAGATAATTCTTTTTCTAATAAGTATTATGACGAGATAGGACTAGGAATTGATTTCACAGCGAGGGATATTCAAAATAACTTAAAAGAGAAAGGTCATCCCTGGGAAAAGTCAAAAGCTTTTGATAACTCATGTATGGTAGGCAAATTTGTCAATAAAAATAATTTAGAGGATTTATCATCTATAAAATTTAGTCTAAAAAAAAATAATGAATTAGTTCAGTCAGGTTGTTCATCTGACATGTTATGGAAAATAGATGAACTAATATCTTATGTCTCTCAATACTTTACCCTGAAAATAGGGGATCTAATTTTTACAGGAACACCATCTGGAGTTTCGAGAGTTGAGAGTGGAGATATCCTTGAGGGATTCATATCTAAAGACAAAATGTTTACACTTAAAGTAAAATAAAATGATTGAGAAGGTATTTGATTATTTAAAGTCTAACAATAAAACAATTTGTTTTGCTGAAAGTTGTACTGGTGGAAATTTATCATCATCTATATCTAAAATACCAGGTGCGTCTAAAATCTTTATTGGTTCAATTGTTTCTTATACTAGATACTCCAAAAAAAATATTCTTCAAATTAGTGAAATTGAATTGGATAATTATTCTACAGTAAGTCAAGAAATTACAGTTAAAATGGCTGAAAGTGTAAAAGAAAAATTTAACACTGATTATTCAATAGCAATTACTGGTAATGCTGGACCCTCTGTTGACTCACCTGAAACAAATCTAGGTGACTGCTTTATTGCTATTTTATCTAATAATGAGATTTTCTGTCAGAAATTTCATTTTAATTGCAATAGAGAAGACTTCATTATAGAAGCAACAAAAAGCTCTTTTCAGCTTTTTTTCGATAAAATTATTAAGCAATAAAATTATTTTTTTATTAAACTTAAATACATTAGTTTTGCACGTTACAAAAAATTAGTGCGTTATGTCTAAGACTTGTGAAATTACTGGAAAAAAAGTCATGTTTGGAAACAATGTTTCTAAGTCATTGAATAGGACAAAAAGAAGATTTGATGTAAATCTTATTAAGAAACGTTTCTTCATTCCTGAAGAGAATAAATGGGTTACTCTTAAGGTTTCAGCATCTGCTTTGAAAACTATTAATAAAAAAGGTATTTCGGAAGTTTTAAAAGAAGCTAGAAAACAAGGTTTAATTAAGTAAAATGGCAAAAAAAGGTAATAGAGTTCAAGTAATTTTGGAGTGTACTGAGCATAAAGACTCAGGAAAGCCAGGTACTTCTAGATATATAACAACTAAGAATAAAAAAAATTCTCCAGATAGATTAGAAATTAAGAAATTCAATCCTATTCTGAAGAAAATGACTGTTCACAAAGAAATTAAATAAGATGGCAAAAAAAGCTGTTGCTAGTTTACAAACTGGCTCAAAAAAACTTGCAAAAGCAATCAGAATGATTAAAAAAGATGGTTCTGATAGCTATTCATTTGAGGAAAGAATTCTTCCACAAGATCTTGTTAATGACTGGTTAGCTGGTAAGCCAATTGTAAAGAAAGAAGAACCTGCAAAGCCAAAGGCTGAGGAGCCAGCTGCAGAAGAAGCTAAGGCTGAGGAGCCAGTTGCAGAAGAAACAAAGGCTGAGGAGCCAGCTGCAGAAGAAGCTAAGGCTGAGGAGACAGCTGCAGAAGAAACAAAGGCTGAGGAGCCAGCTGCAGAAGAAAAGTCTGAATAATTCAGAACCCCTCTTTATTAAGATCTACTTACCAATCCAGAATATGAGCTTTATGTATTCTTAATTCAATGCGCCAATTCCTGATTTCCACAATTCATTGTTAAAATTTGGTATGTCATTATCATTGATACTGTCAATCTCTTCCTTTAGCGCTTCCCATTTTTTATCAAGAGACTCTAAGGATTTTAAAATTCCTTCACTAACATTTGGAATATCACCTTTAATTTCATCAAGTATAAATAAATAATCTGCTAAAAATTTATTTGGAAAGTTTTCTACATCATCATAGGCTAAGGACTTTCTTTGCATCATTTTTTTATCCCAGCTATCCATTTTGTTTAGTAATATTTGACCATTATTTTTAATTGTTGAATCTTCAATTTCACCAAGAAGATCTTTCAGTTTATCAATTAATTTTTTGTTACTATTAATGTAATTAGCCATTATATTAAAGTTCTTTTCCATATGAGCGGTATATTTGTCAAACTCATCATAGTCTTTATCAGAAACGTTAAAATTTGGATTTTTAAGAATTTCAAAATTTGAGGTAAATACTTTTTCTCCTACCTCAAGAGTCACACTATACATTCCAGGTATTGCTTTATGTCCACTAAATCTTCCTTCAATATAAGCATATGGAACCCCGCTGAGTGATTTATGCCTAGCATTCCAGACAAATCTATTTATACCACTTTTGCTTGATAAAACAGGTTCTCTCGAAGGACCCCCGTTATATGTAATGAACTCATTATCATATTGATTATCTATTTCTCTTACAAGATTATTGTCTTTGTCAAAAATCTTTATTGTTATCTTCTTATCAATATCATCTTTGCTTAAATTATAATAAATAACAACCCCATTAGCAGGATTAACACCTGTGAATGTTGATGTGCCATCTGAATAATTTGAGTTTAGTTGACTGTACCAATTACCAATAGTTGAGTTTTCAGGTTGATAAAGTTTAGTTTCTTGGGAATTATCCATTTGCCTTATCAATCCCATATCATCTAAAATCCAAAATGATCTCCCCTGAGTCGCAACAATTAGATCATCATGCCTTATCATTAGATCTGTAATAGCTAGAACAGGCATGTTAAGGTTGAATCTTTCCCAATTCTTTCCATCGTTAAAAGAAATGTAAACACCTAATTCAGTACCTGCGATTAATAGACCCTTTCTTTTTTCATCTTCTCTTACTACTCTTGTATATGCACCATATGGTATGTTACCAGTAATTTCTTTCCATGATTTACCATAATTAGTTGATTTATATAATCCAGGAGACTTATCATTAAACTTATATCTAGTAGTTGCTATATAGACTGTCCCCTTTTCATGAGGTGAGATATCAATTGCATTAATAATTGTTTCCTCCAAGCCTTTAGGCGTGATGTTGTTCCATGTTTTTCCTCCATCTTTCGTTATATGAACTAGTCCATCGTCTGAACCAGTATAAATAGTATTAGGTTCATGTTGAGATTCAATTACATAACTTATTGTCCCATAATTTTCTGCTCCAACTGCCTCATTTGTATATGGTCCTCCACCGTTTCCTTGTTTTTCATCTTCATCTCTAGTTAAATCAGGTGATACAATTTCCCATGATTTACCCAAATCTTTTGTTTTAAATAGATGCTGAGCAGCATGATAAAACGTATTTGGTTCGTGCTGAGACCAAATAATAGGTGCATTCCAATTAAATCTGTATTTCATATCTCTAGATGCTTTCCCTATATAGTTTATTGGCTCAATCATTACTTTTTTTCTTGCTTTGGCTTTTGTATCGTAAATATTTACACTTCCTAAGTAACTACCTCCCATAACTAATTGAGGATTATCAGGATCAAAAGCTAAAAAGGCACTTTCTCCACCTGCTGTAGACGACCAATCTCTTTCTGAGATACCACCGCCAGAACCGATACTAGCTATTCTAACTGTTGAGTTATCCTGTTGGCCACCATACAAATTATAAGGAAATAGGTTATCTACATTAACTCTATAGAACTGAGCTGTAGGCATAATATCTATACTTGACCACGAGCTAGCATTATCAAATGTGATTTCACCACCACCATCGTCAGACATAATCATATTTTTTGAATTATTTGGGTTAATCCAAAGATCATGATAGTCACCATGTCCACTGTAGATTCTTTCCCATGTTTTACCTCCATCAATTGATCTAAAAGCTCTTGCGCTTAATACATAGACGGTATTCTCATCATTGGGGTCTGCAAATACCTCAATGTAATACCAAGCCCTGGATGTTAACTCTGCAAATTTGCTAACTCTTGACCAGCTTTCACCTGCATTATTAGATACAAATAGCCCACCTAGTCTTTTGTTAGTATCACTCTCTGCTAATAAATAGACTTTATTAGAATTAGCTCTTGACACGGATATAGCTAATTTGCCTAATTCATTAGGCAGACCATTTTCTATTTTGAACCAATTTTCACCACCATCAGTTGACTTATAGACGCCACTTCCTTCCCCTCCAGAGATAACTTTCCATGGAAGTCTTTGATGTTCCCACATAGTTGCATACAATACTTTGGGATTATTAATATCAATTGATAATTCTGATGCTCCACTTAACTCATTTACGAACAAAACATTTCTCCAAGTTTTTCCACCGTCAATTGACTTATAAACCCCTCTTTCCTTTGTAGGTCCATTTATTGCTCCCTGGGCAGCAACATAAACAATATTATTATCATCAGGATGAATTATAATTCTTGAAATTTGTTGAGTATTATCTAGACCTAGATGATCCCATGTTTGACCTGCATCAGTTGACTTGTAAATTCCATCTCCATAAGATGTTGTAACTCCTCTTGGTGAATGTTCACCCATTCCAACATAAATTATTCTACTATCACTTTCTGAAACTGCTATAGCTCCTACAGAAGAGGTTTTAAAATAATCGTCTGATATATTAAACCACTCGCTTCCAGCATTTGTTGTTTTCCACAAACCACCGCCTGCAGTTCCCATATAATAAGTTAAAGGATCATTTACAACACCGACTGATGAAACAGATCTACCTCCTCTAAATGGTCCAATATTTCTATATTTTACTTCCTCGAGCTTTTCTTCAATTTCCTGAGCATAAGACAATGGTGAAATTATTAAAAAAACAAAAAATAATTTTAAATTTTTCATGATATCTAAGTTAGTTTACTCTAAGTTACATTCAATTTTCAAAAATTCAGATATATTTACAAAAATTAAGGTATGAGAAGCCAAAATATCCAAAAAGATCTAAGTCTTATTGGAGATAACCTTATTAATAAGTTTATACAAAAGGATAAAATCCTTGATGGAATTATTGATCATTTCTATGAAGAAAAAAATATTCTAAAACAAACCATAGATAAAAAAGAAGTCTTTCCAGATGAGAATAGAAAAGTGCTTGTTGATCAGTTGAAAAAACAATACTCTGAAGTCAAGTTACACAAAGAGACTTCTAAAAATATAAACTCCCTTATTGACTCGAATACATTTACAATTACTACTGGCCATCAATTAAATCTTTTTACTGGACCTTTAATGGTTATCTACAAAATTGCTCAAGTAATAAGTATGGCTAGATATCTTAACTCAAAAATTAAAAATTTTAATTACGTACCTATTTTTTGGCTTGCAAGTGAGGATCATGATTTTGATGAAATTTCATATGTAAATATTTCTAATGAGCAGATTAAATGGGACATTGATTCACATAATAATAGAGTCGGAAAAATAATACTTAATGACTTTAACAGAATAACTGATGATTACAAATCAAAAATCATTGATGCTGAATTTAAAAACCAACTTGAAGAACTAATAAATCAAAGTTATATTAATGAAGATAGTCTATCATTCTCAACTCTAAAATTTATTAATTCTCTTTTTGGAAGGTATGGACTAATAATTATTGATCCTGATAAAAGAGCATTTAAAGAGCTATTTATTGAAAATTTTAAAAATGAGATAATTGACTCTAGATGCAAAATTGATACAGAAAATCAAATAGAAAAAAATAAGAAAGACATTGAATTCTACAAACCGCAGGTAAACCCATCTGAAATTAATTTTTTCAAGATTACTTCAAAGGGTAGAAAGAGAATCAGAAGAAAAAATAATGCAATATTAGTTGATGATGAAAAGGAATATTCAACTCAGGAGTTGATTAATCAGATTGAATCCAATCCTGAACGATTTTCTCCAAATGTATTGATGAGGCCTTTGTTCCAAGAGAAAATATTACCAAATATTTGTTATGTAGGTGGTCCAAATGAATTAAAATATTGGATGCAGCTTAAATTATTTTTTGATAATTCAAATCTACAGTATCCAATCCTTAAACTTAGATCTAGTGCATTTATAATTGATCAAAAGACATCATTAAAAATTAAAAAAACAGATGTAGAATTAGAGTATTTCTTCAAAAGTATTAACGATTTAGTAAATTATAAATTAAAGAAACTTTCAAGTGTTAATATAAGCTTTGATTCAATTAAGGAAACACTAGTTGATCAATTTAATAAACTTAGAGATGTATCAAATAAAACCAACAAGTCATTTGAGGGAGCATTAAATGCTCAGGAAAAAAAACAGATGAAAGGTATTGATGATCTTGAAAAGAAATTGATAAAAGCAGAGAAGAAAAATCATCAAGAACAGATAAATAATATCAAAATAATTTTTGAATCACTTCATCCCAATAATGTAGATCAAGAAAGACACCTAAACTTTGCAAACTACTATTCTGTAAAAGGACAAGCTCTAATTGATCATTTAGTTGATAAAGTGCTTATTCCAGATGATAAAATATTAGTTATTAATCTTGAAGATTAATATATAGTTGTATTTTTGTCCATGCAAAATAAAGTCTTAATAATTGATTTTGGTTCTCAGTATACTCAGCTCATAGCAAGAAGAATTAGAGAGCTTTTTATCTACTGCGAAATATCACCTTTTAACAATCTGCCCAGTGATATGGATCAATTTAAAGCAGTTGTTTTGTCTGGATCACCTTTTTCAGTTAATCAAACTGATTCTCCCGATATAGATCTTAAAATGATCATGGGTTCAAAGCCTATTATTGCAATCTGTTATGGCGCTCAACTAGTTGCAAAAAAATTTAATGGAAGTGTAAAAAATTCGAATTCAAGAGAATATGGACGTGCAAATTTATCTTTTATTGATGAGGGTTGCTCTCTATTTGAAGGTATCAGTATAAATAATCAAGTCTGGATGAGTCACGGAGATACAATATCAAAGTTACCAACAGGAGCAAAAGTTATAGCTAGTACAAATTCTGTATCAAATGCAGCATACTCTATTGAAGAGTACAATTTATATGCATTACAATTTCATCCAGAGGTTTTCCATACTAAAAATGGATTGAAAATTTTTGAAAACTTTTTTATAAAAGAATTAAGCTTTATTCAGGAATGGAATCCAGAATCATTTATTGATAGAAGTGTTGATGATTTGAAATCAAAGCTTAAGAATGATAAAGTAATTCTTGGACTTTCTGGGGGTGTTGATTCAAGTGTTGCATCTGTTTTATTAGATAAGGCCATTGGTGATAATCTTTATTGTGTATTTGTCAATAATGGGCTTTTAAGAAAAGGTGAATTTGACGAAGTGTTAAAACAGTATGAAGGGATGGGCCTTAATGTTAAAGGAGTCGATTCCTCAGATTTATTCATAAACGCTTTAAAAGGAGTCTCAGATCCTGAGAAAAAAAGAAAAATTATTGGTAATATTTTTGTTGAGGTTTTTGAACAGGAATCAAAAAAAATTGAAGATGCTAAATGGTTAGCACGAGGGACGATTTATCCTGATGTAATTGAATCTATATCAGTAAAAGGTCCATCTGCTACTATAAAGTCTCACCATAATGTAGGTGGATTACCTGAAAAAATGAACCTAAAGGTTGTAGAACCTCTAAAAATGTTATTCAAGGACGAAGTAAGAAAAATTGGAAACTCTTTAAATATGTCTAAGGACATATTAAACAGACATCCATTTCCAGGTCCTGGACTAGGTATTAGAATTCTTGGAGAGGTTAATTATGAAAGTATTAGGTTAATACAGGAAGCTGACAAAATATATATTGACGGTTTGAAAAAATGGGATTTATATGATAAAATCTGGCAAGCAGGTTCGATTTTGCTTCCAGTAAAGAGTGTAGGAGTAATGGGAGATGAGAGGACTTATGAAAGATGTGTTGCACTTAGAGCAGTTGTTTCTACTGATGGCATGACTGCAGACTGGTATGAATTCCCTAATGACTTCTTAAAAGAAGTTTCAAATAATATCATAAATAAAGTTTCAGGAATTAATAGAGTGGTATATGATATAAGTTCAAAGCCTCCTGCAACAATTGAATGGGAGTAAAATGACTAAAGATCTTTATAATTCATTCAAGCCTATGTTAACTCCAAAGCAAATGCTTAAAAAGGGAATCTTTGGTGGAACATATTTTAATCAACTAGTTGATTATAGGAAATTACCAAAAGATTGGTTTTCAGAAATAGATAAAAGTTATTATTTGTCAATAGATTATAATAGAAAGTTGAATTTTTTTAATATTAAATCGGGTCAGTCTCAAGAAGAGTGGGAGGCTAAAGGTTGGATACATAAAGATGACCCAAGAGGCTGGTTTGAGTGGTATTGTAAATACTTTGAAGGCAGAAGACATGAAGATGATGAAAGGCAGATAAAAAGATGGCTTGCATTTTGTGGACCAAAAGGAAGATTTAGAAATTCTATTTATAATAAAATTTATAAGTCTGGATTAGGAATTGAAAATTCAAAGGATATTTCTCCAAGAATTCAACAGTCTTTATTACATTGGTCATACATAGTTAATAATGAGCATTATGAATTATGGAAACTTGAAAGACAGAAATAGGTGAAAAGAGTATTAATTTTTTTATTAATCACATTACAACCAATATTCTCACAAAATATTGTAACTGATACTATTGTTCATGAAGTAGAGAGAAAAGAAACTCTTTTTTCAATTTCACAAAAGTATAAGATCAATATAAATGATATACTAGAGTTTAATCCACAACTTCGGAACTCAAGATTAAAAAGAAAATCAAAAATTTTAATTCCTGTAATAGAATCAATTCAAGAGAATACATTAGTTGAGAAAGACTCTTTGCCCACAGAAGATGACTTATTAAGGTTGGATTCAATTTTTGTAAAGAAAAGAAAAAGAGATAATCAATTAAACCTTTCTGTTCTTCTTCCATTTAGATCGAATACTGTCAATTATGATTCTATTGAGGAAGTTGAGTCTCTATTTGAAGACAGAAACCTATATACTATTACTTTAGACTTTTACTCTGGAATTCTTTATGCGATTGAAGATCTTAGAGAATTAAATGTTTCAATAAATCTTAATGTTTTTGATACTGAGAATTCAATAAATAAAATTAATGAAATATCATCAGAGAATTCAGTTAAAGATTCAGATGTGATTATTGGACCTCTTATCCCAAGAAATTTTGAAACATTCTCAAATATTGAATTACTAGAATCAATTCCTAAAGTATTTCCTTTATCAACTATTCCAATTAAGATAATAAAAGGTGTAATTCAGTCTGTCACACCAAAAAATCTTTTAAGAGAGAGAATGATAAATTATTTAGATAAAAATTTAGATAGAGAGGAAAATATTGTAATAATAGCTGATTCTTTAAATAACGAAATCGAATCTAAGCTATCAGAGATATTCCCTAATTCAATTAAAATAAAACCTGAATTTGAAGGATACATTTTACCAGAACTTTTAGATTCACTTCTGGTTGATTCTCTACCAAACAAGGTAATCGTTGAATCTGAAATATTTACATTGATATCTAGTGTAGTATCACAACTTAACTCTCAAATAACTTCTGAAAGAGATGTAAAATTATATACTACTTACAGAGGTAATCAGTATGATGACACTAGTATAAATATAAAAGATCTTGGAAATCTAGCTTTTACTTATACTTCAATTTCAAAAAAAATAAATAATGATTCAATTTCAAAATTTGAAAGTAGGTATTTAAATTTATTTGGGAGTCTTCCAAATAAAGATGTAATAAGGGGTTATGATGTTACTAAAGATATTTTACTTCGTGCTTTGATTGATAAAAATTTAAATAGGACTACTAAATATGATGAGCAATCATATACAGAATCTAAATTTTTATATAAAAAAGATACGCTTGGTGGTTTATTTAACTCCTCAATGTTCATTCTTAGGCATAGAGAATATGATATTGAAGAGATTATTGATCAATAAATTATATTATACTTTAATATTTTGTAAATTTGAGTCCGGAAATATTATTCTATCCGGATGAATAAACCTAAATATATTTTTGTCACTGGCGGTGTTACCTCATCTCTTGGTAAGGGTATTATATCTGCCTCACTAGCTAGGCTTCTTCAAGCTCAAGGTTTAAAAGTATCAATCCAAAAGTTAGATCCATATATTAACGTTGATCCAGGCACTCTTAATCCCTATGAGCATGGGGAATGCTATGTAACTGATGATGGTGCTGAAACAGATCTTGATCTAGGTCATTATGAAAGGTTTTTGAGTATAAATACTTCACAAAAAAACAATGTTACAACTGGTAAAATTTATCAAAATGTAATAGATAAGGAAAGAAAAGGAGAGTTTCTTGGTAAAACAGTTCAGGTAATCCCTCATATTACAAATGAGATTAAGGAAAATATTAAAAATCTTAATGATAAAAATAATTTAGATATAATAATTACCGAGATAGGTGGAACAGTAGGTGATATTGAGTCACTTCCATTTTTGGAGGCAGTTAGGCAGGTTATTTATGAAGAAGGTCCTGAAAACTCTATGGTCATTCATCTAACATTAATTCCTTATTTATCTGCTACAGGCGAATTAAAAACCAAACCAACTCAACATTCAGTTAAAACTCTAATGGAATTAGGTTTAAAAGCAGATGTTCTTGTTTGTAGATCAGAAAGGGAGTTATCTGACGAGATAAAAAATAAATTGGCATTATTTTGTAATGTTAGATTTGATTGTGTAATACAATCAATAGATGTAGAGACTATCTATGATGTTCCTATTAAAATGATGGATGAGGGTCTAGATAAGGTAACATTAGAAAAATTTAAAATTAAAGAATCTGAGCCTAATCTTGATAAATGGAAAAATTTCTTACATAAACTAAAGAACCCAACACATCAAATAAACATAGGTTTAGTTGGTAAATATGTAGAGTTGGATGATTCATATAAATCAATTTTAGAATCTCTTATTCATGCTGGAACTGAAAATGAGGTAAAGGTTGTTGTTAAGTCAATTCATTCTGAATATTTAGATAAAGAAAATATTTCAAAACAATTATTTCAATTAGATGGGATAATTGTTGCACCAGGTTTTGGTCAAAGAGGTCTTGATGGTAAAATTCTTGCAGTTGAACACGCTAGAGTAAATAAGATTCCTTTCCTTGGTATATGTCTAG
>Ga0114933_10003223_pt1 | contig 16136 bp, 14 predicted proteins | sample 4SBtaG_FD_89691 | JGI IMG/M metagenome (GOLD analysis project Ga0114933, IMG submission 89691) | Deep subsurface microbial communities from Kolumbo volcano to uncover new lineages of life (NeLLi) - 4SBTROV12_W25 metaG | ecosystem: Environmental > Aquatic > Marine > Volcanic | place: Kolumbo... | reverse complement strand
GCCGACAAAGGGGAGGCGGCACATCACTTAGGGCGCACGATTACTATTATTGATACTGAGTCAGGACATGCCGTTGAGACGCTCTATGCTTCCTATAAGGCGGATCATGTTCTTTTGTCACCTAACGGCAAAGAGATGTGGTCTACCAGCAATGGCGAAGGACGTATTTACGTCTATGACGTAGAGACGAGGGAGCTCTTAAAGGTAATTGAAATGCCTGGTAATGGAGATGCACACGGACTAATTTGGGTTCATTACGATGAAAATGGAGAGCCTCGTACCGTGCGTGATCAAGGAAACTTCCACGGAGGAATTAATCCGGCAGAGGGAGTCATATTAGATTATTGATATCTGTGGATCTAAAAGCTTTTTGAATGAAAGCCTGAGAATAAAAAAACCTATGATGACAAGGTAAGAAATACGGTGAAAATTTTACCAAAACTTAGTGAAAAAATAGTAATCAATGCATTTGTGGGAGCAGTCAGTCTTGGGTCTTTTTCATTTCTTGCTCATTCTCAGCATGTACATTCTGATATTCCTGCTTCAGTTGATAATGCTCATGCTTTACACGCTGACAATATAGAGGCAGGCCAACCTAGTTTTGCTAGCCCACTGAGCGACATCATTGTTGATTTTGAGTTAGTGGACCGTCATGGAAACCTCGTTTCAAGTGAAGATTTTCTTGGAGAGTACCTACTTCTTGGTTTTGGTTTTACCCATTGTCCAGATGTTTGTCCGATGATGGCATTGAATATGGGGATAGCACTGCGAGATACAGAGGTCAAAGCAAAAGGTATTTTTGTAAGCATAGATACTGAACGTGATACCCCCACAATAACAGACGAATATGTTTCAAGATTCAGTGATGACCTGATCGGCCTTGGCGGAAGTATTGATCAAATTAATGCCGTCGCAAATAACTTCAAAGTGAGTTATGCGATAACGAAAACACAGAATAATTATATTGTGCAACACACCTCTAATGTTTTTCTGATTGATCCATTAGGAAAGCTTATTGATGTATATACTTTTTCTACGCCAGCTGAGACCCTGGTTGAGGCGATGCACTAGTCGTTTTTGCTATGTATATTTCTTCAACACGCATTAATTCCTTAAAGCTAAGCGCACTGCTTTTTTTTGGGTTTGCTATTGCATCCTCGTGGCTCATTTTTCCCTATTTTGTTCAGGGACAGCAGTTACTTAGGGGTATTGGTGATGATAGTCGAATGATTAAAGCGGGTAGCGTATCTCGTTACCTTACCCGAGAGCTTATAAAAACCCCTGATTTAGAAATCACAGCAACATTAGCAACGGATGAGTATTTTCAGTATGTGGATAGAGCCGCTGTTGTTGGAAATCTCCGGCCCGATAGGAATTTTATTTTTTTTGTTGCAGAGACAATACACCGGGGAGATTTACCACAAGAAGTGCCCATAGCAACTCTTAGGGTTGGTGAAGACGAGTACCTTCCAACAATTTCAGATGGACCAAGCCTTGTTTCACATCATCGATTAAGCGTCTACAGTTTTCCAAAACGCGATGCTGACGGACGTTTAATTGAAATAGAAGAGGCAGGTCGTATGCGACTGTATGTGTCAAATAGATATATGGGGAGCAATCGACCTCTGACTTTTGTAGGTAGTTGGGATGCACCATATAGTCTGCCTGATGAGCTGAAATCTCGTGCAGACATTACGCCGGTAGCAGTATTGGCTTTGGGTGCTGGGCTCTTGTCTTCAGTTCTTACCCCATGCCTGCTTCAGCTTGTCGTGGTTTTTGGCGGGGTAATTGCCGGTTTTTCAACTGTGCCAGGTCAGTCGGTTGGAGGTTCTAGGCAATTGACGCCATTAATTCGTCGCAAGATTATGCAACTCGCACTGGCCTTTGTTATCGGGTTTGTTTCTTTGTATGCCCTTGCGGGCGCATTTATTGGAGCGCTGGGTCATCAGGCCCAATTAGCCTTCTCGGAGTACAGCCGGGCTGTAGCTATCATATCCGGCGTACTGGTTATCTTATTAGGACTTTGGGTGGGCTATAGAGGAACCCGAGACTTTGCTTGCCGAATTCCTGACCGTCGTGCCATGGAGGCTCTCTCAATGAGGGACACCGTTGGTACGGTTTTAACATCTATGGGTTATGCGCTAGGTTGCACGGCTTGTTTTGGTGGCGCAATCGTTGCTACTTTAATCGTCTATGTGGGCGCAATTGGCAGCGCTGCAATTGGGGCAGGAATCATGCTCACTTTTGGCATTGGGGTTGCTATACCATTTCTGCTTTCTGCCTACTATATTTCTAAAATGGATACGATACTGTTATTTCTAGCCGAGAATTCAAAATCACTAAGTTATGCGAGTATGATTATTATTATCCTATTTGGATTAATCTTGCTTACCGATAACTTTCATGTCGTGAGCGATATGATTTATCCCTATCTTGGGCTAAGTTAGAAGACATACATGCCGATGTTCACTTTTCGAACAACCATCTTTATAAAATCTTTGCTTGGGGCACTAGTTGCTTTTTTGTGTTTTTCGTCAGGTTTATTTGCCCAGGTTGATATATCTAATCCGCAGCGACTGATGTTCGTGGCTGATGCTGATGATCCAATTATTGATGTGATTGATCTTCAAGAAAACGAAGTTATTTTCAGAATTGAAACAAAACAAAAAGTAGATGATTTGGTTGCAACACCATTTGCTCCAGTTTTGATTTACACAAATATCGATAAGCAGCTTGTAAGCATGTACAACCTGGAAACACAGGAACTTGCAAAAGAAGTCATATTGCCCATAGTGCCGCGGCATATGGTTCTTGATACAACAGGGTCAAAAATTGGCTTTACAGATAGTGAGTCTGGGGGATTCGTTCTTCTATCGGCTTACGGAGGACAAGTGCTTTTTACTTTAGAGGATTTTCCTCCAACAACAGATGTTCTTTTTGATCCTAATGAAGTCGATATTTGGTATAGCAATGATCTGGATGGAAGTATTGGCTTGATTGATAGTAATGTTAAAAAAACATTTGAAATAGAGGTAACTGATAAGCCTGAACAGATGCTTTCCTCTCCTAGCCGAAGTTTGGATGGGCGTTATATTTACGCGGCGAATGAAACTACGGGAGAGGTTTATAGTGTTAATGCCTTTTCAAAAATAATATATAAAACATTTAATATTGGAACCCGACCAGCTCGTCCCTACACAACTCCTGAGGGCGTTTTCCTTTATATGATGGACAAGGATTCGGGAAGATTTGTTTCCATAGAACAACATCTTTTTACAGAATTCGATAATACGATCATTGGCGAAGGTATTGACCTTATAACCGTTGGTCGATTTGATCGTTTGAATCTATTAGCCAGCACAGAAAACCATAATTTTTATATCTATGACAACAACAGGAAGGCAGTAATAGAGCAGGGTAAGCTAAATTTTATTCCTCTTGATGCACAGGGAGCGGCTGATGGTCGCCAAGCCTATCTAGCTTCAAGTGATAGCCCTGAAGTAGCAATAATTAATCTGGAGGATCAGCAGGTCAGCTATATTAAGGCGGCGAACGGAAGAGTTGGTGCATTTGCTATTGGCCTATCTAATAATGTGTGTCATTAATAGCTGGATGCTAGCGTAATCTTTTTGTCGACGAGATTGATAAAAATTTACAGAAGATCATCCTGATTTATGTCGCTATTCATCTTAAGGACATTATCTTGGATAACTATAAAAGTCATTGGCCTATAGGCGCTCACCCCGGTAAAATTCACTGCTTTAGATCGGCTTAAGGCTATGTCCCTACAAGAAAGATTTGTCAGCTTAGAATCACATATGGCTGGTCTGGTTGTTGGCCAGGCCTCTCTCCTAAACAGAATGTTAGTGGCGCTTCTCTGCGATGGCCATTTATTAGTGGAGGGCGCGCCAGGTTTAGCTAAGACACGAGCAATTAAAGTGCTTAGTCACAGTATAGAAGGCGATTTCCATCGTCTGCAGTTTACTCCTGATTTGCTTCCAGCAGACCTAACGGGTACAGAAATATATCGTCCACAAGATAGTACTTTCATTTTTAGGGAGGGACCGTTATTCCATAATCTAGTGTTAGCGGACGAGGTAAATAGGGCTCCTGCTAAAGTCCAGTCAGCCTTACTTGAAGCGATGGGTGAAAGGCAGATAACGGTGGGATCCGTAACCTATCCATTACCTGAATTATTTATGGTCATGGCAACTCAAAATCCCATCGAACAGGAAGGAACATATCCTCTTCCAGAGGCACAGTTAGACCGCTTCTTAATGCATGTTTTAGTCGATTATCCGGATGTAGCTGGTGAGAGGGCTATCTTGGCTTTAAATCGAGTTGAAGCGAAACGTTCCACATCAGATGAAGAGCTATTTACGCCACAAACTGCTCTGAAGCAGGGAGAGGTTTTAGCAGCGAGACAGGACGTATTGAAACTACACCTTTCTGAGCCGCTTGAGGAATACATCGTTCAGATCGTTTTAGCTACAAGAGATTGTGGTCGTTATGGAAATGATCTTCAGGGTTTATTGCAATATGGAGCAAGTCCTAGAGCAACTATCGCATTGGATAGGTGCGCACGTGCCCATGCCTGGCTTACAGGTCGTGACTACGTTACGCCGGAGGATATTCAATCAGTTGCACGCGATGTGCTTAGACATAGGATTCTTCTCAGCTTTGAAGCAGAGGCTGCTGGGCGAAATCCTGACCAGATTGTAGATATGCTCTTAGATAGGATTGGAGTGCCGTGAGTTATCCACTAGATCTGTCTAAGATATCACCAGCTCGAATTGCATTAACTGATTTAATCGGGCTTAAGCAAGCAGGGGAATCGCTTAGAACAGATGCCTTGCGAGTAAGCGCTCTGGATGCAGGTAGCCACCTATCTAGATTAAAGGGTCGCGGAATAGAATTTGATGAAGCACGTCCTTATCAAGAAGGTGATGACCTTCGGACGATCGATTGGCGGGTTACAGCTCGGACTGGAAAAACTCATACTAAAATTTTCAGAGAAGAACGAGATCGTCCGGTAATAATTTGGCTCGACTATCGTCAATCTATGATGTTTGCCACGCAGGGGGCATATAAGGCGGTTAGGGCTGCACAGGTTGCGGCTTTACTAGCTTGGAGTGCTGTTGCCAATGGTGATCGTTTGGGAGGATTGGTTTTTTCCGAACAAGAGCACGTTGAGCTACGCCCCCGTCTTGGGCACCGAGCGGCCTTAAATCTATTCAGAACCCTAACTAAAACAGTTTTTTGGGAGCCTAAACATTTAGATAATGATTTGGATAAAGCACGATCACTATTGAGACTGACTCGGGTTGTACGCCCAGGTAGTCAAATATTTTTGTTAAGTGATTTTCGCGGATTATCCGAGTCTTTTGAACAACATTTGCGACAGTTAGCTAGGCACAGTGATGTGTCCTTATTACAGTTTTTCGATCCGGTTGAGAAGGAGCTTCCTCCACCAGGTAGGTATCAAATCGATATGGGCGGGTCTTTGATTTCTATTGATACCAATCAAATTAATTCCCGAGAAGCATATAGAAAGCGTTTTCGTGCCATCCAGTCACCTTTACAAAAGCTATCACGGCTTCCAGGAATTCAGTTGCTAGAGTGTTCCACCGTAGCAGACCCCTATAAGTTACTTACTCAATACTTTGAAGTTAAATGAACCCAAGCTTTGACCCAACTGATATGCCGTTGAGGGATATACATCTTCCGGATGCTATTTCATGGTGGCCGCTTGCTTTTGGATGGTGGGCTTTAGTGTTAATTGTTGTTATCGGTATTGCAGTGTTCGCAGTGCGTTTTTACGCAGCTCGGCGGCAAAGAGTAGCGCGCCGAGAAATTCAAAAAGCAATGGATACACTTCATACGGGCCAGGATCCCGCGCTATGTGCACAGCAGTTTTCAACTATCATGAGACGATTTGCAATGACGATTAGTGATGAACCAGATGCGGTAGCTGGCCTGGCAGGCGAAAACTGGCTCTTATTTCTTGATGAGTCTTGGGAAAATGAAGAATTTACTCACGGCGAGGGAAGGCTTCTATTATCAGCACCGTATAGGAATGAAGGCAGTGTTAACCAAGATCGTTGCTTTAAACTGGGAGTCCTCTGTATGTCTTGGATCAAAGCACAGCCGGTGAGGCTCTGACTATGTGGAGTCTTGCTTGGTGGTGGATCCTGTTTGCATTACCCATACCCTGGTTAGTACGGCATTTTTCAAATACTGAACCTACCTTGAAGGATGCGGCACTAAAAGTTCCTGTACCAGAAGAATTTGCTGGGTTAACTGGAGTGAGCGCAAAAAAAACAGTACCAAGCATTAAATTGTTGGTGCTTTGGTGCATTTGGATATTAATTGTATTTGCCGCTGCTAGGCCGCAGTACTTGGGGGAGCCTACTTTTCTTCCAGTAACAGGCAGGGACCTTCTTCTTGCAGTTGACCTTTCAGGCAGTATGGAAGAACAGGACTTTCAGCTTAATGGAGAGTGGGTAGATCGACTTACTGCAACCAAATCGGTTGCTAAAGAATTTATAGGTAGACGTGTAGGTGATCGTATAGGCCTTATTCTTTTTGGTCGAGAGACTTACTTGCAGACACCGCTTACCTTTGATCGTGAGACAGTACAAATATTTCTTGATGAGGCTGTTATTGGTCTGGCTGGCAAAGAAACTGCGATAGGAGACGCTATCGGACTTTCTATAAAGACTCTCGCAGATGCTGAGGTAGAGGAGAGTCGTCGAGTGTTGATTCTCTTGACTGATGGAGCAAACACAGCGGGAGCAGTAGATCCGCTTAAGGCGGCTGACTTGGCTCGGGACAGAGGAATGGTGATTTATGCTATTGGGATAGGTGCGGACGCATTAATGGTGAGATCACTATTTGGTGTACGGCAAATTAATCCATCAGCTGACCTGGATGAACAAACATTAACGACTATCGCTGAAGGTACAGGGGGCATTTACTTCAGAGCGCGGGATACAGATGAACTTCAGAATATCTATACCATATTAGATGAATTGGAACCGGTTGCAGATGAAGAACAAGGATTTAGACCAATAGAGGAATATTTTTATTGGCCTCTAGGTCTAGCCCTAGCCTTAAGCATTTCTTGGGCTATGACTGGGATTAGACGGAAGGTGGCAGGCTCAGTATTAGAGGTTAGCAGTGGCTGAGTTTCATTTTATTCGTCCCTTATGGTTGCTCGGGTTGCCAGTAGGTATTTGGTTAATATGGAAGCTGGTGCGGAGAAGCGGTGCTTTAGGTCGTTGGCATGAATTGGTGGATGATGCACTAAAGCCCTATGTATTAACGGCTCCAGATCTTAGTTTAAAAGAGCATAACTGGTTAACTGGTGCCGCAATAATTGCATGGGTGCTAGCTACGGTTGCTCTAGCAGGGCCTACTTGGGAACGATTACCTGTGCCCGCATACAGATCTTCTGAAGCACTAGTGGTTGCGTTGGATTTATCCCGCTCTATGGATGCAGGCGATCTTCAACCAACGCGTTTGGCACGTGCCAAGCTTAAGCTTTTGTCGCTACTGGAGCGCCGTGCGTCAGGACAGACCGGATTAATTGTTTTTTCAGCTCACGCCTTTACGGTATCTCCGCTTACGGCAGATACGGAGACTATTACCGCGTTGGTATCTAGTCTTACCAGTGACATTATGCCAAGTCGTGGCAGTTACCCGGAAGCAGGCGTAAATCGTGCCATTCAGATTATGCGACAGACCGGGATCAGCCAAGGCGAAGTACTTCTTATGACGGACTCAGCAGTATCACCGGGAATGGAAGCTTTAGCGCAAGAACTTCGTGAGGATGACTTTATTTTGCATGTAATGGCTATTGGGACGGCAGAAGGTGGACCAATAGCTCAGCCACGTGGTGGCTTTCTTACGGATAATGTTGGCCAAGTTGTGGTTAGCCAGGTTGATCTAGGTGGATTAGAGCGGTTGGCAAATTTGGGTGGAGGTCGGTTCGCTAGTCTCACACCTGATGACCGTGATTTAGATTATTTATTCCCTAATTCTAACTTACTGAATGCTGGTGCTTCTGAAAGTATGGATTTTCAAACAGATGTCTGGCGTGATCAGGGACCTTGGCTTTCGCTGTTGCTAGTCCCGTTAGTAGCACTTGCTTTTAAACGTGGGTGGATTGTTCTATGGGTTGTTGGGATTATTTTGCCTGGGACAAGGGCGGAAGCATTGACTTGGGATGACCTATGGTTGCGTGCTGATCAGCAAGGCCAGGCTGCATTTGAGGCCGAAGAGCATCAGCAAGCTAGTGAACTATTTCAGAACCCCGAGTGGCGTGCTGCCGCTCAGTATAGAGCTGGCGACTTCGCAGCCAGTGCCTCCTCATTGGAAAATATTGAAACCGCAGAAGCTCATTATAATCGTGGTAATGCATTGGCTAGAGCAGGAGCAATACCTGAAGCTATCAATGCCTATGATCTGGCTCTTGAACTTGAATCGGAGCATGAAGACGCGATTTTTAATCGTGACCTTTTGTTGCAGCAACAGCCACAAGAGTCGCCAAATCAGGAGGGTCAGCAGGGAGAAAACTCGGAGCAAGATTCGTCTGATGATGGTCAAGAAGAATCAGAGGGAGATTCACAGGAGTCACAGGAAGATACAAGCTCCCAAAGTGCAGAGGGAGGAGAATCTGAACCACAAGATTCAGAGGATCCTGAACAGGTTGCTGAGTCTGATCAGGAAGATTCAATTGAAGGAACACCCTTACCTACCGCTGAAGAACTTGAGGAATGGGCATCTGAGCAGGCAGCTGATCAATGGCTAAGGAGAATTCCACAAGACCCCGGTGGACTTTTGCGAAGAAAGTTTCTCTATCAATACCAGAGACTAGGGGTTGATCAGGACGGAAATTATGTTTGGCCAGGTGACGAGGAGCAACCTTGGTGAGCAAAAAATTAATAGCTACTCTTTTATTTGGGTTCTTGTTTATTGGCAAACTTTTTGCACAAGAACCCGAGCTTAATGCAAGTCTTGATAGATCTGTGGTTAATGAGAATGAATCTTTCACATACACGCTTTATGTTCAGGGACAGACAAGCATTGAACCCGACTTAAACTCGCTATCTAACGATTTTGAAATCTTACAGAGGTCTAGAAATACAAGTATCCAGATGATTAATGGGGCAACTTCGCAGCTTACCGAGTGGCGTATACAGTTAATGCCGCTCTCTGTGGGTAACTTTACTATTCCACCAGTACAGTTAGCTGGCTCATTATCTAACTCTGTGCAAGTGCAGGTTTTACCTGCTACTAATGGTGATACACCAGGTGAGATTTTTATTGAAGTTGAGTTGATGCCTTCCACAGCTTACGTTCAATCTCAAGTAATCTATACGCTTCGGCTTTTTCGAGCTATCAATACGGGCCGCTCTAGCCTTACGACACCGGAGGCAACTGGGGGTGAGGCTATTATAGTGCCGCTTGGAGAGGACCGAGAGTTCCGTACCCGTCGCGATGATAAAGATTTTATTGTCCTAGAGCGGCAGTATGCAATGTTCCCTCAAGCAGCCGGAGAATTGATCATTGAGCCAGTGACATTTGAGGGAGTTGTTCTCACAGCATCTGGTTTATCCAGTCTCCAAAGGGTTCGTTCAGGTGTTCTAGCTTTATCCGTACAAGCCGCCGTTCCCCCTCCCCAGGAATACCCCAATGCCTCTTGGGTGCCAGCAAGTTCACTCAACCTATCCGAGCTTTGGAGTGATGACCCAGGAGAGTTCACATTGGGTATTCCACAGACGCGAACTTTGACTATAGAGGCGGAGGGTTTAATAGAAACACAACTCCCAGAAATAACAATGCTGCAGACAGAAGGAGTTCGCCAGTACTCTGATCAGCCTGAATTGGAACGTGAAACAGGCCCCGAAGGTGTACAGGCTACTCGCATAGAACGTTTTGCTGTAATAGCACAATTACCTGGGCAGGTAACAATCCCAGCAGTTGAATTGCCATGGTTCAATGTTGTTGACGGGGTATGGGAGGTTGCTCGGGTCGATCCTAGAGTATCAGTAGTTATTAATAATCAGAACGAATTCCTATCTCCATCAATAGGTCAACTGGAAGAAATTACTGATTCAGAGAGTGTTGCTGGTAATGAACACTTATGGCAATGGGTGAGTGCAGCCTTATTGAGTGCTTGGCTTTTAACCTTGCTGGTTTTTCGTTTTGGTTGGATAAGTCGCACACCTACTAGAAGCGAACCCTCAGTAGTTTTGAAAAAACCAAGGGAGAACCAGATGCTTAGAGGTGTCATTGCTGCTTGTGAGAAAAATGATCCTGAGACGGCACGAAGTCTATTGCTAGAATGGTCTGAAAATTATGTGGCTGGTGAGCCTAAAACGCTTGGATATCTCGCAGCTAAAGCGCCAGAGGATCTTGCTAAAGCTGTTTCTAACCTGGAAAAGAACCTTTATGGCCCAAGCGCTGATAGCTGGGATGGGAGAGCGTTGTCCATGGCGATTAAAAAATATAGTCGATCGCAAAGAACTGGTGACAAAACTACCGAAGAAGTGCTACAGCCTTTATATCGGTAAAGACTCTTTTAATTAGTTAAGTAATCTGTACTAGAGAGCTAACTTTTCCCTAAAGTTTTACTTGGATAGTTCCTATTTATAAGCGAGGTACACAGGTAATTAATCGAATAGTAGGCAGACTACCAGTGGCCTATATTTTCCATTGAGGACCATGGCTCTTTAATAGGTAAGGAGTCTCCCTTTTGTAGAAACTCTACTGAAATATTATCTGGGGAACGAATAAAGGCCATACGACCATCACGTGGCGGCCGGTTAATTGTCACACCAGCTTCCATCAATCTTTGGCAGGTGGCATAAATATCATCTACTTCATAGGCAATATGCCCAAAATTGCGACCTTCATCATAAGGTTCTGGATCCCAGTTATAGGTTAATTCAAGAGCACATTCTTCTTGGCCTTCAGGAGCTACGAATATTAGGCTAAAGCGGCCAGCTTCATAATCATCATGCCTCGTTTTTTTTAGGCCAAGCTTATTGCAATAAAAATCCAAGGATTTTTCGAGATCGCTAACTCTTACCATTGTATGTAGGTAACGCACAGTTTTTCTCCTTAGCAGCTAGACTTATTCTTGTTGCGTTTCTATCCGAATATCAATTCTACGGTTTCTTGCTCGTCCCTGAGATGTTTCGTTATTTGCTATAGGACGCATTTGCCCATAACCAACAGAACTAACTCTGAATGATTCAAGGCCAAGTTGAGTATTTAGATAATCACCTACAGCTTCAGCCCGAGATCTAGAAAGTCTTAAGTTAGCCTGATTCCCACCATATGAATCAGTATGACCTTCAACGACTACACGAGAGCGAGGAAAAGTGTCTATAGCATCATAGAGTTTATCTAATAGCTGACCATGCTCAGGACGAATATTTGATTCTCCTGATCCAAATGTTAAACCAACAAGCCTTACAACTACACTACTTCCCTCTCTTGTAATTTGAGCTTCCTCAAGAGAGAACATGGTTTCTATCCTGGTAAATCGAGCTCGTAATTGTTCTTCTATTTCTAATCTCTGCACTAGAAGAATGTGTTCCTCAGAGGCATTATTTAGCTGATTATCTAGCTCCCTTATTTCATTTTCTAAGCTGGCAATTTGTCTTCTGCTATTTTCCAGATCACTTGTAAGTTGTATCTCACGCTGATGAGAATTTTCTATATTTGATATCAGTTCTAAAGTTGCGGTTTCTGTGCCGATGTCTAGTTGTATGACACTATTTGTTGCGCTAGCGAGCTGCATAATTTGCTCTTCATGAGCCAATATAATGTCTTCTGCAGTCCCGTTACTATCACGTAGGCTTCGGATTTTTTCAGTTATGAAGGTGGCATGTCTAGCTTCGTAATTAGCTTGTTCTATAAGTCTAAGAGGTCTTTCCATTTCATAACGATTTTCGTTTATAGCTTGTTCGGCTTGGGCCAGTAATTCTTGTGCTTTCTGGTACGTTATCGGTGAGTTTTGCGGCACACGATCTTGAACGGCTTGTGCCAGCAAAGCCCTTGTCTGACTCAGATATTGCGCTTTGATGGCTGTTAGCTCTGCATCACGAAATAACATTTCCGCGGTTTCTGCGCGAGCTTGGGCTATATCGTTATCGCCAGCCTCGAGAGCCAGACTTGTACTGTTAAATGCCTCTTCAGCATCTGTCCATAGTGCTGTGGCAAAGTTATCGGCTCGGACATTCAAAGCATCATCTCTGCTTTCTATAAGGGTGTTCAAAGTAATACTGGCTGCACGGGCTGCAACTGCTGCATCATTAAGTGAGCTGATCGCATCGGCAAGCCTATTTTGGATTCGGTCAGTATTTCTTCCGCGAACTAGGTCATTTGCAGCATCAGAATAAGCTTCTAAGCCATTGCTATAACCGCGTGGGGCAAGTAGAGGGGCATTAGCGGATTGAGCGCTCTCCAACGCCTCATCTGCCGCCTCGAAAAGCGTGCTTCTAGGGTCTTGGGCGTTGCTCAGTGGTATTAGTGCTAACGCTATGATTAGTGAAAACCAGGTCTTTATCATTGGGGGTGCCAAAATATGCTATCCCTATCTATATAAATTAGTTTGAATATGTCAAGAATTTCATATTGCACATGATGCTCTGGATATACTTTAAACTCAAAAAATCTACGGTACTTTGATTTAATCAACTGGACCATTAATTATCTATCTTTATAGCTTATCTCAATTATTGTGAATTTATTTTTTCCTTCAGGGGTGTCGACAATGATTTGTTCATTGAGACCTTTTCCCATAACTGCGATTCCAAGAGGTGAGTCCATACTGAGATTCTCGTCTTCGAAGTCAAATTCATCAGGACCAACCAAACGGTATGTTGCTACCTGATTTTGAGTATTAAAAAGTTTAAACTGCGCGCCGAAAAAAACTTTTTTACGATCACGGGGCACTGTATCGACTATCTGAATTCCATCAAGCCGTTTTCTTAGGTAGCGAATACGTCGGTCTATCTCGCCAAGTTGCCTTTTCCCATAAATATAGTCGGCGTTTTCGGAACGATCCCCTTGAGCGGCTGCTTCAGCTACGGCACGAGTTACTGCCGGTCTTTTGTGGCGCCATAAGTGTTCTAATTCCTTTTCAAGCACAATTGCGCCTTCAGGAGTTATATATTTAGAGCTCGGTGGTGTTGGGGGTTTATAGCGACCCATAAGACGCATCTTGCAAACCGTGAGATAATTTATCTCATAGTTAATGATTAAGTGATTAAATACTAATGAACCAGTTCCGCGGCATACCTGTAGTACAGAGTGGCAAAAAATACCGAAACACTCAAGGCGTCACGGCCGTAAAAGATGGAATCAAACTGCGGGATACTGGTAGTGAAGCACCTTTGTTAGCTAAGCCCCCATGGTTAAAAATGCGTATTCCATCGGGCCCTAAGTATGGGCGGGTTAAACAAACTGTTAATGAGCATAAGCTTTCTACGGTATGTGAAGAATCAATGTGCCCAAACATTGGTGAATGCTGGTCGAATGGCACCGCCACAATCATGTTAATGGGCGCGGTATGCACCCGCGCCTGTAAATTCTGTGCTGTAGATACAGGAAACCCACATGGATGGTTAGATTCAGATGAACCAAAAAATGCAGCTCGTTCAGTTGAACTTATGGGATTAAAATATGTGGTTCTAACATCAGTAGATCGAGATGATTTATCTGATGGTGGCGCAGATCATTATGCTGCATGCATAAAAGCTATAAAAGAGCGCTGTCCGCAGACAATAGTGGAGGCTTTAACACCAGACTTTTCAGGAAAATTTTCTAGTATTAAAAAAGTGCTTGATTCGGGGTTAGAGGTTTTTGCACAGAATATAGAAACTGTTAAAAGGTTAACTCATATCGTTCGTGATGCAAGGGCTGGGTATGATCAAACCTTGAGGGTTCTCTCAAGCGCAAATGAGTATCGTCCTGATATCTTGACCAAAACCAGCTTGATGTTGGGTTTAGGGGAAACAGATGCAGAAATCAGAGAAACATTAGAGGATTTACGTCGTATAGATGTAAATATTGTGACTCTTGGGCAATATCTACAACCGACAAAAAACCACTTGCCGGTAAAACGTTATGTCACCCCTACTGAATTTGATCAGTATCGGGAATGGGGCATTAAATTGGGTTTTCTGGAGGTCGTGGCAGGTCCGCTCGTTCGTTCAAGCTATCGCGCTGAAAGAGTTTTTGATATGAATAACGTGGGGTTATGAAATAGCGATTGTATTTTTTTATGCTTAACAGTTTTTTGGAATAATAATGATTGAATTCTTATTTGACTATGGTCTTTTTGCCGCGAAGTTTGGAACAATTACGGTACTCATAGTGATAGTTATCGGGGTGATTGCAGCATCAACAAGGCGTGGTGCAAATGAAGAAGGACTTGCTGTAGAGCATTTAAATAAGCGTCTAGAAGGTCTAGGTGATGCAGTACGTAGGTCGGTTCATGGAAAGGAGCAGTTGAAAAAAGCTTCTAAAGAAAGAAAAAAAGAAAAAAAAGAATTATCAAAAAAAGGCTCTCAACGCCAACGTATTTACGTTATAGATTTTAAAGGAGATATTCGGGCAACTGCGACCTCATCGCTTCGTGAAGAGGTTTCAGCAATTCTTGCTGTTGCTGAAAAAGATGATCAAGTGTTGGTTCGACTGGAGAACCCAGGTGGAACTGTACATGAACATGGTTTGGCAGCCTCTCAACTTCTTAGAATTAGAAGCAAGGGTATTCCTTTAATAGTTTCTGTCGATAAAGTTGCAGCTAGTGGGGGTTATCTTATGGCCTGTGTTGCAAGCCGTATTATTGCTGCACCATTTGCAATTATTGGTTCGATTGGCGTTATTGCACAACTTCCTAATTTTCATCGATTCCTAGAGAATAAGGGAGTTGATTTTGAACAAATTACGGCTGGTCGTCATAAACGAACACTCACCATGTTTGGAAAAAACACGGATGAGGATAGAGATAAGCTAAAAGAAGAAATAGAAGATGTGCATGAACTATTTAAGGCCCAAATTGCTAATTATCGGCCTCAAATTGATGTTGAAGGTGTATCTACTGGTGAGCACTGGTATGGCACACGGGCATTAGAGCTTGGTTTAATTGATGAGATTTGTACTAGTGATGATTTTCTCAGTGAGGCTGCTTCTGATGCTGACTTATATGGCATAACATTTAAACGAAAAAAAACGCTTCCAGAAAGGCTTTTGGGAGGAGCAGAAAGTTTCTTAGCTCGCTGAGCCATAACCTCCACCGCCTGGTGTTTCAATGATGAAGCGATCTCCTGCCTCAAGTAGGTTTTCCTCAGTGGCCGCAACACTCTCTCTTTTGTCTGATAAGTTACGAACAATATAGTTTCTACCTGTTTTCCCATTACCACCATTTGCTAAGCCAAATGGTGGTACACGTCTGCGATTCGAAAGAATAGAGGTTTGCATAGGTTCAAGAAAAAGAATTTCCCTTACTACGCCATCACCTCCTTGTTGAGCTCCTATACCCCCCGAACCTTTTCTAATTTCGAACCTTTCAAGGCGAATTGGATAGCGCCATTCCAGAACTTCAGGGTCTGTTAGTCGGGAGTTTGTCATATGTGTTTGGACAGCGCTTGCGCCATTAAAGCCTGGTCCGGCACCAGCACCACCACATATGGTTTCATAGTATTGATACTCTTCATTGCCAAAAGTGAAATTATTCATTGTTCCTTGGGAGGCAGCAGACGCGCCCAGTGCAGCTAAGAGCGCATCAGTAATACATTGCGATGTTTCTACGTTGCCTGCTACAACTGGTGCTGGATAGCGAGGATTAACCATGCTTGATTTAGGCAACTTAATAGTTAATGGTCTAAGGCAACCATCGTTTAGAGGAATATTTTCTTCGATCAATGTTCGAAATACATATAGAACAGCTGCCCTAACAACCGCAGTAGGCGCATTAAAATTTGTTGAGCTTTCCGAAGCAGTGCCACTAAAATCAATAATTGCATCACCTTTTTCTTTATCGATTATTATCGAAATGTTTATACACTCATGACTATCTAATTCTATCGACCAGTTTCCGTTACTCAGTTTTTTAATTG
>Ga0114933_10003222_pt1 | contig 16138 bp, 16 predicted proteins | sample 4SBtaG_FD_89691 | JGI IMG/M metagenome (GOLD analysis project Ga0114933, IMG submission 89691) | Deep subsurface microbial communities from Kolumbo volcano to uncover new lineages of life (NeLLi) - 4SBTROV12_W25 metaG | ecosystem: Environmental > Aquatic > Marine > Volcanic | place: Kolumbo... | reverse complement strand
GTTAGACGGGCTCATAAAGATTGTTTGATTGGAGTCCTTTGAGTCTTTCCTGCGAGTTTAAATTCGCGCAACCAGCGCAGAATAGAAGAAGCTAAAATCAAATAAATAATTAAGAGCGGAAAAGATGCTACCAGCGAAGCTGTTTGTAATTCCCGCAAACCTCCAATAAAAAGTAACGATACAGGGAGCAGTCCCAAGGCAATCGCCCAAAACACTCTGTTCCAACGAGCAGGATGTTGATGCTCAGCTAAGTGGCGCGTTGTTCCTGCTGCAATCGTGTAGGAAGCTGAATCGTAGGTAGTAGCCATGAAGATCAATCCTATTATCGCGATATAAATAAGCCAGAAACTTCCTGCCGGCAATAAAGCAACAATCCCTGCGATGGCTGCAGAAGGGGATACCTCAATTGCTTGTTGAATGACCGGAAAATCTCCCGCCAATTCTAAAGACAGCGCATAGTTGCCCAAGACTACAAAGAAGAGCGCACAACCAAAACTTCCCCAACCCAACATGCCAAAGATTAATTGGCGAACAGTTCTGCCTTCGGAAATTTTACAAACAAACATGCCAATGAAAGGCCCCATTGCTAACCACCAGGCCCAATAAAAAATCGTCCAGCTTTCAACGAAGTCACCCTGCTCTAATGGATCTGTCCAAAATAGCATCGTTATGAAATTCTGGGCCACATTACCAAGCGCTACGGTGCCCATTTCGAAAATGAATCTTGTGGGCCCAGCCAAAAGAATGAAAAGCACAAAAATCAGTGCGAGTGTTGCATTCAGTGTGCTAAGCATTCGTATACCTTTATCTAAACCCTTATAAACACTAAATGCGATAAGCGTTGTTGCGAGAAATAGAATGGAAGCTTGCAGCAGAATTCCATCTTCAATACCGGTCAATTCATTAATCGCAGATGAAACCAATGAAGTGCCAAACCCCATCCCCGTGGCTGCTGTTCCTAGTACTCCAACAATAAAAAACAAATCAATTGTTCTTCCTGGCCATTTATCAACTTTGTTACCAAGAACAGCGGAACAGGCGGAACTTAATCTTAATGCGGGAATTTTTTTAACATGATAGGAACAAGCTAATGCCAGGGCCGGCAGACAGTAAAAAGCCCAGCCAATCGGGCCCCAATGGAATATTCCATAACTCATAGCCCAGGTAATGGCTTCATCACTGCGTGGCTCAATACCAAATGGTGGTTCCACAAAATAAAAAGTCCATTCAGTAGCCCCCCAATAAATCAAGGAAGCCCCTATGCCTGCGCAAAAGAGCATAGAGGCCCAACTAAAATGGGAATAGACAGGCTGTGCGGAATCACCGAGCACTACGTTGCCGTATTGGCTGATTGCGATATAGAGCAGAAATCCTAGAGTGAGTACTGCCGCGTAAACGAACAACGTGCCAAATTGAGAAGTCACTCGACGATAAAGACTCTCTATACTCGCAGCGCTCGACTCGGGAAAAATTACAATGATGCAAACTGCAATCAGCAGAGTCCCACTACCAATCCCAAACAACATCCAATCGATGTTTTCTTTTGATTTATTAATCTCGATGTCTGACTCTTTAGTAGTCATGGCAACAGGCATCTTAAGAAGCGCCACTAAAGTAAATTACGCTTGCCATCCGACCCGTAATTCCATCGCGACGGTAGGAATAAAAATTCGATTCATCACAGTAGGTACAGCTCTCTCCCCCATGAATCTCATTAACTCCTAGATGCTGAAGTTGCTGTCTGGCCAATTCGCGTAAATCAAAGTGCAACCTGCCTTCTTTGTCTGATGCTACAAATGATTGATTAATTATTTCTCGCTCATCATCTGAAGAGCAGCTAATTAAAAATTCCTGTTTGATTTTTTTACCTACTTCGTAGTGACAAGGACCAATCGCAGGACCTAGCCAAACAACTAAATCATCGCTAGAACTCTCTAAGGCTAGAATCGTGTTTTTCAAGATCCCCCCAAGTAATCCGCGCCAGCCTCCATGGACAATTGCAATCTCGGTTCCGTTCTTGTTAGTAAATAGTACCGACAAACAATCTGCTGTTAGGACACAGCAGGCTATGTCTGGCTCCCTGGTTACCAAGCCGTCTGCCGTAATTACAGGACCGGAGCCTTCAATAACTTCTACTTGAGCACTATGCACTTGATTTAGCCACTGATAAGAAAGTCGCGATGGTAATTTTTCCCGCAATAGATCTCTATTACCTGCTACTGCAATCGGAGCATCTCCGACATGATTTGCAACGTTAAAACTCTCGTAGGGTGCCTCACTGATTCCGCCCTTTCGGGTAGTAACCAGGGTGCGAACGTTTGCAGGGGCTGGCCAATCTGCTACTACCATGTTTAGTTCAGTCATCAATCGTTCCTGTTGGGTTTTGGTCTAGAACCATCGCAGCAATCAATTCTTTAAAGTCAGCAGGCACCTCAATTTGCCAGGCCATAATTTCCTCTGTAGACGGATGTATTAATACTAGCCGGCGTGCATGCAAGGCTTGTCGCTTAAAGCTACGTAGTGTATCGGCGAATGCTTCACTGCAGGCAGCAGGGAGTTGCAAACGACCACCGTAGAGCTGATCGCCAACCAGAGGATGATTGATGTGAGTCATATGCACTCGAATTTGATGAGTTCTTCCGGTTTCCAAGTTTAGTTGTACATGAGTGTGTGAACGAAATCGTTCTATGACTCTGTAGTGAGTAACCGCTTCTTTACCATTTTCAATAATCGCATTCTTTTTCTTGTTTGCTGGATGTCGACCCAGAGATGCATTGATTAATCCCCCTCCAGTTAGAACACCATGAACTAGTGCTTGATATTCCCGTTCGACCGAACGTTGTTGTAACTGATTAACCAGAGAAATGTGACTTTTCAGAGTTTTGGCAACAACCATCAGCCCAGTCGTATCCTTGTCAAGCCGGTGCACAATTCCAGCGCGGGGAATTGCATCGAGCCGGGGATAAGCATGGAGCAATCCATTTAGGAGAGTACCTTGATAATGCCCTGCGGCAGGATGGACCACCAGGTTTGCAGGTTTATTGAGGACCAAAATGTCGTCGTCTTCATATTGGATGTCCAGCTCCATTTGCTCAGGCTCAAATTGATCACTGGCAGCTATTTCTGCTTCGATTTCCAAAATATCGCCATTTTGTATCCGGTCTCTCGGCCGCAGAGATTTTGCATTCACCTTGAGACTTCCGTCTTTAATCCAGGATTGCAAGCGGGCACGAGAATATTCTGGAAACAATTTCGCGGCAATCTGGTCTAATCGGCTACCTGCAAGGTCTTCTGGGACTATTGCCGATAAAGAGATATGAGCTGACATTGGGCTATAATAGCCTGAATCAGCCACTAGCCGCACTTTCCGGCTCTATGGTTAAATACCCACAAACTAGATGTAGAAAGCTAAGAAATAAATGAAGTTAAGTAAGTCAGCAATTTACCTCATCCTGGGCTTCATCATTAGTGGCTGCGGCCTATTTGGTGATGATGAGGATTCGGATGAGTTTTCGGGACTTTCAACGGAAGAGCAGTTCTATGAAAGAGCTCTGGACCAATTAAATGGTCAAAACTTCCGAGGTGCAATTTCTACATATCAGGCTTTGGAATCCCGCTTCCCGTTCGGCCGTTTCGCTGAACAAGCGCAAATTGAAATCGTCTACGCCCATTATCGCATTGATGATATGGAAGCGGCCCGTGCTGCAGCTGACCGATTTATTAGACTGCATCCGGACAGTGACAACATAGATTACGCTTACTATATGCGCGGCCTGTCTTCATTCACCGATGGCGGTGGGTTATTTAATCGATTCCTGCCTATCGATCACACCAAACGTGACCCTGGTCGAGCCCAGGAATCCTTTAATGATTTCGCACAACTTTTGGCACTTCACCCAGATAGTGCCTATGCTGGAGATGCCCGAGCCAGAATGATTTATCTGCGCAATAACTTAGCACTCTATGAAATTCACGTTGCGAACTATTACCTAGAAAGACGAGCGTATATTGCAGCCTTGCGCCGTTCGCAATATGTCGTAGAAAACTTTCAGGGAACTCCATCAGTCGCCGATGGAGTAGCGATCATGGCCGAATGTTATTTACGGCTTGGACTTAATGACTTGGCTGACACCTCTCTTGCATTGCTTAGAGAAAATTATCCCGATCACGTATCCATCGATACCAATGGCGATTTCATTATTCAAACTGAAATCACCAACCCTTCTCTTTTGTATACAGTCACCTTTGGTCTGATAGGCGATAATTCGGTGGATCCTCCCCTGGCACCGACGCGAAGACCTATTACTTCTGGAAGCCAGCAAATTATTAACGACCAGCAAGATATTGAGGTCGAAGAAGATAGATCCTTCTTAAGCAGAATAACTTTCGGCGTCCTCCAGTAAGCAAGCCCCATCATCACTGGCCTGGCATCAAACAAACGCAATCAGCGCTTACAAAACACCAATAATAACTAACGACTCTCCACCTAATCCCCGATAGGCCAGGCATTAGTTATGGGATAGCGTCGATCCCGCCCGAATCCTCTTTCAGTTAATCGAACCCCAATCGGACTTTGGCGGCGTTTGTATTCATTTAAATCGACAAGGCGCAAAACTTTACGAACTTCTTCTTCGTTGAACCCGAGCTCAATAATGGCATCACCGCTTAAATCTTTTTCCACATAGAGCTCGAGAATTTGATCGAGGATCGCATAGTCTGGAAGACTATCTTGATCAACCTGACCAGGAGCAAGCTCCGCCGATGGCGGACGATGGATGACTTTTTGCGGGATGATTTCCTTTCGCTCGCCCATATACTCACTATTACGATATTCCGCTAGTCTATATACAAGGGTTTTAGAAACATCTTTCAATACATCAAATCCACCAGCCATATCTCCGTACAGTGTGGAATAGCCAACAGCAATCTCACTCTTATTTCCAGTGGTTAGCACTAATAAGCCTTTCTTATTGGAAATCGCCATCAACAGAACACCGCGGGCGCGAGCCTGAATATTTTGCTCGCTTACATCGACTTCGGTACCGGCAAATTCATTTTCCAAAGCCGACATAAACGATTCGTAAATTTTATTTATCTCGATAACTTGATAGTTAACACCCAAAGCTTCAGCTTGCTGTCCTGCTACTTCGAGACTTAATTCTGAGGTGTACTTAAAAGGCATCATTACTGCTTCAACTCTGTCGCTGCCAAGAGCATCGACAGCCACTGCAAGTGTTAATGCCGAATCAATACCCCCAGAAAGACCCAGCACTACGCCTTTGAATTTATTCTTGTTGACGTAGTCTTTTACGCCAAGAACTAGACTTCTATATACGCTTGCTTCGAGTGACAACTCAGTTGCAATGTCCTGTTTAGGAACTTCACATTCACCGTTTCTCACATTCACTTTTACGGCAAACAATCCTTCGACATAATTCGGAGCCAGGTAATTACATTCGCCATTAGCGCTAACCACCATTGAGCCACCATCAAAAACGAGCTCATCCTGACCACCGATCAGGTTGACATAGAGAATGGGAAACCCTCCCTGGAGACAGCGCTCTTTTAATAAAACTTTTCTTTCACTTAATTTGTTAATATGAAAGGGAGAAGCATTAATGTTAATAACAAATTGAGCACCTGCATCTTTTGCCTGTTGAATTGGCTCAGGTTCCCACAAGTCTTCACAAATGGTAAAAGCACAACTTACTCCATGAATGTTTAACACACAGGCTTGATCTCCTGGAGCAAAATAGCGGTGTTCATCGAAGACCTGATAGTTAGGAAGACACTGTTTAAAATAAGTGGTAAGACACTTATCGCCTTTAAAAACGCTTAGAGCGTTGTATAGATCTCCATTCTTTAAAAGCGGATAGCCAATAACAAGATGGATGTCCAGGTTGGCATCAAGTATTTTCGCTATCGCCTTATCAATCCGTAATTGCAGGTTCGGACGAAGTAATAAATCTTCAGGCGGGTATCCTGGAAGAGTTAATTCCGGAAAAGTAATTAGGTCAGCAGAATTTTCATCAATAGCTTGCTGTGCACTCTCTATGACAAGATCGGTGTTACCTTCGATATCACCAACCAGAAAGTTTAATTGCGCCATCACTATAGTTAGATGCTGCGCCATAAAGTCCTCTATATTGCTATCCTTATGCTTATATAAGCGTGCATATTGTGCGATAAATTATTGGCATAATAAACGACTCAATTAAAGTTAAAGATCTGATTTTGATATGCTTACATTGGCACATGGCTTTAACCCACTAAATAAAAGGGATTTTCCTTGCAACTCGACCTTATCTCAACGCTGATTTTAGCTTTTATTGGGTTTGTCGCCGGTGGCATAAATACTGTTGCTGGAGGTGGTTTAAACCTAACTTTGCCTGCATTAATGATGTTCGGATTGCCGGCGGATATCGCTAATGGCACTAATCGAGTAGCCATTCTGATGGAGTCTCTGGTGGGCGTGGCTGGCTATGACAAATACGACACCCTTGATCGCCCAGCTGTAATTCCAATTCTTATACCAAACATTATTGGTGGCACAATTGGCGCTCTCGCTGCGTCAGTGATCCCCAATCTCTTTCTTAAACCAATTCTTCTAGGAACCATATTGACCATGTCGATGATTATTTTGGTTCGCCCTGATGTCATAGCTCATCCAGAAGGGACACCTACTAGGTCTCCCAATGAACATCGCAGCGCCTGGTGGGGTTTGTTTGCTGCTGGAGTATACGGCGGATTCATTCAGGCTGGTGTTGGTTTTATTTTACTCGCAGCTCTGGCTGGCGGATTACACTATGATTTGGTCCGTGCCAATGCATTAAAAATGGCCTGTGTCTTAGCATTCACGATTGTTGCGGTAGTAATATTTATTGCATCCGATCAGGTTTGGTGGATTCCAGGAATAATTCTCGCGGCGGGTTCAATGGCCGGCGCCCATTTCGCAGTCAAGATCGCAGTTAGCGCTTCGCAACAGAGTATTAAGTGGTTTCTATTCGTGATGACTCTGTTTGCAGTGGCCGGTGGTTTATTTCTTTAGATCTCAGTTAACCCTTGCCGAAAACTATTTCAATCTTTGCCCCACCTAAATCACTCTTATCAACAATTATCTCGCCACTGTAACTGCTAACGATATCGGTAACAACTGCAAGACCGATCCCTTGCCCTTGAATCAAAGTGTCAGCTCTCACACCTCTCTGCAAAATGAATTCCCGTTTATCTTCAGGCACACCAAGGCCGTCGTCTTCGACAATAATATTTAAGTCCCTGTTTTCTACACCAGTTCGAGTTAAACTAACTCTTATTTTATTGCTACCATACTTGAACGCATTATCGAGTATGTTACCTAACACTTCCATCAAGTCCCGCTCGTCTCCATTAAAAACTGCAGATTTATCTATTTGTGTTTCCAATTCCATTGCTTTTTCAACATAGACTTTTGCCAAGGCATCTAACACTTTTTCAATTGCAGAAGCAGCATTAACGAGTTTTGCCAATGAACTGCCGCTATTAGCCCGCACTGCTCGCTGCAATTGATAATTTATGATTTGACTCATTCGATCCAGTTGATCGTTCACAGAAGCAAGTTGTTCTTCCGACTCGCTTATATGCTTTTCTTTTAGCTTGGGCAAAACCCCAGCAATAACGGCTAGAGGAGTTTTTAAGCTATGGGCCAGATCTCCTAATGTAGTGCGATATCTGCTTTGTTGTTTACGCTCTGATTCTATTAACAAATTCAAATTATCAGTTACTCCGCGCAATTCTCTAGGATAGTCACCTTCCAATTTGTCTTTATAGCCCGATTCTATTTTCTTTAAATCGTTCGCCATTCGTTGAAGTGGCGACAGCCCCCATTTCATTCCATAGAATTGGATAAAGAGCAATAAAATTGCCACTCCTCCTAACCAAGATCTAAGGTTAGTTCTGAAATTGGTAATTTCTGAATAATAAGGCGCTGCATTTTCTACAACAGAAAAGTTGTATTCGTTGTTGTTTTCCCACTGAATTCCATAATGCAAAATGAAATAGATTTCCGCATCTTCCATTACTACTCGATCAAACCTGTTTTCACCCACATTTATGTGTTGTTGCAGAATTTCAGGTTCTGGCAAATCAAATGTTCGCGCAGAATCACTGCGCCATAGTTCGCCGATACTTACACTGCTTATAAATCCGTACAGACCAGAATCGAGTTGAGCAAATCGAGGCTCCTGTAAATCTTCCAGAAAAAAGAACTCGCCATTCTCTTCATCTGCGCCTGCCAATAAAAGATAGATTTGTCCCTGCAGCCTGTCCTGAGCTCCTGCCTCAATGCTATTGCTAAAAGCACGATCGAGAACGATCCCAGTTAGAGAAAGAAAGACCCCAAGCAGAAAGCTAAACACAATGAGTAATCGTGTTTGTAAGGAGTAATCGGTAGCGATAGATTTGGGCGTCATTGCCAACTTAGCAACAGCATAGCGATGTCACTTCTGTCGAATTGCTAAAGACTAAAACGATAACCCTGTCCGCGGACAGTTTCAATTGGCTTCAAAGTTTGATCCGGATCTAATTTTTGTCGCAACCTACGCACAAATACTTCAAGCACATTACTGTCTCGATCATAATCCTGCGCATAAAGATGCTCCGTAAACTCTGACTTTGAAATTACCTTACCTGGATGCATCATTAAATATTCCAACATCTTATATTCATACGCCGTTAGATCGACACTTTCCTCATTAACAGTCAATCGTTTCGCGGTTATATCCAGGCAAAGCGGCCCAAATTCCAATTTTGGTTTGGAAAAACCCGCTGCTCGTCGCAACAAAGCATTTAAGCGAGCGATAATCTCTTCCATCTGAAAAGGCTTAACGACATAGTCATCGGCACCAGCATCTAGACCGGTTACTTTGTCTTGCCAATCACCGCGGGCAGTCAAAATTAATACAGGAAATTGTTTGCCCGCGGATCGAATTTCTTGAATGAGGGATATTCCGTCTATTTCTGGTAGGCCAATGTCTATGATCGCAGCGTCATAACTGTATTCGGTTGCGTAATAGAGACCAGACCTGCCGTCTTCAGCAGCATTAACAAGATAGCCTTCCTTAGAGAGACCTTGCTCTAGTTGTTGACGCAATAAACTTTCATCTTCAACGACCAGTAAACGCATAATCGACTTACCTCCAAATGCCTTACTGTGTTGTTAGCTAATTATCGCTGATAACCCGACCGGTTGTCGCATGCACGAACACAGTAAATACCTTACCTTGATTTTCCATGCGAATTTGATAACGCCTGCTATTTCCTTCCCCCACCAAGCTAATACGCAAGATATTACCTGCAAAAGTTTGCCTGGCTAAATTTACTGCTTGTCTTTCAGAAATTATGCCATTGGCTTGAGGATTGTTTCGAAGATCTCGAATTGGAGAAACTTGGTCTAACTGATTTTGCCCTACTTGCACTGGAACTATCTGCGCATGACTGGATAAAGACATTATTATCAGAAATAATCCGGCGGAAATTATTAGCCCAAGTTGTTTCAAACCCATCCTCATGGTCCAGACAGAACAGCAAAGCTTCATACGTTATGCCTAGAAAGGTTTACGGCACCGATTGCACACTAACTTGAATTCGAATTTGATCGCCTGGATCGAAATCGGTGCGAGTGGAATATTCTTTCCCGTTATATAGGTAAGTGACTTGATAACCGACCAGCCTCTCTTCTTCATGCCGCTGATAAACAGTATCGCAATGTTGGGCTGTTTCGTATTCGGCATAATCCGGCCGGTTTCTCTTATGCATCATATCACGTCCAATAGAGCGGCCCAACAAGGCACCTAGCACAGCACCAACCCGCTGATTGGATTTGTTATGCCCTACCGCATTACCTATCGCACCGCCGATTATGGTGCTGACCAATACAGGAGTATCGGATTGATGGCGACGGGAATAGCGATCTACTGCTATTTCTTCTTCCCAGCACTGCTCCTGGGGCATCGACACCTTTACGACGCGATATATAGGCGCAGAAGCGATTACATCGGCGTATTCAAAGCTGGTCTCAGCAGACGCTTTTGTTTCTAAAAGTAAAAAAACGGCCGCTGTGGCAGCAACTAGTCTGTGTTTCATTCCGACACCTCATTCATTGAGTTTAATAATCAGTTCTCCACTCCAGTTATCTCCCAAGGATTTTTAATTCCTGTGAGTAGACCTCTGTTAGGACGTCAATTTAGCAAGAACAACCTGAATCGAAGCTTAAGCAAAGACCAGTTTTGTTATCGATTATTAAGGATTTAAAGAGGACCAATGCAGATTAAAAATAGTATCGAATACAGAATTGTTGACTTAGTCTTTTCAGCCTTACACAGAGAAATAATCGCCTAATAATGAGGGGGTCTTTCAATTTCAGTATCAGCGTTTCCAAGGGAGTTTTCCGCCAAGTCAAGCAGCTGATTTTGCAGACGCTTAATCTCATCTCCCAATCGCTCTAGTTCTTTTTGTTGTTTCACTATTGCCTCGTTTAAATTCTGTAACAAATCTTCCTGAAAACTGTATTTAGTTTCCAATTCAATCAACTTCTCTTCCATTTTCTTCTCCAGAGTTTGTGTTCTAACTATCAGAAGAATTAAAAAATAACGTCGTTCTGTTACAGTTTAATACTTAGTGAAAATATTTTCTTTTCGATGCTACTATTTCTATATTTGAATACAGAAAGTAGGATTGTCGCGAATACTATTTTCTTAGGAATGCAATCTAATGGAAAAAGCCCCGATTAATTGGATAAACATGGTGTTATTTACTGCCACGCCTATGCTTGCAGTAACACTGGTCCCTTTATATGGATATTTTTATAGTTACGAACTATATGAATGGTTAGTTCTTCTGTTTTTGATGGGATTCTGCGGCATGTCCATTACCGGGGGCTATCACAGACTGTGGTCTCACAAAACCTATACAGCCAGTCCAATTCTACGATTAATCTTTGCAATCGGTGGTGCATGCTCTTTACAAAATGACATACTGCATTGGGCCTCTGACCACAGACGTCATCATCAATTCGTCGATAACAATGACCGTGATCCCTATTCCGCGAAGCGAGGTTTTTGGTTTTCTCACATTGGGTGGATTCTGAGGAATTATGAAAGTCATACAGTAGATTTTTCAAACGTGAAAGATCTTCAGAAAGATCCGATTGTGATGTGGCAACATAGACATTACTTAAAATTAGTATTGCTAACTAATATTGGATTACCTGCTTTTCTTGGTTATCTCAATGACGATATCCTCGCCTGCCTTTTACTAGGAGGTCTATTGCGCCTCGTGCTGAGCCAGCATATCACTTATTTAATTAACTCTTTGGCGCATATATGGGGCCAACAGCCTTACAGCGATGAGAACACGGCTCGAGACAATACATTTTTAGCACTGATTACCTATGGCGAGGGCTATCACAACTTCCACCATACTTTTCAGTGGGACTACCGTAATGGAGTGAAATGGTGGCACTGGGATCCAACGAAATGGATGATTAAAAGCTGTTCTCTTGTCGGACTTACTAAAGATTTAAAGCGCAGCACTGTTGCCCAAATCGAAAAAAGCAAGCTGGAAATGCAGTACCGCATGGCTACGGAAAAATGTGAGTTATTAAATCTTCCTGGAAACTGGCGCTTAAAACTAGAACAAGAATATGAACAATTTCTGCGCACATTGCAGTTATGGGCTGAACACCACCAAGCTTGGCACGAAACTAAAAGCAAAACAATTAAGGAAGCTCTAGGCCGGTGGGATCAGTTACAAGTGCGGGATAAATACAAAGAAATAGAATACACCTTGAAAATACAAAGACGTCGTTGGCAGAGAATGCTCAGAAATCTGGGTGATTCCATCCCTAAACCTGCATGACCTAGTGCTCAGCCCCCTAAAACGCTGGATATCGAGCAAGTTTTAGTTGAATCAAAATATTAGTATCATAGGCACCTGCAGTCACAATCCCATTAGTTGCGGCTGTGTATCTGGCTAACTAATTAGATAAATAAAAAACCCAATTAGGACGAACAAAATGGCTTTTATACGACGTCTACAGCCCCTGCTCTGCCTTTCCTTATTTCTCGCCGGTGCGACTTCAATAGCCCTCGAAGAGGGAGACACTGTCCCTGATTTCGATATTGCATCAATTTACACGGACAAACCCAACATCAAATTATCAGAACTAAAAGGCAAGACACTTTACATCGATTTTTGGGCGTCCTGGTGTGCGCCTTGCGTGGTATCACTGCCTTTGTATAACGAGATGTATCTCAAGTATAAGGATCAGGGCCTTGAAGTTATAGCAGTAAATGTAGACAACCCAATCGAAGACGGCTTGGACTTCCTGCTAGACACTCCGTTAGATTTCCTAATCCCACAAGATCCAGAAGGTAATATCGCAGAACTTTTTGGCGTGATCGGAATGCCTTCTTCATATTTAGTTACCCCAGAGGGCACGGTAAAAATGGTTCACATGGGATTTCGCAATGGCGATATGGAAACCATTGAAGAAGAACTCGTCAAAGTATTAGACGGCGACTAGCAGAATTATCAATAGATAAGCTCCAATGGCGGTTCGTCAAGAGCCGCTAATTGCTCACGCAATTCCAATATATGCTCTGACCAATAGCGCTGGGTATTAAACCAGGGAAAGCTTTTTGGAAAAGCAGAATCTTCCCACCGGCGAGCAAGCCAGGCGCTGTAATTCATAATACGCAAAGTTCTCAGGCTCTCCACCAGACTCAACTCAGATGCACGGAAGTTATGGAACTCGTTATAACCTTCTACCAATTCCAGCAATTGCGACTGTCGCTGATTACGACCCCCAGACAACATCATCCATAGATCCTGCATAGCAGGGCCCATGATAGTATCGTCGAAATCAATAAAGTTTGGCGTATCATCCTTCCAAAGAACATTGCCAGGATGGCAATCACCATGGATACGCAGCATGGTTAATTGCCCATGTTCGCTAAAACGCTTTTCAACCCTATTAATCAGATCAGCACTCAGAGAATCATAGGCAACAATTAAATCTTCCGGAATAAAATTGTTGCTTAGTAAGAACTCCCTACTTTGAACTGCAAATCTATCTATGGAAAGCTCTACTCTTTCATAAAAGTTAGTCATAGCGCCAACTGCATGAATTCGCGCAACAAATCTACCCATGACTAAAAGATTATCGAGATTGTCCAGTTCCGGCGCTCTACCAAGGAATAAGGGAAATGCCGCTAGTTGAAAGTCTTCAAAAATAGTGAGAGTCGAAGAACCATTAATCTGCAAGGGTGCTATAACTGGAATTTCCAAATCCATTAACTCTTGAGCAAAGCGATGCTCTTCCAGTATTTGTTCCTCAGTCCAGCGCTCCGGGCGATAAAATTTTACAACAATAGACCCACCAGAATACAGACCCACCTGGTAGACACGGTTCTCATAGCTGTTTAATGCGAAAATGCGAGCATCTGGTTCGAAACCGATAGTTTCTACTGCGGCTAAAACCATGTCGGGAGTAAGTTTTGAGTACGGATGCGTGTCAACCATAACTAAGAATGGATGACAGCTGAGGGAATTACTACTTTCGTTGCCCTGCTGATTACTACACCAGGATTCATCTAAGAATCCTGGGAATCGGTCTTACCGCCTGCTAAAGAAACAGGGAAAGGAGCGATATTGTCTCCGCTAGAAATTTTGCTTACGCCTGACTTGTCAACCTCATCTATACGAATAACTGCCTGTATGGGAATAAAGCTGCGTTTGACGCCTTTGAACTCAGATTTGAGTTTTTCTTCGCTGGGATCCACCACTAACTGAGATTTCTCGTCAAATACATAGTTCTCTATCTCGATGAAGCCATAGAGATCACTCTGATAGACTTGCTTAACAAATACCTCGTAAACCTTTCCTTTGTTTAGGAAGGTTATTTTGTAAATTTCAGAAGAATTTCCCATTAAATCAATCCCTTATAGTCATTGGTTAGGCGACCTGCAGCTCCCAGGTGATATCCATAACTTAGTATCAGGCTAATTACATGAATTTCAAGTATTTGTAAGCATTTTGGTTAAATTTTCTATTGGTTACATCTTATGAGCAGATCCTCCTGCTGCTATAATTCACAGCCTTTTTTCGATGTCAGAGAGCGATTGGTTTGAAAGAGCAAGCAGATAAATCGATTCAAAACAAATCAAGAAAAGTCTTCATTAAGACTCATGGTTGTCAGATGAATGAATACGATTCTGCACGCATGCTCGATTTACTTAAAGAATCGAAAGGGGCAGAACTTGTAGACAGTGCCGAAGAGGCTGACTTGCTATTGCTGAACACCTGCTCAATTCGCGAGAAAGCACAGGAGAAAGTTTTCCATCAACTGGGGCGCTGGAGAAATCTAAAGGAAGCCAAACCAAACTTAAAAATTGCCGTCGGTGGTTGCGTTGCCAGCCAGGAAGGTGAAGCGATTGGCAAACGCGCCCCGTTCGTTGACGTCGTGTTTGGCCCACAAACACTGCACAAGCTTCCTGAGATGCTTGATACTAACGCGAATGGCAAACCTGTCGTGGACATAAGTTTTCCGGAAATTGAAAAGTTCGATCGATTACCACAACCAACAACTAATTCATGCCAAGCCTTTCTAACGATCATGGAAGGTTGTAGCAAGTACTGCAGTTTCTGCGTTGTACCCTATACCAGAGGCGAAGAAGTTAGCAGGCCCTTAGATGATGTCTTAACAGAAGCAGCCCATCTTGCCAATCAAGGTGTTAGAGAGATTAATCTGCTTGGGCAGAACGTGAATGCCTATCGTGGCCTGTCCCATGATGGTAAAACTATCGATCTCGCACTTCTGATTAATTACATCGCTAGCATAGATGGCATCGATCGAATTCGTTTCACTACTTCTCATCCGGTAGAGTTCAATGAAAACTTGATAAATGTTTACAGTGATGTCCCTGAACTAGTCTCCCATTTACACCTCCCGCTGCAAAGTGGCAGTGATCGTATACTGGCGGCAATGAAACGTGGACATACTGCTTTAGAATACAAATCAATCATTCGCAAGATCGTCGCTAACAGACCAGGTATTAGCCTGTCTTCAGATTTCATAGTGGGATTCCCGGGCGAAACCAATAAAGATTTCGAAGACACCATAAACTTAATCATCGAAATCGGTTTCGATACTTCCTTTAGCTTTATATATAGCGCCAGACCTGGAACACCTGCGGCTGAATTTAAAGATCCAACGCCGGAAAAGGAGAAAAAACATCGACTGGCTATCTTGCAGTCTCAAATCATGATACAGGCCACTGCTATTAGTGAGACTATGATTGGCACCAAGCAAAATGTCCTTGTCACTGGTATTTCAAAGAAAAATGCCAAGGATTTGCAAGGCCGTACTGAGAATAACCGAGTTGTTAATTTCCCCTGCGATGACCATAGTCTGATAGGCCAGTTTTCCCACGTAACCATTACAGATGCCCTACCGAATTCTCTGTTAGCATCGCTATAAATACCGAAAATAATTGAATATTTTCCAATTTTCATTGCTATACTTGACCCGTTCCAATAGTGAGAGAGTTTTCTTTCCTGCATGACAGAACAAACCTTTAGACTTACGCTATTACCTGACAATGCACAGCGCCTTTCCAATCTCTGCGGGCGACTTAACGAACACATTCAGCAAATAGAATCCGACCTCGCCTTGAACATTAGGCAACGAGGTAATGTTTTTCAAATGTCAGGATCAGAAACTGCGATCGCTAACGGATGTCATATTCTCGAGTCACTCTATGTTGCTACTAAAGATGGCAAGCTATTAAGCCCGAACATGGTGCACCTTGCCTTACAGGAAGTAAGGAATTCAGACGAATTCGACGAGGAATACGGCGCCGCAGATAATTATGAAAGCCTGCTGATCAAGACTCCTCGCTCCTCAATCAAGCCGCGAAGCAAACATCAGAAGCAATATGTGAGGGGCATTCGCAAGAAGGATATCAATTTCGGCATTGGCCCAGCAGGTACCGGTAAGACTTATCTTGCTGTTGCTTGTGCGGTCGAAGCTCTGGTTAAAGAAAGAGTAAATAGACTTTTACTTGTGCGACCGGCGGTGGAAGCTGGCGAAAAGCTAGGATTC
>Ga0114933_10003221_pt1 | contig 16139 bp, 6 predicted proteins | sample 4SBtaG_FD_89691 | JGI IMG/M metagenome (GOLD analysis project Ga0114933, IMG submission 89691) | Deep subsurface microbial communities from Kolumbo volcano to uncover new lineages of life (NeLLi) - 4SBTROV12_W25 metaG | ecosystem: Environmental > Aquatic > Marine > Volcanic | place: Kolumbo... | reverse complement strand
GTGGTGTTGAGGTCGAATGAAGAAGTCTTGGATGTGCATGTCGTTGTCCCGCCAGGTCCGAGGCCGTCCGCCCCGGGCGCAGTTCTCTGCCGCGCGGCAACCTACAGGTTTTGCCCGCTCAAGATCGATTTCATCCCATTTGGAAGTGTGTTCGTCGTTGCAACGGAGCCGTTTACCGCGTGACGCGGCCGACTGCTACTTGAGGGTCTTGGGCAGGGGGAACCGCCGCAGCTTCGCCGACGACACCGGCGCGGCCTTGAGGTGATAGAGGAAGTGGTCGCCGGCCAACGCAATCGGCCCCGATCCGTTTGCCTTGGCGAAGAGCCCGTTGTCCTTGCCGAGCAGTACCACCACGACGATACAGGCAGGAAAACCGGTCGCCTTGGCATCGTCGCATCGACCTCGCGTGAACATGTCAGGCTCGTGGCCGTCGGTCGTCGGCGATCCCGTCGTCGATCAACACCTGCGTCACCATCGCGGCATTGCGACCTTGGGCCGAGCGGGCGAGGGGCGCGAGTCGGTCCAGCATGGCCTGGTTCGCGGCCAAACCTTGTCGGGCGCCCTTGCGCGCATTGAGCTGGGCGGACCGGGCGAGCCACCGCAGGCCGTCGTCGACGCGATCCGCCAGCGCCAACGCCTCGCCCAAAGCCGCGGAGGTATTGGCCATGGCGACCTCGTCGTGCAGGGCTTCCTGGTCTTGTAGGGCGTCAAGCAGCACGCTCGCGCCGTCATCGAGCCGTCCAGCCGCCAACATCAATCGTCCACGGGTCGCCATCACACGGGCCTTGTGGTGGTCGTCCTGCAGGCCGGCATAGGCCCGTTCGGCGCGCATCGCAGCTTCGATCGCGTCGTCGATGGCATCGGCCTCGCGCCCTGGTCGCGCGGCGACGTGCAAGGGCAAGCGTGCGAGCTGGTGGTCCGTCTCGGCGAGCTCGCGCACCGCCTCCGAATCGTTGGACGCCTTGTCGGCGAAAAGCGCCCGCGAACGACGCAACAGCCCATGCGCGCGCACCGGATCACCGATCCGCAACCACACGGCCGCTTCGTCGTTGAGCAGGCGGGCCGCCGCCACGGGTTGCTGGCTCGCGGTCAGTCCGCGCACAGCATCACCAAGCCCTTCGAGCGCGCGGTCGAGGCTGCTGAGATCACCGATGTCGTGGCAGATGCCGGCCAGCGCAACCACAGCACGGGTTCGCAGGTCGGCCGCGTCGGTCGGACGAAGCAGGGCGATCACTTCCTCGATAGTCTCGCGCGCCGATTGCAGGGTCGCACCGCCGTTTGTACCGGCCCCGAGCCAGCGACTCGTCGCCAGGTCGATTCCCTCGAGGATCGCGGCACGGCGCGCGGCTGCATCGTCTGCTGCGACATCGTCTGCTGCGACATCGTCTGCTGAGACATCGTCTGCTGAGACATCGTCTGCTGAGACATCGTCTTCCGCGACATCGTCTTCGGGGATGGGTCCAGGTTGCATCGCTGCCTCCACGCTTGCCGACTCTGCCACGTCGGGGCTTTCGGCGAGCCGCTCCCTGACCACGGGCTGAACGCTGAATCCGTCCGCGACTTCGATCGCGTGCAGCGACACCTGTCGGTCGGCGGTGACCACCACGAAATGCCCGGCGGGCACCTCATCCCAGCCCGGATCGTCGCTCAGCGGCTCGGACGCCACGATGACCGTGCCCTCCTCGACGTCGGCATCGACCATCCGACAGACATCACCGTCGCAGATGTAGCGGCGGCCAGCGTGCACAAAAAGCGAGTTCGGGTCGTCCTCGGCGCCATTGGTGAATCGACAGACGACGGCCTCACGCCCATTGGTCAGCGCGAGGTTGAGCTGGCATGCGTCGTCGACACCGGCGTCGCAGCAGAGCTGCAAGACGTCCGCAATCGCGGCCTCCATAGCGCCCTTCATCGCCTCGACCGTCGGCGACTCGTAAGCTTTCAAACGATCGAGCACCAGGGCGAAGACGTGCTCTGAGTCCGTCGATCCCTCGATCGCGATGTAGGCCTCGTCCGACAGCCGGGCGCGCAATCGCCGTTTGATTGTCGAGAACGCCGGGATGAAGCCGTTGTGGCAAAACGCGAGCGGGCCTGACGTAAACGGGTGGCAGTTGGTCTGCATCACGGGCAGACCGGGCGATGCCGCGCGGACGTGAGCAAGGATCGCTGGCGATGTCGTGACGCGCGCGAGGTTGCGCAGGTTCAGGTTGTTCCATGCCGGCTGAATCGACCGGAAGACAGCCGGCTCCTCGCTGTGGTCAGGCGCGTACCACGCGATCCCGAAGCCGTCGCCGTTGAGGGGCTCGAGGCGATACTCGGCCTGGTAGCTCTGGTGAATAATCGAGTTGCGCGGCAGCGTGGTGAGCTGCGCCAGGTCCATCGGCGGGCCCAGGTAGAGCACGAATCGGCACATGGAAATCTCCCTGCGTTTTGACGGGTGGACCGTATCGGGATTGGCGCTTACTTTACAGCCGCTCGCGTACCGACCAACGCGGCAATGAGGTGTCGTATGGGACTGTTCGACAAGCTATTCGGCGGCAAATCCGCGCCCCAGCCCAAGCCCGCTCTACAAGCAAGGCAGGCGCCGCTGGATGACGACGCACTAATGGCTGCCGTGACCGCGGGCAAAGACGTCGATTTCGAGGCGGCCATCGAGGAGCGCGGTGATGAAGCCGGTTTTGCCTTGTTGTGGCGGCTGCTGGACGCCTCCAAGGGGTCGGTTCGCGTCGACATTATCGACCACCTCGCCGAGTTCGAGCTCGACGATGCACAACAACGAAGGCTGCTGCACGCGGGCGTGACCGATGTTCCCGGGCCCGAATGGACCGCTGCGTCCGTGGCCATGGCATGCGATCTCGAAGCGATCGCGGCAGCCGCCGACGCCGAAGACGCCACGTCGATGCAGAGCCTGGACGAAGCTGGCGCAATTCTCTGCGCGCTCTGCGAAGTGACGCTTACGACCGGGCCAGCCGGCACCGCGCTGGACGTCGACAAGTCCGCAGCGCAGGTCGCCGCGCTCGCTACCGCGATCGATCGGGTTGGGGCCAGCGCCGCGGATCTCGTGACCCTCCACGTCGCCGAGCAGCTCTGCCTGCGCGGCGAACGTGACGATGAGCTGAACGACGCTGGATTCAACGGGCAGCTGTGCGGACACGTCGCTGCGGTGCGCGACAGCGCGCTTGAAAAGGGCGGTCGGACCGGGCCGTGGACCGACATGCTTCCCGGCCACGTGCGTCAAGGCAGCCTCTCGGACGCGATCGTCGCGCTGCAGGCCGCGAGCGTGACGGGGACCGGGGTGCGCGACGCGCTTGTCGAACGGATCGCCGACGACCCGACCGACGAATTGACCTGGGATATCGCGCTCGCCGCTGGCCTCGACGAACGGGTTCTTGACTTGCTCGCGCCCATCGCAAGCAAGACGCTCCAGGTGCGGCGCCTCGGCGAAGACGAGCTCTGTTCGCCCGCGAGCCAGGTTGGCTGCCTGAAATGCGGCGGCGGCACACCTGCCGAAGACGATGCTCTGATGGTCCCGACGTCGCTCCGCGACCGCGTTCTGCCGCTGCTCGTGGCCTGCAAACAGGTTCCCGGGACGCACGAAGAGCTGCTGATCGAATGCCTCGCCGCTCCCGACGCCAGCCTGCGTTTTCACGCCCTCAACGCGTTCGCATCGTGGGGGCCTGACACGGTGCCGGATGAGGCGCGCGAACTCGTGGCGACCCTCGGCGACGACTCGATGCCGGCGGTCCAGGTCCGCGCGAAAGGCGTGCTCGCCGGCTTGTAGGGTTGCCCGGTTGTCAGGCCCGATTGGAAGTCGCTGACCGAGCGATAGGCCGGGTCCGGGCCACCCGAACCCGAACCCGAACCGGAACTCACACCCTCACGGGGGGTGCCGCTGTGCTTGCGGATGAGGCCTGTGAGCATGGCCGCGACCTTGTCGGCCGCCGCCAGCAGCGGTTCGGCTTCGACGGCAGGCGCCAGACCAAGCGCCGCTGCTACTTCCACCGCCACGTCGCACGCTTCGCCCCGCGCCTCGTTGAAGCGCTGCCGCTTCTCGCCTGCGTTTCGTTGCAGGGTCGCTCGATCGCAAGGCTGCTCAATTGTAAGGTTGCTAATGACCTCTTGTTCAGCGCGCCCAGACTTCCACGTTGTCGACGCCCCACGCCTCGTTTGAGGCGGCTTCGTCCAGCGTCGTCGAGAACTCCAGGTCTACTTCCGACGAGCTGTGCAGCGTCCATGGCTTCAGCCCGGCGTGGCGGCCGTCAATTGTCGAGGCGCCGCAAACGTTCCCGCCGCTGGCAGCGTCGTAAGCCTGGCTCCACATCTTGACGTTGTCGGCTTTGAGGGTCGCTTTTTCGCCGTCCCAGTCATCGATCCGCAGCCAGTCGAACTTCACCTCGAGCCGGGTGTGCGCTGGGAGCTCTTTGACCTTGCGCGACACCGTGCTGCCCTTGCCGAAGATCCCGGGGCCGCCCAACATGCTGCCCCATGAGCCGCATGTGGACACCTTGGCCGGCAGCCAGCCCTCGGCGTCCTTGGCGAATTCGTAGCGCGCTACCCGGGTGAAGCCGCCGCGTTTCATGTCGCACAGTCGATGGCTGCTCTTGGCCGCACCTGCGCCGTCGGGATCGATCCAATACAAGAAGTCCGGCGCGCCGGAATGGGCCGCCAGGATCTCCTTGCAGGACGCGGCTGGGTTGTCCTGGGTGCAGCCTTTCCACTTGCCCTTGCTCACGTTGAAGCACTTGCCCGAGAAGCAGGTTCCAGACGCGCATGGACCCGTCACACATGCGGTCTTGTCCGCGATCTTGGTGGTGGTGCAGCCGGTCTTGGGATCGCAGCCAGTTTTGGTGCAAGGCTCCTCGTCGGAGCAATCAACGGGTTGGGCCGTGCAGACTCCCGCGACGCAGGCGTCTTTTGCCGTGCACTTGCTGGCGTCGTCGCACTTGCCGGCGGTCGGGATATGCCGACAACCCTTGGCGGGGTCGCAACTGTCGGCGGTGCAGGTGTTTGCGTCGTCGCAGTTCTTGGCCTTCGCGGTGCACCCGCCAAGCGCCGCGTCGCACGAATCGATTGTGCATACGCTGCCGTCGTCGCAGCTGTAGGCTTCGTGCGTGCAGCCACCTTTGGCGACACTGCACGAGTCGAAAGTGCACGGTTTGCTGTCATCGCAGTTCTTTGTGCTCTTGCCGGTGCACCCGCCCGCGTTCATGCAGGTCGTATGGCCGAAGTCGTCGAACGTCAGGACGTAAGGTCGTCCCTGGCCGAGCGCGTCCTGGCTTCCCAGGAAGATCCGTTTGCCGCTCGGCGCATTGATAATTCCCGTCCATCCAGCGAAGACGCCGGTCGCCGGCTGCCCCGCATACATGCGTTGCGTGAGCAAAGCTCCCGCCGTTGAGTGCCAGCCCAGCCACATGCGCGGCAGCTTGTCGGTGGTCTGCCCGGCGATCAGCAGGTTGGGCCCGTCGGTGACGATGTCGGACGCGATACGTGTGCGCGGCTTCGTACCCAGCCGCTCCCAGGTGAAGTGTCCGGTCGCGGAGATGCGTGCAAAGTACGGATGGTAGACGCCTTGTTGGTAGCGATAGCCGGCGCCGTAGAAGCTCTTGTCGGACAGCGTCGTGATCGCCTTGAGGTGGGTGCTCATGCCGGCGCGCTCTTTGGCCGCCGCCTGCCATGGCGATCCTCCACTGAGCCACCCGTTGGTCATCCATGCCACTGACGGCTTGCCGTTCCATTGGCGGGACCCCGCGACCAGCATGCGGCCATCGGAGCGCGCTTTGACGGTCTCGGGGAAATAACGCACGTAGCCACCGCCCGACGGCGTGGACGCGATGGTTGATTGGCCGCTGACCGCCCCTGTATTCAGGTTGATGCCGCGGGACACGACGTTGAATGCCTGGTAGTGGGAGTTGACATAGCCGCGCGCGACCAAGGTCAACGACTGTCCGTCCACGCGGGCGGCGCCGTGAATCCAGTGCGGGCTCTTGTACAGGGTGAATGTGACGGCTGACTTCCATCGTATCGACAGGTCGCTGCGGACGCGCGCAACGGTGACAGTCATGCCGCCGGACCACACCGCAGTCGCGATGTCTCCGTTCTTGAATCCGAACGCGCCGATCGCTGTGGTGCACGGTTGGCCGACGTCAACTTTGCCCTGGGCCGTCAGCTGCCCATTTGCTCCGATCCGCATGATGTAGAGCTTCTTGTCCGTCGAACAGCCGGTGATCACCTGGCCGCCACCGGGGACCAGGCCGATATTCTTCGCAGACGCCAGCCCGGCGCTGTCGTACAGCTTGCCAGCGGTCGTCGGGGCCCCGGATTTGGTCGCGCACTTGCCGCTCGAACACGTGCCCGACGCGCACCCATCGTGACACGAATCGCCGTCCTTGGCCGCCGTGAACCGGCAGCCTTTGTCCTTGTCACACGAGACGACCTGGCAGGCGGCGCCGTGGGGACAAACGATGGTCACGCCGAGGCACTTGCTCCCTTTGCAGCGGTCATCGCTGGTGCACTTGTTGCCATCGTCGCACACCGCGGTGTTGGCCGTGTGCTGACAGCCCTTGCTCACATCGCAGCTGTCGACGGTGCACGGGTTCTTGTCGTCGCAGTTGTTGGCGATGTGCGTGCACTTGCCGGCCTTGCACGCCTCGTTGATGGTGCAGACGTCGTCGTCCTTGCAGTTGCGCTTGACGTGCGTACAGCCGGCTTTTCCATCGCAAAAGTCGAACGTGCAGCCGTCTTTGTCGTCGCAGCCGGCCATTGTCTTGCCCGAACACACGTTGGAGCCGCCGCAGACGCCGTGGCCGAAGTCGTTGGCTCGAACAATGAAAGGCGACGCCGCCCCGAACGATTTGCGAGTCGCGAGCAAGGCAAGACCATTCGAATCGACCGCGAGGGGCCAGCTCGACGGCGCGACGGAAGCGTTCTTGCCGATATCGTAGGTCTTCTCGACCTGCAGCAGACCGTTGGTCCCGTACCAGCCGAGCCACGGGCGCGGGTCCTTGGTGCCTCTTGTGCCAGCGAGGACCACTGCGTCCGCAGCCATGAGCGCCATCATGCGCGGAAACCGGGTCGTGCTCGTGGTTTCGAGCGTGTCCGCGAGCAATTTGCCCGACGGCGAGAGGCGTACAAACCGCAGCTTCGTGTCGGTCGAAACCTCGCGGCCAACGGCAAATGTGTCGCCGTTGCTGAGCTCGACAGCGTCTTGGACGTAATTGTTCTTGGCGTAAGCGGACACCCACGCCCACTTGGTGCTGCCCAGTCCGGTCGAGACGCGCGCGATCCAGCCCTGTGCGTAGGCGCCACTGCTCCGCTTGTGGAAATAATCGTACCCCGCGACGACCTGTCCGCCATCGCCGGTGCGTGAAGAGCCCGAGGCATATCGGGCCGGGTAGACGTTCTTCGTGTTGTAATAGATCCAGTTGTAGCCGCTCACGGCGCCCGTCTCGGTGTTCACATGGCGGTGAATGGCCGTGTTCAGCCGGTAGTCATGGTAGTAGTGATCGCGCAACACGACGTCGAGCGTCTGGGCCTTGCCGACCACGGTGACCGCGCGGGCATACGTGTGGCAGTACTTGGACTTGTCGACGTCCCAGACGCCCCGGACCCGGCTGATCCACTTGCTCTTCATCGAGGCGTCGACCCGCATCGCGTGCGTGGTCATCTGAAGCTTGCCGTCGAGCCTGACCTTGTCCCAGACGACGGCCACGTGACCGTTGGCGAGCCCAACCACCGCCGCCACACTCGCGCAAGAGAGCCCTGACGCGCCTGAGAAACGGCGGCTGACGACCGTCTTGCCGCTGCCGTCCACCCGCGCAAGGTACAGCTCATTGGCGTTGCTGCAGCCGCCGACGACGTAGCCGCCGCCCGGCGCATCGCCGATGGCGTTGGCGTCCTTGAGGCCCGGGGTTTGCACGGTCCACCCGTCCAGCGTGGGGGCGGACGACGTGGCTTTGCACGATCCGGATGCGCAGGTGCCCGACTTGCAGCCTGCCGAGCACACTGCGCCGTCGCCTGCTGATGTGTAAACACAGCCCTTCTTGGCTTCGCACGCGGCGACCTGGCAGGGCCGGAGCGTCGTGCATTTCACCGGACTGCTGGTGCATTTGCCTCCTTTGCAGATCTCGGCCTCGGTGCACGGATCGTTGTCGGAGCATGGCGCGGAATTGGACACGTTGACGCACCCTTTGACCTTGTCGCAGGAATCGGTCGTGCAGCCGTTGTTGTCGTCGCAATCGATCTTGTCGGCGACGCACTTGCCACCTTTGCAGGCGTCCTTCGTCGTGCACGCGTCGTTGTCGTCGCAGGACCGCGCCGGGTTCGCGCAGCCCTTGTCGGCCGCGCAGATGTCGATGGTGCACGACTCGCCGTCCTCGCAGTCGGTCAGCTTCTTGCCAGCGCATTTGCCCGTGCCCGTGCAGGTCGGGTTGCCCCACAGGTCGGTCCGCACGAGGAACGCCGATGCTTCACCGAAAGCGGCTCGGCTACCCGCCATCAACCAGCCCTTGCCCGGCGTCCCTACAAGCGGTCGTCGGGCGTCGACGGTGATCTTGTCGCCCGTGCTCAGGGCGAACGTGCGCGACGTGTACAGCGTACCCAGCAAATCCATGTGACCGACCCATGGCAGGGGCTGCTTGGCGCCCTTCTGACCCGACAGGATCAGCGTGTCAGGCCCCGCGATGTCGAGCTGGCGGATCTGCACGTCGAACGGCTTTGTCTCGGTCTTTTCCCATCGCATGGAGCCCTTGGCGCTGATCGAAGACACATAGAGAAAATGGCTGTTGTTGTACTTCGTTCCGGCGGCGAGATAGGTGCCGTCGGGCAGCGCCACAGCACCCTGAAACGATGTCGAACTGAATTTGGGTGCTCGATAAGCCCAATAATGGTTGCCGCTCGGGTAGATCTTGCCGAGCCAGGCCCACGATGGGTACTTGCTCGCGTCGTGATAGGCCCCGACCGCGAGCGCCACGCTGTCATTGACCGGGTGAATAGCCGCGAGGTACCAGCGACGCTCGGCGTAAGGATGTACCCAGTAGCCGTTGGACACCTTGCCGCTCTTGGTTTCGATGCGGGCGATGTGGCAAAACAAGTTGGCGTAGTTGCTGTTCCAATTGCACATCGGCTGGGCCAGCCACTGGCCGCCCTTGTAGGCATAGGCGTTGCTCGGTGAGTTGAGCGGCCCCCACCCGGGGTACGGCTCGATCGTCGCTTTCCACACCGACGCACCGTTGTCGGCGACGCGAATGGCGCGCGTTTGGTTGTAGCCGGCGCTCTTGTTGTATGTCAGCGCGACGTCCCCGCCGGCAAGCCCCACGATGCCGTGAACTCCCGTGCACGTGACGACATCGCCCGAGTCCTTGGTCACGTAGCGCACCAGGTTGCCGTCGCTGTCGACGCGCCCCACAGCGAGGAACTTCTTGGTGGTGCAGCCTGCGAAGACGTAACCGCCGCCAGGTGATCGATCGATCGCCCTTACCGCCTCCAATCCCGGCGTTTTGAGCAGCCAACCGGACTCCGGTTTGGCCCCGGACGCCAGTGCGCATTTGCCCTTGATGCAGGCGCCTTTGCCGCAAGGTGCGTCGCAGACCGTGCCGTCCTTCTTGGCGACAACGGCGCTGCACCCCTTGCCGGGCACACAAGTCGACGCCCCGCACATGCCCCCAGGGCAGGTCTTTGCAGACTTCTGACATGAGCCGTTGTTGCACGTTTCAAATGCCGTGCACGGGTCATTGTCCGGACACTTGTTGGTGTTGAAGACGTGTTTGCAGCCGCTGTTGGGGTCGCACGAATCGTTGGTGCAGACGTTGGCGTCGTCGCAGTTGACCTTGGGTGACAAACATTTTCCGGCCTTGCAGGTGTGGGGCCCGGTGCAGGCGTCCCCATCATCGCAGTCGCGGGGTCGCGGATAACAGCCCGTGGCCGCGTCGCAGAAATCGTGGGTGCACGCGTCGTTGTCGGTGCACGTCGCCTCGGTAACGGTGACGCAAGCGCCCGCACCAACGCAGTCTGCGAAGCCCCAACGGTCGGTCTTGACGATCATCGGGCTGGCGAAGCCAAACGCCTTGGACGTGCCCACCATCGCGATGCCGTCATCGACGCGCACGGCGGCCTGGCCGGCTGGTTCGGCGAGCTGGGCGCTTCCGATCGGGCTGTAGGTGCGCTGCGCAACCGACCCTCCGAGCGGGGAGTAGAACGCTTGCCAGAGCAGCGCTTTGGCGGCGCCGGTCTGCCCGACAACGCGGACCCCGGCGCCATGCGCGAACGCTGCGGTGGGACGATGCGCGGTGGCTGTCTTGCCGAGCTTGCGCCATCGCACCTTGCCGCCCGGCGCGTAGTTGACCAGCTGCAGTCGGTTGGCGCCGGCGACGCGCCGGTGTCCCACGCCGAGGTCGCTGCCGTCCTTCATGACCGCGACTGCGTAGTGCGTGCCGGTCTCTTTGTCCCACGTGAACGCGAGGTACTTGGGTGTGCCGTACTTGTCGGCGTGGATAACCACCGGAACCGCGTGTTTCACCTTCGAGGTCTTGTAGTAGAAGCGGTAGCTGCCCGCGAGGCTGAGCGTCCCGTCGGCGCGAGGCGTGGCGTCATGAATCTCGTATTGCCTGTAGCTTCCACCGGTTCGGTTGGCCGGCCCCGCCACGAAGGCGCCATCGGTCAGCGAGATCGTGGCTGCAGCAAGGTACTCGGTGCCGCCTTTATAAGAGGGCCGCTTCATGATGACCGTCGCCTCCTGGCCCCCTGCCAGCGCCACCATGCGCCGGCCGTAACAGTAGTAGGAGTTCTTGTCGGCGTAGCTCACATCCTTGCTCCACAGCCGCTTCATCTTTTCGTCAAAGCGCGCCACGTGAGCCTGTCGGTAGCTCGTTCCGGTGTTGAAGCCCACGACCGCGTGCCCTTTGTCCAGGCCGATGGCGCCGAAAGTCGTCGCGCAACGGATTTCCTTGTCGCTGTTTTGGCCCTGCCCAATCTCGGTCCCGAAACGGTCGACGCGCAGCACGAAGACGCCTCGCGTCACCGAGTTGGTGTTCTTGATCTCGGTGCACCCCGCCACGATGAAGCCGCCGCCAGGCGCGCTGGAGATCGCCTGTGCCGTCTTCAAGCCAGGTGTCGTCCACGTCTTCTTGAACAGCTTCTGTTTGCCCGTCGGTACGCATTGGCCGGCCTTGCACAGCCCCTCGGCGGCGCAACTGTTGCCCGGATCACAGGCCAACCCGCTCGCGTCCACGTTGACGCAGCCCTTCTTGTGGTCACAGAAGTCGATCGTGCAGCTCTTGGCGTCGTCGCACGCGTCGGCGAACTTGCCGACACACGTTCCTGCGTCGGCACAAGAGCGGTGTCCGAATGCATCGGAACGCACGAGGATACCCTTGTCCGCACCGGCCTTTTCGGACGTTGAACCGGCGACAAGCAGCCCGCCATCATCGACGGCCGCGACCGCGGTGAACGCGTCGGTGCTGTTGCCGGCCCTGCCGATGGTCCAGTGCGAGTTGCCCGCGCGATCCAACCCGGCGAGCCAACCGTCGGGCGCGGCGCCCGAAGCGGCGGTCCATCCGGCGACGGCGAAGTGTTGTTTGGCGATGCGCGCGATGGCCGCCCCCTGGAAGAGCCCCGACGACACGCGCTCCCATCGTTGGGTTCCGTCGGGTTCGATGCGCAGCAGCCACGGGTTGCGGCCATCCTTGTGTTTGCGCCACCCCGCACCAAGCAGCCCGGCGTCATGGGTCACGACGACCGAATCGAGCCGCTGTTCGACGCCGCCGCCGTAGCTCTTCTGCCACTGGTCGCTGCCATCGGGTCGAAGCGCCACCACCCAGCCGAGCCGCGCCTTCTTGTCGTTGTCGTAGCGCTCGCCGGTTGCGACGGCCGTGTTGTCTTTGCGCACGACCAGCGCACGAAGGTCCGAAAGCGGCCCGCCTGCCGGCATTTTCTCCCACAACGCCTGCCCGGACGTCGTCACCTTGGCGGCATAGGCCTGCCGCGTCCCACCGACGTTACGAGACCCGACGAGCCACGCCGTGCCATCGATCTGCACACCAACCGCATGGGCAACGTCGTTTGTCTTGCCGCCGCCGTAGTCCTTGCTGAGCTTGACCTTGTCGTCTTTGCCCAGCCACAGCGCCCGCGCGGCCAGGTTCGTCGACGATCCGGCCGCGCCCACGACGACGTGACCGCCGTTGGGCAGCGCCGCAACCGCTTGGGCAATGGCCGTCGCCGAATCGGACGACTCGCGCGCGACCGAGCTCAGCTCCTTGCCGGCGACGTCGGTGCGATGCAGCCACCAGCCATACTTGGCCGAAGAACCGGTGCCAGCACGCCAGCCACCGACCGCGAACGCCCCGCCACCCGCCTGCGCGACGACGCCGCGGAGGAAACCGGCGTCCTTGCCCTTGGGCGGCTCGTAGGTTTTCTCAAATAGCCGATGCGCCTTACCGGCCACGCACTTGCCGCTGGCGCAGACCCCGCTCACGGTGCACGCATTGCCGTCGTCACACGCCGCACCTTCCGCCTTGTGGGCCAACACGCACTTGAAGTTGTCCTTGCCGACCGACACGCAGACCGCGCGGTCGCATGCCCCGGTCTTCAGCTTGCACGACACCGGTGAGCCGACCTGGCATTTGCCGGCCTTGCACGTATCGCCAACCGTGCAGGCGCTTCCATCGGCGTCGCAGGTCTTGCCGTCCGCCACCACCGGGAACGCGCACTTGCCCGTCTTCGGGTCGCACTTGTCGACCGTACAGGTGTTGCCGTCGATGCAGTTGGTCGCCTGGTAGCTGCAGCCGGTCTTCGGGTCGCACGAGTCGAAGGTGCACGCGTTGTTGTCGCCGCAATCGATCGCTTTTCCGTCGCACTTGCCGTCCTTGCAAGCGTCCGCCGTGGTGCACTTGCTGCCGTCGTTGCACGCCTTGCCATCGTTGCCCGGCGCGACCTTGCACTTGCCGTCCAGCGGGTTGCAGACGTCTGCCAGGCACACGTCGGTCGTCGTCTTCGGGCAGAACACCTTGGACGCGGGGTTGGGCTTGCACTTGGGCGTCGTGCCAGACTTGTCGCAGTAGGGCACGCCGTTGCACTTGTTGCCGTCGTCGGTCTTGGCGCAGTCGGCGTCCTGGGCGCACTCGCAGACGAACGCGCCACCCTTGCACTTGGCCCCCTCGCAGAACTCGCTCTTCGTGCACGGGTCGTTGTCCGCGCAGGGTTTGCCGTCCGGCACGGCTTTGAGAAGGCATTGCCCCGTCTTGGGCTGACAGGTGTTCTTGCGGCACTGGGTGTCGTCCACCGTCTTGCAGGTGATGATCGTCCCCTTGTTCGGTTTGCAGGTCGGGTATTGCTCGGACTTGTCACAGAAAAGCGTGCCGTTGCAGAGGTTTCCGTCACCTTCCTTCTTCTCGCAATCCGCGTCCGATTTGCACACACAGACAAAGGTCCCGGCCTCGCACAGCCCGTCCTTGCATTGGTCCCCGACCGTGCACGATTCGCCGTCCTGGCAGGTGGTGCCGGTCGCCTCGTTCGCCATCTCGCAGACGCCCGTCTTGGGCACGCACTTGCTCTTGCGACACGCGGTGTCTGCCACCGTCTTGCAGACCACGATCGACTTGGGATTGGTCTGACACTTGCCGGTTTGTTTGTTGCAGAAAGGCAGCCCGTTGCACTTGTCGCCGTCGTCCTTGTCGGCGCACTCCGCGTCGGTCTTGCACGGGCAGATGTTGGTGCCCTTGGTGCACTTGCCGGACAGGCAGATCTCGCCCTGCGTACACGGATCACCATCGAAACACGGGGTTCCGGGCTGCACCGCGGTAAACGCGCAGGTTCCCGTCTTGGGGTTGCACGTGTTTTTGGTGCACGTCGTGTTGTTGCCGCCCGGACAGAACACCACCGTCTTGGGGTTGACCTTGCAGTCGCCCGTTTTCTTGTCGCAGTACAGGACGCCATTGCACAGGTCGCCGTCTTCCTGCTTGGCGCAGTCGGCCGTCTCCTTGCACTTGCACGTGTCGACCGCCCCCTTGCACAAGCCGCCGTCGCACGCGTCGTTGATGGTGCACTGATCGCCGTCGTCGCAGGCCACGCCCTTCTTCACGTCGGTCATCGCGCACTTGCCGGTGTCCGGGTCGCACTGGTTTTTCACGCACGCCTTGTCCTTGTCCTTGGCGCACTTGACGACCGTGTTCGGCGACAGCTTGCAGACGTTGGGAAAGACCGACTTTTCGCAATAGAGCGTGCCGTTGCAGACGTCGCCGTCTTCGAACTTGGCGCAGTCCGAGCTCGCCTTGCAGGCGCACCAGCTCGCGGTTTGGCCCTCGCACTTGCCGAGCACGCAGATCGCATCGACGGTGCACGGGTCGCCATCGGTGCACGACGTGCCTTCGGCGTGATCGACGGTGATGCATTTACCTTGTTTGGGGTCGCAAGCCTGCGATTGGCAGGGCCCCGTCTTGCCGCTGCAGGTGACCTTCGTGTTGGGCTTGAGGGCGCATTTCCACGGCAGCGCTTTCTTATTGCAGAAAGGCTCGCCGAGGCAGAGGTCGCTGGCCGCCGCGACGCACTCGGACGACGCCTGGCACTCGCAGATGTTGTCGCCCTTGCACGTGCCGGACTGGCAGCGGTCGTTGGTGGTACAGGCCACGCCGTCGAGGCAGGGAGCGCCCTCGGGTTTGCCGGTGCAGTTGCCGTCCAGTCCGCCGCCGCTGTCCTTGGGTGCGGTGTTGCCCGTATCCGATGCAGCCGCGCCAGTGTCCTCTTTCGCGCCAGTGTCCTCTTTCGCGCCAGTGTCCTCTTTCGCAGCGATGTCGGTCTTGACGTCCACCGTGCCGCCTGTGTCGTCCACGGCCGTGTCGACCTCTGCGCCGGTCACTTCCCCGGGATCGTCCGAACACGCGACCGCGGACAACGCGACGAACGCAGCGAGGAGCACACCTCGAAGAATATGGAGCCGAGAACGTCGGCCTGTGCGCAGGCGACAAAAGGACATGGAGGCCTCGGGAACTTGCGGGTTTTCGTGAATGACGGAGTTGCAACAGCGTACCAGACCCGGCGCGTGCAAACATCGCCAAAACGACGCCGAGATCGCGGGCCCAATCGCGGGCCCAATCGCGGGCCTGATCGCGGGCCTGACCGTGGAATTGGTGGCCCGTTTGGTCGCGGGGCAGGTCGGCTGTCAGTCGTCTTCGAGCAGGAAGCGAATCTTGAACGAGCGCAGCCGCACGGCGACAGGTTTGCCGTTTCGCGTACCTGGCTTGAACCGACAACGCTTGAGCGCCTTGATGGCCTGTTCGTCGAGGCCGTGGCCCAGGCCCTTGATGACCTTGATGCTGCGCGTTCGGCCGTTGCTGCCCACGACCAGCTCCAACACCACTGTGCCTTCGATGCGCTTGCCGCGGGCTTCTTCCGTGTAGTCGCCGCGACACTTGCCGGCGATCTTCGGCATCTCGGTCACCTCGTAGACCGGCACCGGCGGCGCGAGGGCTTTGACCTTCTTGGGTTTGACCTTCTTGGTCTCGGCGGGGTCGGCCATGACGGTGTTGCCGACCGGCATCGAGGGTCCAGCTCCGGCCGCCGTGGTCGACTCCATGGAGAAGCCAAAGACCGGCGTGTCCGTGGTCTCTTCGTTGGGTTTGGCGGCTTTGTTGGGCGGCGGCGTGCGTTTCTTAGGAGGCTTACGAACGCGCTTGACCGGCTTGCGAATCCGCGGCTTCGGCTTCTCTGTCGGCACCTCGTGGACCGTCTCGGGCGGTGGCGGCGGCGGAGGAGGGGGCGGCGGTGGCGGAGGAGGTGGTGGTGGTGGCGGAGGGGGCGGAGGCGGCTCGTTCTTGACCACCTGCATCGCGACCTTATACGGCTTACGGACCTCGTTTTCCTCGGGCAGCTCATCGAGCGCGCGGCCCGCAAATCCATGCAGGATCAGCGAAGCAACGACGCACGCGGCGAGCCGGCCGTAGTAGCCCATCAGCCTTACCCTTGCTCTTTGTCGGTTTCGTCGGCCTCGACGGGCGGTATCAGCGACGCCGGGTCGATGTTGATGGCGAACGAGGCGATCCCCGCTTGCTTCACCAGGTCGATCACCCACACGACGCGACCGTGGCTGGTCATCTTGTCGGCGGCGATGATGGCCTGCGCTTTCTTATCGGCCTTGACCGCCTCGACGACCGCGG
>Ga0114933_10003220_pt1 | contig 16140 bp, 14 predicted proteins | sample 4SBtaG_FD_89691 | JGI IMG/M metagenome (GOLD analysis project Ga0114933, IMG submission 89691) | Deep subsurface microbial communities from Kolumbo volcano to uncover new lineages of life (NeLLi) - 4SBTROV12_W25 metaG | ecosystem: Environmental > Aquatic > Marine > Volcanic | place: Kolumbo... | reverse complement strand
TCAATATTGAGAGATTTTGGAGAATTAGAAAAACTTCAGGTTTCTGTAAAAGGGCAAAATGATTTTGTAACAATGGCTGATATAAAAGCACAAGAAATTATTCATTATGAACTTTCTAAAGCAAGAGAAAATTATGGGTTTTTAATGGAAGAAGGTAATAATAAAAATAATATTAATGATAATGAATTTACTTGGATTATTGACCCTATTGATGGCACATTAAATTTTATGAATGGTATACCATATTTTGGTATTTCTATAGCTTTGAATCAGAAAGATAAGTTAATAGCAGGATTAGTATATGACCCTGTTCATAATGATTTTTATTGGGCAGAAGAGGGAACTGGAGCATATTTAAATGACCAAAGGTTAAGAGTTACTAATAAAAGTAGTCTTGACAAATCTGTAATTGCCCTGGGAATTCCATTCCTTGGACGCGGAGATCATAAACAGCATATTAGAAGTCAAGAAGTGGTTATGTCAAAAGTAGCAGGTCTTAGAAGATTTGGTGCTGCTTCTTTAGATTTAGCTTATGTTGCTGCAGGGAAGGTAGATGGCTTTTGGGAATATGGTTTAAGTCCTTGGGACGTCGCAGCTGGAATAATATTAGTGAAAGAAGCAGGTGGTTTAGCTTTAGGAATAGATAATATAGAAAACCCATTACTGACAGGAAATATTGTAGCTGGTAATGTTAATATTGTTAAAGAATTACAAAATATATTAAATTCATAAAGTTCCAAAATATCAAATAGTTGTAATAATTTATTAATTAACTTATTTTAAGTTATGTCATTAATTAATAAAAATTTTGGTGAAAGAGATGAATAGTCCAAATAGATTTATTCAAAGAATGATAATTTTTATTATACTTAATTTAGTATTAGGCTTTTTTCTAATAAGTTCTCTAATAAATGCATTTTTGACTAATCCAATTATAAATGGCTTAATTTTTGCTGTTTTAATATTTGGAATAATAATTATATTGAGGCAAGTATATACCTTAATACCAGAAATTTTATGGATAGAGAATTACAGAAGGAATAAGTCAAAAGGCTTAACAGGAAATGTAAAACATAAAAAATTAATTTTATTAGCTCCGATGGCAGGAATGTTAGAAGAGCATAAAGGTAGATTTACTATATCTTCATTAGCTATGAGATCACTCTTAGATAGTTTAACTTTAAGATTAGATGAAACAAGAGAAATTTCACGTTATTTAATAGGATTGTTAGTATTTTTAGGTTTACTAGGTACTTTCTGGGGTTTATTAAGCACTATTGATTCCGTAGGGGCAGTCATAAATTCATTAGGAGTTACTGGTGAAGATAATACTTCTATGTTTTTAAAACTGAAAGAGGGTTTGAAACAACCCTTAAATGGTATGGGTACAGCTTTCTCTTCATCTTTGTTTGGATTATCTGGGTCCCTAATACTTGGTTTTTTAGATATACAAGCTTCACAAGCACAAAATCAATTTTATAATGATGTGGAAGAATGGTTATCCTCTATGAGTTTAATTTCAATAAATCCATCTAATAATAAAGATTCTAAAAAAATTCAAGAAGACGGAGTTCCAGTATATGTTCAAGCACTGCTTGAGCAAACTGCAGAAAGTATTGACTCTTTACAAAGAACCTTAGGACGCGGAGAAGATGAAAGAAAGCATCTAGCAGATAATTTTGCAAATTTGGCTGAAAAAATGTCTGCTGTTGCTGATCAAATAAAAACCAATCAAAAGAATTTTGATAAAATTAATGACAAATCAATTGATATAACACCTATGGTAGAATTGATGAAAGATAATCCAAATGGTCTAGATGAGCCTACAAAAGAACATATTAGAAGTATGGATATTTCTATTAAAAGATTAGTGGAAGATAGTAATCAAGCTAGCAAGCAACTAGCAAGTGAATTGCGATCAGAGATTAAATTATTAGCAAAAACTATATCTGCTGCTGTTGAAAAAAACAAAAAATAAGAATTAGGAGTTTTAAATTTGATTAGGTCGAGAGGTAAAACTAGACGATCAACTGAAATATGGCCAGGATTCGTTGATGCGATATCAACTTTATTACTAGTTTTAATATTTTTATTAACTATTTTTGTCTCTTCTGAATTTCTCTTGTCTAAACTACTATCAAATAAAGATGATGCATTAGAAGGATTAAATATTCAGATTAATCAACTTTCAGAATTACTATCTCTCGAGAAAAAAGAAAATAAGAACTTAACAAGTACAATTTCTAGACTTAATGAAAAATTAAATAATTCAGGAGTTGCAAGTGATCTACTAGCAATGGAGTTTACAGATTTAAAAAGTAAAAATATTGAATTAAATAGACTATTAAGCGCTTTAAAAGATTCTACTAATGAAATAAAAGAAGATAATTTAAATTTAGAAAATAAAAATCAAGACTTAGAAAATGAGCTTCAGGAATTATTAATAACTTTACGTGCAACTAATGTTAAACTAGAAAATGCTGAAGTAGAGGTTAGATTATCTGAAGCGGCAAAGAACCAAGTGAGTATATTAAATATGCAAATTCTTGAATTAAGGGATCAACTTAATATTATTCAAAATTTATTAGATATTAATGCGGAAGATATCAAAAAGAAAGATATACAAATAATTGAACTAGGAAAAAAATTAAATACAGCTTTAGCTGTTAAAGTAGGAGAATTAAATCAATATAAATCTGAATTTTTTGGCAGGTTAAGAGAAATTTTAGGTAATAGAGAAGATATTTTAATAGTAGGAGATAGGTTTATATTTCAATCTGAAGTTTTATTTGAATCAGGTTCCGCAGAAGTTGGTTCAGAAGGCTTTATTCAATTATCTAATATGTCTAGGATACTATTAGACATCACAAAAGATATTCCTAAAGATATTCCTTGGGTTTTACAAATTCAAGGGCATACAGATCAAAACCCTATTAGTACACCTTTATATCCTTCTAACTGGGAGTTAAGTGCAGCAAGAGCAATTTCTGTTGGAAGAGTGCTTATTAATTCCGGAGTTGATTCAGAAAAAATATCAGTTGCAGGTTTTGCTGAATTTCAACCATTAGAAATAGGTTCTGATCCAGCTTCACTTAGAAAAAATAGAAGGATCGAAATAAAATTAACTCAACCATAATATACTAAATTTTTCTTTTTGGACTTAAAGTTTCTGGAGTTATTGAGAGGTCATATAAATAGTCTGGCCAATTATTTCCAGTTATTAGACATTCTATAATTTTAGAAATACCTGGTGCAGTTTGTATTCCATATCCACCCTGTCCTGCTAGCCAATAAAAGCCAGACCTTGAAGGGTCCTCTCCTACGACAGGAGTTCTGTCAGGAAAAAAAGACCTTAATCCTGACCATTTATGGTCAATGTTTTTAATTTTAAAATTAGTAGCATTTTCAATTCGATCTATTGTTAGAGCTATATCTAATTCTTCAGGTTGTGAATCACATGGCGGACTATCTGTTTCATCTGCTGGTGAGGCTAAAATTTTTCCTGCTTCAGATTTAAAATAAAAATTATCTTCAATGTCTATTACTACAGGCCACTTAGAAGTGTTTATATCTTTTAAATGATCGAAAATTATTACAGTTCTTCTCTTAGGGGCTAAATTTAGTGAGTTACATCCAGCTAAAATAGAAACTTCATCACACCAAGCTCCTGCAGCATTTATAACTATGGGAGAAAAAAATTCATCATTCTTTGTTATTAATTTCCATAAATTATTATTTTTTTCTATTTTTTGTACTTCTGAATTAAATATAATCTTTCCGTCATTATCTTTAAGTCCACGAGCAAATCCTTGATGAATTAAGTCAACATCCATAACTTTTGAGTCAGGTTCATGAAGTGCACGGTCTAAATACTCTTCTCTAATAACAGGAACCATATTTAGTACTTCTTTTTTCTCTATTTCAAACACGTTTGCAGAAAGAGATTTAGCATAATTTAATTCTTTATCTACCAATTTAGATTGATGCTTATTAGCGATAAAGAGTGATCCTCCGTATTTAGTCATTAATTCAATATTTTTAAAACAGGAGGGTGGGTTTTCTAAAAAATACCTACTTGCTTTAGTAATGGACCGTATTATTTTATTTCCATAATTTTCAGTAAAAAAAGCCGCAGACCTTCCAGTAGTATGGTAGCCAAGTAAAGATTCCTTTTCTAGGACTATTACTTTTCCATATTTTGAAAGTCTATAAGCGGCAGACATTCCTGCCATTCCTGAACCAATAATTAAAAAATCTGCTTTCATAAAATTACTCCGCTATTTGAAGTTCATTTTTACTATATTCATCCTCTAAACTTCTTAGCTTATCTGCAATGTGGCTAGATGGTTTAGTAAACCTTGCTAAAAGATCATATAAAGCAGGCACTATAAATAAACTTAAAATAGTAGAAAAAGTAACACCTCCCACTATTACCCATCCGATAGAAGCCCTACTTTCTGCACCTGCACCTGTAGCCAGAGCAAGAGGCATTGCACCAAAAACAGTAGCAATAGTAGTCATTAAAATGGGTCTTAATCTCGCTGCAGCTGACTCTTTTACAGCATCTCTTATAGATCTACCTTGTTCTCTTAATTGATTAGCAAATTCTACTATTAAAATTGCATTTTTTGCAACAAGACCTATTAACATTACTAAACCAATTTGACTATAAACGTTTAGTGTAATTCCAGTTATATATAAAGTAGCCAGAGCACCAGTGATTGCTAATGGTACTGATAACATAATGATAATAGGATGAACAAAGCTCTCAAATTGAGCAGCTAATACTAAAAATACGACTAATAAAGCTAGTCCAAAAGTAATCATTAGTGAGGAAGAGGAATCTCTAAATTCACGAGATTGTCCTGCATAAGAAATTCTTGCTTCTGGAGGAAGACTAGTAACTGCTAAGTTATCAAGATAATCTAATGCTTCTCCTAAGCTATAACCTGGGGCTAGTGAAGCTGAAATTGTAACAGAACGCATTCTATCGAATCTATTTAGTTCCTTAGGAGCAGCAGTTTCATTGGTAGTAATTAAATTATTTAAGGGTATAAGATTATTTTTAGAGTTTCTAATATATATATTTTCAAGATCATTTGGAGTTTCTCTATCTTTATTTCTTGCTTGAATAACAACATTATATTGAACACCCCTATCATTAAGTGTAGTTACAAATCGTGATCCAAGCATTGTTTCTAGAGTTCTTCCTATATCCGCTATAGAGACTTCCATTGTTGCTGCTCTATCTCTATTTATATCAACTTTTAATTCAGGTTTTGTTTCTTTATAATCAGCATCAATACTCAATAATTTTGGATTCTCTTCTTTAGCTTTATTAATAATAATTCTGCTCCAGTCTTTTAGAGTGTCATAGCTTGGTCCACCTAGTACAAATTGAACCGGAGACTTTCTTCCAGGTTGATTTAAGCTTGGAGGATTAATAGCAAATACATTTGCACCAGGTACTCCAAGTAATTTGGGAAAAAATTCTCTTACTATCTCTTGTTGACTTCTAATCCTATCTTGCCAAGGCTTCAACACAACAAATGCAATCGCAAAGTTTACTGGACTTGGTCTACTTAACCCTGGAGCTAGTACTCCAAATAATGTATCAATTTCTTTTGAACCTTTAGGACCAATAGCAGCCAGTTTATCTTCTACTTCTAAGAGATAATCTCTTGTATAATTTAAGGTAGCTCCTTCAGGAGCCATTAAAACAACTAAAAATACTCCTCTATCTTCTGTAGGTGCAAATTCTTTTGGAACTTCTTTGTATAGACTATAAGCAGTTGCTGAAAAGGCTATTCCGATTGCTAATATAATAATAGGAAAAGACAGTGTTTTATTTAATGCCCATTCATAACCTTTATTAAGTGATAAAAATATTTTTTCACTACCTCTATAGAGTAAATTATTAGATTGTTTTTGTTTTAAAATTTTTGAACACATCATTGGTGTCAAAGTTAAGGCAACAAGACTTGAAAATAATACTGCACCAGCTATAGAAATCCCAAATTCACTAAATAATCTTCCAGTATTTCCTCCCATCATAGAAATAGGAACAAAAACAGCAATTAAAGAAAGTGTAGTAGCTATAACTGCAAAACCTATCTGTCTAGAGCCTCTTAATGAAGCTAAAAGAACTGGTTCTTTATTTTCAATTCTTCTATGTATATTCTCTAGAACTACAATTGCATCATCTACTACTAAACCAACTGCTAAAACATATGCAAGAAGAGTTAAAACATTTATTGAAAAACCAAAAATATTTAAAATAATGAATGATGAAATTAAAGAAACAGGAATAGCTATTGCTGGTATAAGTGTTGCCCAAAAAGATCTCAAGAATATAAAAATAACTGCAATAACTAATGCCATTGCTATGGCTAGTGCTTTAAAAACTTCTTTGATAGAAGCATCAACAAATCTTGATCTATCATATGCTACAAAAAGTTCAACTTGTTGAGGAAGACTATTTTGTACTTCATCTAATTTAGCTCTTATTCCATTTGCTATTTCTAATTCATTAGCTTTAGATTGTTTGATTACTCCTAAACCAATTGCTGGTTCACCGTTTGCTCTTACTTCATATCTTTCTTCTTCTGTACCTAAATTAATTTCTGCAACGTCACTAAGTCTAATAAGATAATCAGACTTTTGCATTACTACAATATTTTTAAATTGTTCTTCTGTTACTAAGCCAGAATCAGTCCTCACTGCAAACTCTCTTCTATTTGATTCTACTCTACCAGAAGGAAGTTCTAAGTTTTGCTTAAGTAATGCATTTTCTATATCATTCACTGTAATACCATATGCAGCCATAGAACGTCTATTTAACCAAATTCGCATAGCTGGTTTTCTTTCTCCACCTATCATCACTTTTGCTACGCCAGGAACCACTGAAAAAGTATCTACTAGATATCTATCAGCATAATCACTTAATTGAATAGCATTCCATTCTGTACTTCTCATACCAATCCAAATAAATGGACTTGCATCTGCTTCCGTTTTTAATACTACTGGTGATTCTGCATCTAAAGGTAAATTACCGACACTACCAGATACTTTGTCTCGAACGTCACTTGCGGCAGCATCTACATCCCTTGTTACAACAAATTCAATTGTGACTTCTGATCTTTCTTCTCTACTTTTAGAAGTTATTTGCTTAACTCCTTCAATTCCGCTAACTGATTCTTCTATAATTTGCGTTACCTGACTTTCAATTATTGTAGCTGGTGCACCTTTATAAAGTGTAATTACGGAAACAATTGGTGCATCAATATCTGGGTATTCTCTTACCGCAAGGTCCTTCATAGAGGAAAGCCCAAATATTACTAAAATTAAGCTAACAACTGCGGCAAAAACAGGTCTTTTAATAGATATATCTGATAATAAAAGAGAGCGTTCCTTAGTATCTTGTATTTTTTTCATAACCTATTATTCCAGTTTAATTATTATTTTTACGAATAGTAACTTTGGAGCCATCTCTTACTTTTTGAATACCTCCAGTTACAACTATTGCATTTGCATCTATTCCTTCGATAACTTCTACTTCACCAGTAAGTCTTTGACCTAATTTAACTGGAGTAGCTTTAGTTACCCCATTATTTATTACATAAACAGTTCTTTGCGTACCATCAGTTAGAACAGACTCTTCTGGAATTATTATTGCATTTTTATGTGTCATTACTGGTAATTTAACAATCATAAACATTCCAGGTTTAAGTTTTAATTCATTATTATTTATTTCTGCTCTAACAGTTATAGATCTTGAATCACGACTAATTCTAGTATCAATAGATTTAATAATACCGGTGAAAACTTCATCGACCCATGCTCTAGAAAAGGTTTTAATGTTTGTTCCTACTTTAAGTGAAGAGATTGCGGATTCTGGAACCTCAAAATCAATTTCTATTGGATCTATACTATCAAGTGTTGTTATAATTTCTCCTGGTTCTAAATATTCTCCAATACTTTTTAACTTAAGTCCAATCACGCCATCAAATGGTGCTCTTATAATTTTTTTATAGAATTTATTATTAGCAATTTTTAATGTTGCTTTTGCTATTTGTAGCTGCGCTAGAGCTTCAGTCTCATCAGTCAAAAGTTGGTCTAAACGTGTTCTAGCTATATTATTAGTCTCAGATAATTTTTCCGCACTTCTTGCTAATCTCTGTCTTCTTTCTAGTAAAGCAGTCCACCTATCTACTTCAGCATTTTGAATACTTATCTCAGCTTTTTCAATACTAGATTCTAAAATAAATAAAATATTATCTTTTTGAACTTTTTGCCCTTCTATAAATTTTATTTCTGTTACTATTCCATTTACTTCAGATGTAACATCAATAGATTCTAATGCTTTTAGGTTGCCAACTACTTCCATATCTACAGTTATATCATCTATTCTTACCTGTTTTGCATCAATAGCTGTTGGAGGTTTTTCTGCTTTAGAATTATTAGTTTGATTATTATCTGTACCAGAAATGATTGACCAATTATCCCATACTAACCAGGCTAAAATAGCAATAAATATTACTATAAAAATTTGAATTAAGACAGATCTCATAATTTTTCCTATATAATTTATTATCAAGATTGAATTATACATATATATTACTATTATTATATAAGTTTTATAAAAATATTGGATTTTTCAAATGTCAGACAATACTACAAAAGAAGATATAAATAATATGAATTTCGAAACAGCATTAAAATCACTAGAAGAAATAGTTAATCAGCTAGATTCAGGTGAAATAGATCTTGATAAAGCTGTAGAAGCCTATGAGAGAGGAACAAAATTAAAAGAACACTGTGAAAAAAAATTAAAAGAAGCCCAGTTACGCATAGAAAAAATTGAAGTAGGTAAGGATGGTGATTTGAGCACTAAATTGTTGGATACGGAGTGACTAAAAAAATAATAGAGAATAACGTTAATTTTTTAGAATATTTAAAAAATTTTACTAAAAAGTTTGATAAATTTTATAATCAAAAATATTTTATTAATAATGCACCAAAATCTTTAAGAGATAGTATTTCTTATATTAATTCAACAGGAGGAAAAAGAATTAGACCTTTCTTAGTACATGAGTGTGCTAACTTATTTGAAGTAAAATTTGAAATTTCGATTTATGCTGCAATTGCTATAGAAATGGTTCATACTTATTCATTAATTCATGATGATTTACCCTCTATGGATGACGATGATATACGTAGAGGAAAAGAAACACTTCACAAAAAATATAATGAGGCCACAGCCATACTTTCTGGAGATGCCTTGTTAACAGATTCTTTTAATTTATTAGTTAATAATTATAAAAATATAGATCAAAATATATGCATTGAATTAATATCACTTTTATCTAAATCTGCTGGCAGCGGAGGTATGGTTGGAGGACAAGTTTTAGATTTATTTCCTAAAAAGAAGAATATTAATAGTATTAATATTATGAATGAAATGAAGACAGGCGCATTGATTAGGTGTGCAACTTGTTTTGGATCAATCCTAGGAAAGGGCTCAACAAAAGATTATAAAAATATGTATAATTATGGAAGAGCTATAGGCAAGGTTTTTCAAATAAAAGACGATTTATTAGATATACATGGAGATGAAAAAATACTCGGTAAAAAAACTAATAAAGATAAAATAAAAGGAAAATTTAGTTTTATTGATTTATACGGAGAGCAAAAAGCTAAAACAATAGCAATGAATTATATTAGCGAGGCTAAAGATATTCTTTCAAACTATGGTAGAAGAGGTATTTATTTGAATTTTCTTACTGATTATATTTTAGATAGAAAAAAATGAAAAAACCTAAAATTCGTCTTGATGAATTAGTAATGATAAAAGGTTTTGCTGAAACTAAATCAATTGCTCAATCGCTTATAATAGCAGGTAAGGTATATCTTAAAGAAAAAAAATTAGACAAGCCTGGTTATTCAATTTCTAGAGATGCTGAAATAGTATATAGAGGGCCATTGCATCCATGGGTTTCAAGAGGTGGTATTAAGTTAGATCACGCATTAAATATTTTTAAGCTTAAAGTTAATGGTTTAATAGCATTAGATATTGGAGCATCAACTGGAGGTTTCAGTGATGTATTATTACAAAATGGCGCTAAAAAATTATATGCTATAGATGTAGGTTATGGCCAGCTACATGAAAAAATAGCAAATAATCCAAAGGTTGTTTCTATAGAACGGAAAAACGCTAGATATATTAGTAAAGAGGATATACTAGAAAACATTGATATATTAGTATGTGATGCTAGTTTTATAAGTTTGACTAAAATTCTTCCTGAGCCTATTAAATTATGTTCTAAAAAAGCAAAATTAATAGCTTTAATTAAACCGCAATTTGAGCTTGAAAAAAAATTTATTTCTAAAGGGGGAATTGTAAAGGATGAACAGCTAAGAAATAATGTTTGCTTAAATATTAGCTCATGGATGGAAAATAAAATGTATTGGAAAGTAAATCAAATTATTGAAAGTCCTATTAAGGGAGCAAAAGGAAATATTGAATATTTGATGTATGCTAGTAAATAATTATTTTCTAGCCATATTATGATATTCAGCGTTAGGCCGCATATCAGTTCCAACTGCTATTCTATTTGACATATTGAAGAAGCTAGCTACTTCTACTATTTCAAGTATTTCTTCATCTGAAAAATTTGCTTTACGTAGTATATTTCTATCTGAATTTTCTACTTTACTTGGCGTTTCTGTAAGCTTATAGGAAAAATCTAAAATTAATCTTTGCCTTTCACTTATGCTTGCAGACCTATAGTTTATCATTAATTCATCACCAAGTATCTGATCGTTACTAAGTTGTCTTACTGCTGCACCATGTGCAATTAAACAATAGAAACATTTATTACAACTAGATACTACTACTGCAATCATTTCACGTTCTAATTTTGTTAAATATCCCTCTTTTATCATTAACCTATTATAAAAGTTAACAAAGTTTCTTAATCTTTCTTTATCGGAAGCATTTGCTAATATTACATTAGGAACCATACCTAATTTTTCTTTACATACTTCAATATATCTTGTCATTTCTTCATCAAGTATATCTAATTTAGGTTCAATATCTAAATCCCAAATATAATTATTTTCTTCTTTATTTTTCATTTTTTAAATTCCTAGTGATAGCTATATGTTGTAAAGCATGATCAGCTAACACTATAGCAATCATTGCTTCACCAACTGGTACAGCCCTTATTCCTACACATGGATCATGTCTACCTTTTGTAATTATATTTGTTTCTTTTTTATTTTTAGTTATTGTTTTTCTTGCATGTAAAATTGAACTTGTTGGTTTTACTACAAATCTACTAATGATATCCTGTCCTGAGGAAATACCTCCTAAAATTCCCCCTGCATGATTAGATAAAAATTTTACATTTTTGTTTTTATCTATTCTTATTTCATCTGCATTAGTTTCCCCTGTAAAGTCAACTACAGAAAAACCATCACCTATTTCTACCCCTTTTACAGCATTTATACTCATAAGAGCGCTTGCAATGTTTGCATCTAGTTTTTGATAAATAGGATCTCCCAATCCTACAGGCACATTCTTCGCTATTATTTCTATTATAGCGCCACAAGATAATCCTTTTTTTCTTATATCAGTTAAATAATTTTCCCAAATAGGAACTGAAGTTTTATCTCCACAAAAAAAATGATTTTTACTAATATTATTTTTATTCCATTTTTTTTTATCTATTTTATGCATACCTAGTTGTATTACCGAACCAATAATCTCAACTTTTTTACCTATTACTTTAGAAAGAACTTTCTTCGCAACGGCACCTGCTGCAACCCTCATAGCTGTTTCTCGTGCAGAAGATCTTCCTCCACCTCTATAATCTCTGATTCTATATTTTTCTTGATAGGTATAATCTGCATGAGAAGGTCGATAAATATCCTTAATATCTTGGTAATCTTTAGTTTTTTGGTCTTCATTTTTAATTAATAAAGCTATCGGTGTTCCCGTTGTTTTTCCTTCAAAAACTCCTGAAGATATTCTCACAATATCTTTTTCTTTTCTTTGTGTTACAAATTTAGAGGAGCCTGGCTTTCTTTTATTTAGATCATGTTGAATATCTTCCGGAGTTAATTTAATTCCAGGAGGTACTCCATCTATAACGCATCCTATTTCTGGTCCATGACTTTCACCAAAAGTAGTGTATCTAAAAATATTACCAAAAGAGTTACTGGCCATTACTATACAACCGATATATCTGGAGCATCTGGGGATTTCATTCCAACAACATGATAACCAGAATCAACATGTAAAATCTCACCAGTAGTTCCAGACGATAAATTTGATAAAAGAAATAATGCTGCTCCTCCTACATCATCTAAATTAGTATTTCTTTTAAGAGGGGCATTATATTCATTCCATTTAAGAATATATCTAAAATCACCAATACCTGAAGCCGCTAAAGTTTTGACTGGTCCAGCTGAAATACCATTAACTCTTATTTCTCTTCCACCCAGATCAGCAGCAAGGTACATAACACTGGCCTCTAGTGCCGCTTTGGCAACACCCATTACATTATAATGTGGAATTACTTTTTCTGCTCCATAGTAAGACAGTGTTATCATACTTCCACCATCATTCATTATATTTGAGGCATAATTTGCTACTGCTGTAAAAGAATAACAGGAAATGTCCATAGATTGTAAAAAGTTCTTTCTAGATGTTTCTATATACTTACCTTTAAGCTCTTCTTTGTCAGAATAGGCAATTGCATGAACAATGTAGTCTATTTTCCCATATTTTTTATAAATTTTATCAAATGTATCTTTTATAGATTTTTCATCTGATACGTCACATTCAAAAGTATCTCTAGCATTTGCTTTTTCAGCAAGAGGAACGATCCTTTTCTTTAACGCTTCTCCTTGGTAGGTTAAAATTATATCCGCACCGTTATCAGATAAAGTTTTTGTCACTCCCCATGCCAGTGATCTTTCATTTGCAACCCCCATTACAATTCCAATTTTATTTTTCATAATATTACTGTTAACTATAGGTTCTTGTTTTGAATTGTTTTTTGAGTCCATATTTTTTCCTAGTATAAATAAATTATTTTTTAAAGAATATGTTTTTGATTTAATTATTATAAAAAATTTAATAAAAATTATCTAATTAAGAATATTATCCTATATAATATTATATAAATAAATATATAAGGATTGTCATGAAAAGTGAAGAGTTTAAAAAGTTTTCTGACCCTATGAAGCTTTTTTCTTTATGGTTAGATGAAGCAAAAAATAAAGAAATTAATGATTATAATGCGTGTTGTCTGGCAACTTGTGATGCAGCCGGCATACCTTCTGCGAGAATGATTCTTTTAAAAAAATTTGATGAAAGGGGCTTTGTTTTTTTCACTAATTTGCAAAGCAGAAAGGCAAAAGAATTTGAGAGAAATGTTAGAGTTGCATTATGTTTTCATTGGAAGTCTCTTAAAAAACAAATAAGAATTGAGGGGCCATTATTAGAACTACCTAAAAGTGAAGCTGATACATATTTTCAAAGTAGAGCGAGAGATAGTCAAATAGGTGCTTGGGCAAGTCAACAATCAAGCTATCTACCTAAAGGCTATAAAAGTTTAGAAGAAAAAATAGAATTTTATGAAAGTAAGTTTAAAAATCAGGTTGTTCCTAGACCTAGTTTTTGGGGTGGTAGAATAGTTGTCCCAGAAAGAATAGAATTTTGGAAAGATGTAAAAAACAGATTACATGAAAGGATGCTTTTTAAAGCAGATAATGAGAATTGGCTTAAAGAATATTTGTACCCATAATTAACTTGAAGGATATAAAACTCCTAAAGTTTCAGCCACACATGCTGGTTTATCTTCTCCCTCAATTTCTATAGTAAGCTCATTTTTTATTTTAAAGCCAGATTTAGAAGGAGTGACTTCTAATAGCTTAAAAGAGCCTCTTAAATTAGATCCCGCTTTTACAGGAGATAAGAATCTTACTTTATCTAATCCATAATTAACAGAGTGAGCTATATTCTTAACTTCATATGTATTATAACTCATCCAAGGAGCTAAGGATAAAGTTAAAAACCCATGGGCTATTGTAGAGCCAAAAGGACCTTTCTTAGATTTTTCTTCATCTAAATGTATCCATTGGTAATCTTCCGTCGCTTTGGCAAATTCATTAATTCTATTTTGTGAAACATTGACCCATGGGCTTCTACCTGTAATTTTTCCTATATATTCTTTAAGTTCTTCTATGGATTCTAAAGTAATCATCTAAATCTCCTCGTATTGAATTTTTTGAGTATTATATTATATCAGTATTTACATATATACCTAATATGTTTTATAAAATAAATTATAGGATATTAAATGACCACTATAAAAAGAAATAAACTCACTGATCAACAATTTGCTGTAGCTAGAGAAGGCGCAACTGAACCTCCATTTAGTGGAGTATATAATGATGAAAAAAGAAAAGGTATTTATCTTTGTGTCACATGTGACCAAAAACTATTTGATTCAAAAACTAAATATGAAAGTGGTTCAGGTTGGCCCGCTTTTTATGCCCCATATAACGAAGCAAATATAGTTAATATTCAGGACAGCTCACATGGTATGATTAGAACTGAAGTAAAATGTAGTAAATGTGATTCACATTTAGGGCATGTTTTTCCTGATGGACCTCAGCCTACGGGATTAAGATATTGTATTAATTCTATTGTGCTGAACTTTATTGAAGAATAATATTAAATAGTTTTAATTATATTTATGATCTTTTCGTTAAGTACAAACCTTGATCCTAGAGTTTTTGCATATTCATCATTTTCATTTATGAATTCATTAATTCCATTTCTTTTTACCCATTGAAAGGCTCCTCCAGTCCATACTGGAAATCCAATATTTTTTAAAACCATATAGTCACATAACTCAGGATTTTTAAAATCAGAATATTTAAAATAATTATAAAAAATATTGTTTATAGAACTATATAGAAGTCTTTTTTCAACTTCTTTGACAGATGGTTGAATTTTAGACATAGGAACCAGATCAGTTAAATCAGGCCATAAGTTTTTCTTACCGTCTTTATAATCATAAAATCCTTTATTGTTTGATAAACCGTTTCTATTAATTTTTTGCATTGATCTAATTAGTGAAGCAGTTGATGCATCGGTTGAGTCTAGTTGATTTATTACACATTGTATCTCTAGCTTATCAGCAAATTCTAAAGGCCCACTTTTAAAATCTAATCTTCTTCCAGCATTTTCAATTAAAGCTGCTGAAACTCCACTCAATAAAAGTCTCACGCCTTCTGCTGCATAATTTTCTTCAAAAGAATTTTTAAATTTTTTAATCACTTCATCTTTAAATTTGCTTAAAGGGCTATGTAATACTAATGTTTCAAACATTGACTGTGTTTCAATATTTTGGGTTAGCCAAGTAAAATTTCTCGCTTCAATTTTAAGACCAGAATTAATATCTGTATTTAATCCTTCATAAATTGAACTAATTAATATTTTGACAGAAGGATAGTGATTGGATGTATCTGCATGTAAGGCTGCAATTTTTGTTATAAAATACCCTAAATTCTTTGCACTAAAAGGGTTAGGTTGAGAATTAATAAGCTTTTTATTATCCCAATTTTGTAATGATTGTGGATTTTTAATAATATATTCTTTAGCTTTGTTTACTAATTGATTTTCATCTGCAATTTCATTCACCAGATTAAGTTGAAGAGCTTCTTCAGCTGATATAGTTTTATCACTTAAAAATAAATTTATACTTTCATTGATACCGATTTGTCTTGGTAGTCTCTGAGTCCCTCCTATAGCTGGTATTATAGAATATTTTGTGTTTTTAAAGTAAAATTTAGTATCACTGCCTTCTTGAGCAATCCTATAATGACTATGAAGAATGATCTCTAATCCACCTAGTTTAATTTTACCCTTAACTATACTTACTATAGGCTTTCCTAAAGTTTCTAATTTTCTTAGAGTCTTACTTAATTTGGTAATAGTATTAAATATTGACTCTGAATTTTCTAGTGAAAAAATAAAATTTAAATCATAATTATAGTTATAATTATTATGATCAGTAGAAATTATAATACCTTTTATATCTTTTTTATTAGAGATAAAATCTA